>Ga0302193_10000958_pt1 | contig 25055 bp, 18 predicted proteins | sample II_Bog_E3_3_FD_200228 | JGI IMG/M metagenome (GOLD analysis project Ga0302193, IMG submission 200228) | Peat permafrost microbial communities from Stordalen Mire near Abisko, Sweden - II_Bog_E3_3 | ecosystem: Environmental > Terrestrial > Soil > Wetlands > Peat | place: Sweden: Abisko...
ACAAAATATAACGAGCTGGTGCCGCTGCTTTTCCCGACCGCCGCCGGTTTTGCGCTGATCGGGCCGCTTTTCGCCGTCGGGCTTTATGAGATGAGCAGGCAGCGCGAGATCACGGGCAAGATCAGCTGGTTCGATACGTTCAAGGTGCTGAGCTCGCCCTCGATCGGGGCAATTGCGGGGCTGGGACTTTTGCTGATCGGCTTGTTTCTGGTCTGGCTTGCCGTCGCACAGGGGATTTTCGACATCACACTGGGACGGCTGCAGCCGGAGGGGAGTTTGGGCTTTCTCGGCGCGCTGTTCACCACCTCGGCGGGCTGGGAGATGATCATGATCGGCATGGCGGCCGGGGCGGCGTTCGCCGTCGGCGTGCTGGCGATCAGCGTCGTGTCCTTTCCATTATTGCTGGACCGGCCTGTGGGGTTTGGAACCGCGATTGCGACCTCCTGGCATGCGGTAATAAAAAATCCGGTGCCGCTCGGCGTGTGGGGGCTGATTGTGGCAGGCGGGCTGGTGCTGGGCACGCTGCCCTGCTTTATCGGGCTGATCGTGGTGCTGCCGGTGCTGGGACACGCGACCTGGCATTTGTATCGGGCGATTGTGGTTTAGAGTGCGATGACATTAAGATGAACCGCTCGCGGTTCAACTTAATGTCTGAATCGCCCTCTAAGCTGTGATTTAGAGGCGGATTCAGACATTAAATCGGATCGCAAAGCGATGCGATTTAATGTCATCCGGCTCTAGGTTTTGCACGTTTCGTGCGAGAGATATCGTTTCTGACGCTACGTTAGCTTTAGCTTATTTTGCGCCTGACGGGTCAACGCTGTTTTGTGTTGTTACTACGGCCAGCCCGGCTTCGCAGGCTTTGGAGATACTGACGTTGAGCGCCTTGGCGTGCGCGACCAGGCGCTCAGGCAGCGTTACGTTAGTGTCCGCGGCGGGATTCCGGGGCTGGGTTATGGTCGGGCATAGCAGGGCCTCATAGGGGTGCATCATGCGTATATGGCATGCGCACCCCAGCGGACGACAATAATTTGCCGCCTATCGCAGATCGGGCGGGGTCGCTTCGGCTTTCAACATGGCAACCGCCTCCTCCAGCTTCAGGACCTCCTGCGCCGCACCACCAAGGCGGCGGATGGCAACCGTGCGTTCTTCCGCCTCCTTGCGGCCCACCACGAGGATATTGGGCACGTGGTGCAGGCTGTGGTCGCGGATTTTGGCGTTGATCTTCTGGTTCGAGACATCGAGTTCCACGGCCAGGCCCGCCGCGCGGAGCGCCTCGGCCACTTCCTGCGCGTAAGGATCGGCGTCAGAGACGATGGTCGCGACCACGGCTTGCATGGGGGCAAGCCAGAGCGGGAAGCGCCCGGCATAGTTCTCGATAAGGATACCCAGAAACCGCTCGAAGCTGCCAATAATGGCGCGGTGGAGCATGACGGGGCGCGCACGGGTGGATTCCGCGGTCACGTATTCCGCATCCAGCCGCTCGGGCAGCACGTAATCCACCTGGATGGTGCCGCATTGCCAGTCCCGCCCGATCGCGTCGCGCAGCACGAATTCGAGTTTCGGACCGTAGAACGCGCCTTCGCCCGGGTTCAGCGTGTAGGCGAGCCCGGCAGCCTCGCAGGCGGCTTTTAGCGCGGTCTCGGCGCGGTCCCAATCGGCATCCGACCCGGCGCGCTCGGCCGGACGGTCCGAGAATTTGATCGCGAAGCTCTCAAACCCGAAATCCTTGTAAACGGAATCCAGCAGCGCCACGAAGCGCACGGTCTCCTCGACGATCTGGTCCTCGGTGCAGAAAATATGCGCGTCATCCTGCGTGAAGGCGCGCACGCGCATGATGCCGTGCAGCGCGCCGGAGGGCTCGTAGCGATGGCAGGCACCGAACTCGGCCATGCGCAGCGGCAGCTGGCGATAGGAGCGCAGGCCCTGTTTGAAGATCTGCACATGGCATGGGCAGTTCATGGGTTTGAGCGCGAGGGTGGACTCCTCGTCCACCACCTCGGCGATGAACATATGCTTGCGGTATTTGTCCCAATGGCCGGATTTTTCCCAGAGCTTGCGGTCCACCAGCTGCGGCGTGCGCACTTCCTCATAGCCCGAGGCCTCCAGCCGGCGGCGGATATAGGATTCCACCGTGCGGTAGAGCTTCCAGCCCTTTTGGTGCCAGAACACGGAGCCGACGGCTTCTTCCTGGATATGGAACAGGTCCATCTCCTTGCCAATGCGGCGATGGTCCCGGCGTTCGGCCTCTTCCACCTGATGCAGATAGGCTTCCAGCTCCTTCGCATCGCGCCAGGCGGTGCCGTAGATGCGGCTCAGCATCGGATTTTTGGAATCGCCGCGCCAATACGCGCCAGCGGTTTTGGTGAGTTTGAAGGCGGTGCCGATATCGCCCGTGCCGCGCATATGCGGCCCCCGGCACAAATCCAGCCATTCGCCCTGATGGTAGATGGTGATCGTCTGATCTTCAGGCAGGTCGCGGATGAGTTCCGCCTTGAAACGTTCGCCTTTGCCCTCGAACAACGCAATGGCGTTCTCGCGCGAGAGGACTTCCCGCGTGAAGGGCGCGTTGGCGGCGATGATTTCGCGCATTTTCGCTTCGATCGCCGGGAAATCCTCCGGCGTAAACGGCGCGTTGCGGCTGAAATCGTAATAAAACCCATTCTCAATGGACGGCCCGATGGTGACCTGCGTGCCGGGATAGAGCGCCTGCACCGCCTCGGCCAGAACATGGGCCGTATCGTGCCGGATCAGCTCCAACGCGGCATCGTCCTTGCGCGTGACGAATTTCACCGAGGCATCTTCCGCGATTTCCCGGGAGAGGTCCTGCAACGCGCCGTTCACCTGCATGGCCAGCGCCGCGCGGGCGAGGCCAGGGCCGATGGAAGCTGCGATGGTCGTGCCCGTCACCGCGCCTTCGAATTGGCGAACGGAACCGTCGGGCAGGGTAATCGCGGGCATATTTGTGGTCCTCTGTGGCGTTTGGCGGGTTATGGCAGGGAGGCGAGGACCTGCGCAACCGGGAGGTCTTGCAGGGTTGGGGCGCGGAGAATGACGGGCCAGCCGCCATCGGGATAGCGCGGCGCGGTGAGTGCGGGATCGCTCGCCGCCGAAAACAGCACGACCGAGGGGATGCCGAGGGCGCCCGCCAGATGCATGGGCCCGGTATCGTTGCCGATGGCGAGGCTGGCGCGGGCGATGACGGCGGCGAGTTCAAAGAAATTCGTCTGGCCGATCAGGTTGAGGCCGGGAATGGAGCCGCCCACCTCCCCTGCCCCGCCGAGGATGACGACTGGCATCGGCAAAGCTTTCGCGAGTTCCGCGAAATTCGCCTCGGGCCAGCGCTTCTCGGGCCGGTGCGGCGCGGCACCGGGGACCAGCACGGCGAATTTTTCCGGCAGGTTGAAGCGGGAGACAACGCTGGCGGTGAGCCAGGAAAGATCCGGCTCGGGCAGATCGAAAATGCCCGCATCATGCATCTGTCCCGCCAGCCGTTCCCGGCTGTGCTGCCTGGTGCGGTTGGGGTCCGCATGGGGCAGCACGCAGCCTCTTGCGATGCCCGACCAGGGCGGGCGGCCGGCCAGCGCGAAATAGCGGGAGCTGCGTGATGAGGTTTGCAGGTCGTACACCATGTCATACCCCGCGAGCTTGCGGCGCAGGGCGAAGAGCCCTGGCAGGTTCCAGGCTTTCGGGCGCGTGTCGATCTCCACCCGGTTGAACCAGCGCGAGGCGGTGAGAAGCTGGGCGTAGGTTCTGGTGGTCAGCAAGGTGATGGCGGCGCGCGGATGGGCCGCGCGGATGGCGGCCATGGCGGGGAAAGCGAGGATGATATCCCCCAGCGCGCCGTGCTTGATGACCAGGATGTTCATGCCAGCAGCTCGGCATACACGTTCAGCACGGCCTGCTGCATGGCGGCGATGGAGTAATGCGCCTGAATATGATCGCGGGCGTTGCGTCCCCAGGCGATGCGCGCCTCTGTCGGCATGTCCAGCGCCGTGTCGATCGCTTGCGCCAGTGCTGGGGCATTGCCGGGCGGCACCAGGAAGCCGGTCTCGTTGGGCAGGATGGTCTCGCGCGCGCCGCCATGGTCGGTGGCGATGGTGATGCGGCCCATGGATTGCGCCTCGATGATCGTGCGGCCGAAGGCTTCCGGGTCGGTGGAGGCGTTCACCACGATATCGGCCAGCATCATCGCGGCGGGCATGTCCTCATTATGACCGACGAGGCGCAGCCTGCCATCGACGCCGAGGGATTTGGCAAGCGCGATGAGATTCTGGGTGTAATTCTCCCGCCCCTGGTCGCTCCCGGCGAGAATGGCGATGGCATCTGAATGGCGCATACTGGCCAGCGCCGCTATGAGGGTTTTCTGGCCTTTCCAGCCGGTGAGGCGGCCGGGGAGCATGATGGTCGGTTGGCTCATATCGACGCGCCATTCGCGCGCAAGGCGGGATACGCGGTCCCCCAGCACGGCGGCGGGGTCGAATTTCGCGGTGTCCACCCCGCCCAGAATGGTGCGGAGTTTTTCCTCGGGCGTGGCGTAGCGGCGGCGGATGAGCTCCGCGATGAAGGCGCTGACGGCGATCACGCGGTCGCCCTTCGCCATGACGGCATTATAGCGGTGCTTGATCGCGGAACCCTCGCTATAGGCGCCGTGATAGGTGGTCACGAACGGCGTGTGCGTGCGCTGCGTGGCCCAGAAGGCAGACCAGGCCGGCGCGCGCGAATGGGCGTGGACCAGATGGACCCGGCGCTCGGCGATGAGGGTCTCCAGCTGCCTTGCATTGCGGCGCATGGTGAGCGGGGATTTGCTGGCGAGCGGCAAATGGATGATCTCGGCCCCGCTGCGCAGCGCCGCGGCGGTCAGGCTGCCGCCTTCCTCGCAGGCGATGATCGCTTTCTGGCCGTAGGACTGGATGGCGTCCGCGATTTCGATGACCACGCGCTCCGCGCCGCCAGTGTCGAGCCTGGGCAGCACCTGGAGAATCGTAATGGGTCGATCAATCATGGCCGGGGCGCTACCATGGTTTGGCGCGGAAGGGGAGAATGCTGTGGCGATAACGTATCGGGTGCCGGAAGTGGCGCTGGCCTATGAGATGCTGGAGGGCGACGGCCCGGTGGTGGTTTTCTGCCCGGGCTTCGCCTCGGATATGGGCGGCACCAAGGCGATGCGGCTTTGGGCGTGGTGCGAGGCGCACGGCCAGGCGATGCTGCGATTCGATTATTCCGGACATGGGCAATCCGGCGGCCGGTTCATCGATGGCTGCATCGGCGACTGGGCGGCAGATGCGGCGCATGTGGTCGGCGCGGCGGCGGCCGGGCGGGAGGTGCTGCTGGTGGGCTCCTCCATGGGCGGGTGGATTGCGCTGCTCCTGGCGCGCGAAATGGGGGCGCGGCTGGCAGCGATGGTGCTGATCGCCCCGGCGCCGGATTTCACCGAAGAATTGATGAAGGGACGGCTGAACGCGGAGCAGATGGCGGAGCTGCGGCGCGACGGCGCGATTTACCCGCCAAGCGCCTATGGCGAGCCGATCCCGATGACGTTGAAGCTGCTGGAGGATGGCGCGCTGCATTTGCTGCTAGGCAGCGAGATCGACGTGCAATGCCCTGTGCGAGTGCTGCACGGGATGCGCGATGCGGATGTGCCGTGGGAGCTGAGCGTGAAGTTGGCGGGGTGTTTGAAGAGCGAGGATGTGCGGCTGGTATTCGTGAAGCATGGGGATCACCGCCTGTCCCGCGACGCGGATTTGGTATTGCTGGAGCGGGCGGTGGGGGAGTTGTTGGGATAAAGGAGTTTTGGACATATCCCAGGCATTCAGCCTTGAAAAGAGTCATACCGTCATTGCGAGCGGGAGCGAAGCAATCCATCTTTGATTTGCGTGACGGCACATCGATCACCCAACCTTAACCTGCGCCGTTTAGCCTTGCTCGACCCGCAAAATCGCCGCCAGCCCCTCGCGATAGGTCGGATAACGCCATGTTAATCCAAGCGCCAACTTGGTTTTTGCATTCGCCACGCGCCGGTTATCCGCCCAGAAGCTAAGCGCCATGGGGGACATTTTTTTTGCCGCCTCTTCGTAGGGAATGGCGGTCGGAGGTGCGACGCCGAGCAAACGGGCGGCTTCGACGACGACCTCAGCGCTGGCGGCGGGCTCGTCATCGGTGAAGTTGAATATCGAAACGCCAGGCGGCGCGTTGCGCTGCATGGCTTTCAGCACGCCCAGCGCGATATCGTCGCGGTGGATGCGGCTGAAGACATGGCCGGGTTTGACGACGCGGCGCGCCGTGCCTTCGCGCAGATCGTCGAACATCGAGCGGCCCGGACCATAAATGCCCGCCAGACGAAAGATGTCGAGGGTCTTTGCGCGGCCCGATTCAGACAGCGCGGCTAAAGCCGCTCCGTCATCGGGACGCTGATTCCCCCAGCCCGATTCAGACTGCGCGGCTAAAGCCGCTCCGTCATCGGGACGCTGATTCCCCCGGCCCGATTCAGACTGCGCGGCTAAAGCCGCTCCGTCATCGGGACGCGTGTATACACTCCAAGCAGCCTCAGCGGCGGCGCGGCGGATGGCGCGGGGGGACTCCGGGTTGGGCGGCGTGTCCTCGTCCACCCAGGCGCCTTCGCGGTTGCCGTAGATCCCGGTGGTGGAGAGGTAGCCGATATAGCGCAGATGCGGCGCGGCGGCGATTTCACTGGCATAGGCGGCGAGAACCGGGTCCCCGTCATCGCCGGGGGCGGCGGTCGTGATGATATGGGTGGCCTGAGCGATGGCACCGGCGGCCTGGGCGAAGGGAATGATGCCCGGCTCGCCGTTCGGCATGCGAGAGGTGGTGGTGACGGTGAAACCTGCGTCCCGCGCGGCCTGCGCGATGGCGCGCCCGGTATATCCATGGCCGAAGATGAGGAGGGCGTTGGTCATGGCGTTCGCACTGGGTTGGTCATGGCGCGGGTTTTTGCGCGAAAATGGATTGCTTCGAGTCGTGCGCATGCACGCTTCGCATGACACTCGCAATGACGGGAAACGCGGTTCATGCTCCGGTCAAAAATCCAGATCGGCGTAATGCGGCGGCGGGGAGGCGCCGTTGACGCGGTCCGCCAAAATCGCACGGAAGCTCGGGCGCGATTTCATGCGCGCGTACCATTCCTTGGCGGGCGGTGAGGCTGCCCAGTCCACATCCCCAATGAAATCAAGCGCGGAGAGCTGCGCCGCGGCGGCGAAATCGGCCAAAGATAGACTAGCCCCGCCGAGAAATTTTCGGTGCTCTGCGAGCCAGCCGATATAAACGAGATGCTGCTTGAGATTGGCATAACCCGCTCGCAGCGCGCCCGCCTCCGGCGCGCCCAGACGTAGCGCCTGCTTCATGGTCTTTTCCCAGAGCAGGTTGCGCGTGACCTCCTGGTGGAATTTCTCATCGAACCAGGCCACCAGACGGCGGGCTTCAACACGCTCCGCCGTGTTGCGGCCCAGCAACGGAATATCCGGATAGGCCTCCTCCAGATATTCGCAGATGACCCCCGAATCGGGGACGACCATGCCGTTATCCTCGATCAGGGTGGGCACGGTGCCGGCCGGGTTCAGTTCCAGATATTCCGGCCTGCGTTCCCATACTTTCTCAACGCGCAGCTCGAAGGGCAGGCGTTTTTCCGCCAACACCATGCGGACCTTGCGGGCGAAAGGGGAGAGCGGGAGGTGGTAAAGGACTCGCATGACAAGGTTATGCCACCGCAACGCTCCCATATAAAGTGAAGCCGTTGCAGTGGCGTGAAATTATGCGCCCATTCTACGCGCGTTCGGCCTCTGCTTCCTCAATGAGCGGGGATGAGAGGTATTTCACGTAATCCTTCGGCACAACCTGCCAGAAATGCGGCAACTCGCGCTCCCAATCGTTCAGCATGGAGGCGGCGAAGCGGCTTTCCGTCTCCGTGACATGGCGCTGGACGAGGTTTTGCAGAACGCCTTCCCAATAGGGCGTGGCGACGCGCTGCCAGAGCAGGGTGTCGCGGTTCACCCGCAGCTCAAACTGCGCGTCGGGGTCATAGACGAAGGCGACGCCGCCGGTGAAACCCGCGCCGAAATTATCGCCGACCTCGCCCAGCACAGCCACCGTGCCGCCGGTCATGTATTCGCAGCCATTGGAACCTATGCCCTCAACCACGGCGGTTGCACCGGAGTTGCGGACGGCAAAGCGCTCGCCGCCCTTGCCCGCCGCGAACAGCGCGCCTGAGGTGGCACCGTAGAGGCACGTATTGCCGATGATCGTGTTCTCGTTGGTCTTGAGCTGCGAGGCAGGCGCCGTGCGGACGACGATGGTGCCGCCCGAGAGGCCCTTGCCGACATAGTCATTGGCATCGCCAAACACTTCCAGCTTCAACCCCGCTACGGCGAAGGCGCCGAGCGACTGGCCGGCCGAGCCGCGCAGGCGCACGGTGACATGGTTGGGCTGGAGCTTCACCTTGCGGTATTTGGCGACAATCTGCGACGAGAATTTGGTGCCGATCGCGCGATGCGTGTTGCGGATATTGTACTGCAACTGCATTTTCTCGCCGTTATTGAAGAAGGGCGCGGCATCGGTGATCATTTGCGCGTCCAGCGTCTCCGGCACCTCGTTGCGGCCGATGCGCGTGCAATAACGGGCATAGGGGCCGGGATCGGCCTGCGCCAGAATCGGGTTCAGGTCGAGATCGTCCAGATAATCGGCGCCACGGCTGACCTGATGCAGCAACTCGGTATGGCCGATGATCTCTTTCAGCGAGCGGAAGCCGAGCGAGGCGAGAATCTCGCGCACATCCTCGGCGATGAAGGAGAACAGGTTGATGACCTTCTCCGGCGTGCCTTCGAACTTCGCGCGCAGCGCCTCATCCTGCGTGCAGACGCCCACCGGGCAGGTATTGGAATGGCACTGGCGGACCATGATGCAGCCCATGGCGACGAGCGAGGCCGTGCCGATGCCATATTCCTCAGCACCCAGCATGGCGGCGATGACCACATCGCGCCCGGTTTTGATGCCGCCATCCGCGCGCAGCGTGACGTTATGGCGCAGGCGGTTGAGCATGAGCACCTGATGCGTCTCGGACAGGCCCATCTCCCAGGGCATCCCGGCATATTTCACCGAGGATTGCGGCGAGGCGCCGGTGCCGCCGACATGGCCGGAGATGAGAATGGCATCCGCCTTTGCCTTCGCGACACCGGCCGCAATCGTGCCGATGCCCGAGCGCGAGACGAGCTTCACGCAGACCGTGGCGTGCGGGTTGATCTGCTTGAGATCGTAGATGAGCTGGGCAAGATCCTCGATCGAATAGATGTCGTGATGCGGGGGCGGGCTGATGAGCATCACACCCGGCGTGGCGTGGCGCAGCTTGGCGATCAGCTCCGTGACTTTAAAGCCGGGCAGCTGGCCGCCCTCCCCGGGCTTCGCACCCTGGGCGATCTTGATTTCGATCTCCTTGCAGTCGTTCAGATATTCCGCGGTCACGCCAAAACGGCCCGAGGCGATCTGCTTGATGGCGGAGGAGGCATTGTCGCCATTGGCGCGGGGTTCGGCGCGGGCCGGGTCTTCACCGCCCTCACCGGAATCCGAGCGCGCGCCGATGCGGTTCATGGCAATCGAGAGCGTCTCATGCGCTTCGGGGCTGAGCGCGCCGAGCGAAATGCCGGGGGCGAGCAGAACCTTGCGGATTTCGGTCACACTTTCCACATCGTCGATGGGGATCGGCTGGCGGCCTTCCATGCGGAAATCCAGCAAATCGCGCAGGGCCACGGGCGCTTGTTTGCGCACGGTCTCGGCATAGCGCTTGTAGAGCGTGAAGCTGTTGGAGTTCACGGCCGTCTGCAGCATGTGGATGGCGTTATTGTCGAACGCGTGGGTCTCGCCAGCGCGGCGCATCCGGTACATGCCGCCGATTTCCAACGGCACGATTTTGCCGTCCCAGGCGCATTTATGCAGGTCCAGCACCTTATGCGCGATGCCGGGCAGGCCGATGCCGGAAATGCGCGAGGCCATGCCGGGGAAGAATTCGCCGACCAGCGCGCGGGAAAGGCCGATGGCCTCGAAGTTGTAGCCGCCGCGATAGGAGGCGATCATCGAAATGCCAAGCTTGCTCATGACTTTCAGCAAGCCCTTATCCACCGCTTTCTTGTAGCGGCCAACGCATTCCTTAAGCGTGAGCTTGCCGAACAATCCGCGCGCATGGCGGTCCGCAATGCTCTCCTGCGCCAGATAGGCGTTGATGGTGGTCGCCCCCACACCGATGAGTACGGCAAAGTAATGCACATCCAGACATTCCGCGGCGCGCACATTAAGGCTGGTGAAGGTGCGCAGGCTTTGGCGGACCAGATGGGTATGCACAGCGCCGGTCGCGAGGATCATGGGGATGGGCGCACGCTCGGCGCTCATGCCCTCATCGGTGAGGATGACATGGGTACAGCCGGCGCGCACACCTTCCTCCGCCTCGCGGCGGATACGCTCGATGGCGCGGCGCAGACCGCCCTCCCCGTTCGCAACTTTGAAGGTGCAGTCCACAACGCAGGCATTCTTGCCCATTTCGCGCCGCATCGCCTCGAACTCGGCGGTGGAAAGCACCGGGCTGTCGAGCTGAAGCAGGTCGCATTGCTCGGAATCTTCGTCCAGCACATTGCCGAGATTGCCCAGACGGGTTTTCAGCGACATCACGCGGGTCTCGCGCAGGCTGTCGATGGCCGGGTTGGTGACCTGGCTGAAGCTCTGGCGGAAGAAATGGTGCAGGCCGCGATATTTCTCGGACAGCACGGCAATCGGCGTGTCATCGCCCATGGAGCCCGTGGCTTCCTGCGCGTCCTCCACCATCGGGTGGAGCAGCAATTCCAGCTCCTCCAGCGTGTAGCCGACGGCGAGCTGGCGTCGGCGCAGCGAGGCGGGGTCGAGGCTGACCGGCTCCGGCGCATCCGTTTTCACGATATGGTCCATGACCGTGATGCGCTTCACCCAGTCGCCAAATTCCTGGCGGGCGGCCAGCATGTCCTTGATTTCAGCGTCGTGGTAGAATTTCGGCGCGTCGAGATCGACGCCGATGGTCTGGCCCGGGCCGACATGGCCTTTCTCGATGATGTCTTCCTCGTCCAGCTTCACCATGCCCGTCTCGGAGCCGACGATCAGCATCTTATGCGCGGTGACGGAATAGCGCAGCGGACGCAGCCCGTTGCGGTCCAGACCAGCGATGATGAATCTTCCATCCGTCGCGGCAATGGCGGCCGGGCCGTCCCAGGGTTCCATGACGGCGTTGCAATAGAGGAAAAGATCGCGATGCGCCTTGGGCATTGTCGCGTCGTTGCCGATGGAAGGCGGGATCATCAGGGCCTTAGCCATCGGCGCGTCGCGCCCGGCGCGCACCAGCAGCTCGAACACATTGTCCAGCGCCGCCGTGTCCGACCCGCCAGCCTGCACGACCGGTTTTACGCAGTCAAGAAACTCGTCCATCCCCTCGGCCGCGAGGCGGGTTTCGTGGCTCTTCATCCAGTTGATGTTGCCGGCAACCGTGTTGATCTCGCCGTTATGGGCGAGCATGCGGAAGGGCTGGGCGAGACGCCAGGTGGGGAAGGTATTGGTGGAATAACGCTGGTGATAGATCGCAAAGCGCGAGACGAAGCGCTCATCCAGCAGATCCGGATAGAAATCCGTCAGGCTGGCGGCGAGGAACATGCCCTTATAGATGATCGACCGGCAGGAGAGCGAACAGAGGTAAAGCTCGGGAATCTGCGCCGCAATCGCGGCTTTCTCGATCTTGCGGCGGATGATGTAGAGCTCGCGCTCGAACAGATCCTCCGAGACGCCGCGCGCATTCCAGATCATGATCTGTTCGATTTCCGGGCGGGTCGCGTTGGCCTTCTCGCCGATGCAGTCCACGTTGATCGGCACCTGACGCCAGCCATAGATGCGGTAACCGAAATTCAGGATTTCAGTCTCGACAATCTGGCGGCACCGCTCCTGGGCGGAGAGATCGGTTTTGGGGAGGAAAACCTGCCCCACGGCAATCGGCCCGTCGCGCAACCCATCGCCCGAGCGCCGGATCTCGGCGGCAAAGAAATCCTGCGGGATTTCGATATGAATGCCTGCACCATCTCCGGTTTTTCCATCGGCATCCACCGCGCCGCGATGCCAGACGGCTTTCAGCGCGTCGATGCCCGCCTGCACGATGTCCCGGCGCTTCTTGCCGTCCAAGGCTGCGACCAGGCCGACGCCGCAGGCATCATGCTCCTGCTCGGGGCCATAGGTATCTTTTAAAATCTGTGTGTTCGCATCCCAGACTGAGAGGAACTCTGAAGCGGTCTCATGGGTCATGTCGCTTACTCCGCGGCCTGGGCCAGCGCGTTGGCCTCGATATATTGATGGATGGCGGCGGCGGCATCTCTGCCGTCGCGGATGGCCCAGACGACCAGCGAGGCGCCGCGCACGATATCGCCCGCGGCGAATACGCCGGGCAGGCTGGTCATGAAGGTCTTTGGATGGACGTTGAGCGTGCCCCAGCCGGTGAGCTTGAGCCCTGGTTCGTTGAAGGCGGTGGGCATGTCCTCCGGGTCGAAGCCCAGCGCCTTGATGACCAGATCCGCCTCGACCGTGAAGGACGAGCCTGAAATAGGGTCCACGGACATGCGGCCCGAGGCATCCGGCAGGCCGAGATGCATGCGCGTCGCGCGCACGGCCGAGACCGTGTTGTCCCCCAGGAAGGCTTCGGGCGCTGCCAGCCAGGTGAAGACGACGCCCTCATCCTCGGCATTGGTCACCTCGCGCAGCGAGCCTGGCATATTCTGGCGGTCGCGCCGATAGAGGCAGGTGACGGATTTTGCCTCCTGGCGGATCGCGGTGCGCACGCAATCCATCGCCGTATCGCCGCCGCCGATGACGACGACATTCTTGCCCGCCGCGTTCAACAGCCCGGAATCGAAATCCGGCACCGCATCGCCCAGACCCTTGCGGTTGGAGGTGACGAGATATTCGAGCGCCGGGACGATGCCGGGCAGGCCGGAACCCGGCCCCGCGATTTCGCGAGGCTGGTAGACGCCGGTGGCAACCAGTACCGCATCGTGGGTCGCGCGCAGTTCGGCAAACGGGGTCGCGCCGCCGATATCCGCGTTGAGGACAAATTTGATCCCGCCCTCCTCCAGCCATTTCCAGCGGCGGAGCACGATTTCCTTCTCCAGCTTGAAGCCGGGAATGCCGTAGATCAGCAGGCCGCCGACACGATCGTGCCGGTCGTACACCGTGACCTGATAGCCGCGCTGGCGCAAAGCCTCGGCGGCTGCCAGCCCGGCAGGGCCGGCGCCGATGATGCCGATGCTCTCCGGGCGTTCCGCGATCGGGGCAATCGGCTTTACCCAGCCTTTCTCGAAGGCGGTATCGGTAATGTAGCGCTCCACCGCGCCGATGGTGACCGATTCAAAGCCTTTTTCGATGACGCAATTGCCCTCGCAAAGCCGGTCCTGCGGGCAGATGCGGCCGCAGATTTCAGGAAAGGTATTGGTGGCGGAAGAGATCTCATAGGCCTCCTCCAGCCGCCCCTCGGCGGTGAGCTTCAGCCAGTCCGGAATGTTGTTCGAGAGCGGGCAATGGATGGAGCAGAACGGAATGCCGCATTGGCTGCACCGGCTGGACTGCGCCTTGGCGGATTGCACGTCGAACCGCTTATAAATCTCATCGAAATCCGCGCGACGTTCCGAGACTTCCCGTTTCTTCGGGGTCTGCTGGGGCAGATGCGTGAATTGCAGCATGCGTTCGGTCATGGCTCGGGTTCCGCTCCATCAAAACATGGGCATGCGCCGCAACAATGTTGCGGCGCACTCAATGAAACGGCGGTGTAACCCAGTTTTTACCAGATAGCCAGCGGTTTTTTCGTATTATAGTAATTATACTGACCTATAATCCACAATTCACTGTAATCGAAAGCGTGTGCAGCTCCCGCCACGCCGTTATTTGGTCCGTTTTGATACCTATTCCCGGTATATCGACTCACGCCTGCCACGGCTGGGCCGGTAGCGTGCGAGATAAGAGGGCAGGATCAGGTCCATGCGCTTGGGCGTGATGCCAAGGCTGGTCAGATCCAGGGCAGCATCGGCCACAACGTTGTCGCGTTGCAACAATTTTATTTGGTCATTGGTTAATAATTTGCCCGGAAGGCGTTCCAGGAAGACCGCCTGGATTTTGGCGAGGCTGAGCGGCAGGTCCAGTATCGTGCGCTTGCGCTCGATGATTTTGAGCATGGTTTCCAATAGCTGGCGGAAGGTTTTCACCTCGGGGCCGCCGAGCTCGAACGTGGCCCCGCTACAGGGCCGCGAGAGAGAGGCGATGATGGCATCGGCAACATCCCCCACATAGACCGGCTGGAATTTCGTTGCCGCGCCGACAATCGGCAAAACCGGCGAGATCGCCGCCATCCCCGCGAAACGGTTGAAGAACTGATCCTCCGGCCCGAACAGGATGGAGGGCCGGAGAATGACAGCGCGCGGATACGCACTGCGCACCGCCTCCTCCCCCGCCGCCTTGCTGCGCGCATAGAGGCTGGGACTTTTTGCATCCGCACCGATGGCCGAGACATGCACGAGATGACGCGCGACGGAGCTGGCGGCAAGCCGTGCAATGCGCCCGGCCCCTTGCGCATGCACCCGCTGAAAATCGCCTTTATGGGATTCCGCCAGAATGCCAGTAAGATTGATGACGACCTCAGCACCTTCCGTCGCCCGCGCAACCAGAGCTTCTTCCTGCAGCGGCGCGTAAAGTGGCACAATCTGGCCGACACCGCCCATCGGGCGCAGAAATTTGGCGCGCTCCACGTCCCGTACGGCGACGCGGACGACGTAACCCTGGGCGGCGAGTCGGGCCACGACGTAACGGCCGATGAAACCCGATCCACCGAAAACAGTCGCCAGTTTGCGCATTTCAGACATAAAACCCCCGTTTGCTGCGGGCCGGTTGTAGGGCCGGGAACCCGCGTGCTCAAGCGATGGTTGACGCGCAGGATTCGGGGGGTTAAAGGCCCGCCACCAATGCTCTGCATCGCCCTCCAGCGGCGCCGGGCTGCGGTGACTGAGTTTAAAAACACCTGCCCAGGTGGCGAAATTGGTAGACGCACTAGCTTCAGGTGCTAGCGACCGCAAGGTCATGGAAGTTCGAGTCTTCTCCTGGGCACCAGTTTTTAAACGCGCAGTCCCGCCCAGGCGCATCGCCTCCCCATTTCAGGCTTCCCTCCCCGCAACCTGAGGAAAATATGAGCAATATCCAGCTGCATAAACATGATTTGCCGGCGGGGTTGAGCTTCGGGCCGATCGTGGCCATCGATACCGAGACCATGGGGCTGAACCCGCAGCGCGACCGGCTGTGCCTGGTGCAGCTCTCCTCGGGCGATGGCAATGCGCATCTGGTGCAAATCATTCCCGAGCGTCTCGGAGGCCAGGGTGCCAATTGCCCGAATTTGAAGGCGCTGCTGGGCGACCCGGCGGTGGTGAAGCTGTTTCATTTCGCGCGTTTTGATATCGCGGCGCTGCTCAACGGACTGGGCGTGGCGACAGCCCCGGTCATTTGCACGAAAATCGCCTCCAAGCTGGTGCGTACCTATACGGACCGGCATGGGCTGAAGGATCTGTGCCGGGATCTGGCCGGGGTTGAGATATCCAAGCAACAGCAGACGAGCGATTGGGGTGCGCTGGACCTTACACCGGAGCAACTGACCTATGCCGCCTCGGACGTGCTGTATCTCCATGCCATCTGGGCGAAGCTGGAAGCGCTGCTCAAGCGCGAGGGCCGGCTGGAGCTGGCACAGGCGGCCTATGCGTTCTTACCCGCCCGGGCGAAGCTAGACCTTCTTGGCTATGGCGAGCCGGATCTGTTTTCGCATTAGAAATATAGTCGAGGCAAAGCCGCGGGCGGAACCCGTTACGCTGCGTTGCGAAAGCATGAGTTGACCGGCGCGGCGGCGCTGTTCATACCGTTATCATGCGTATCGGTGAACATGAGCTGGAAACCCTCTTCGCGGGTTGTCCGGCGAAGGATCTCCTGAACGGAAGCGCCGCTATTGCCGCGCCACGCCTTTGGAAAAAATCCATGAACCGCCTATTTACCGCCTCAATTATGGTGGATGATGGGAGAATGAACGATTCTGTTCTTTCTCACGATGCCCCTGCTTTGGTGCGGGCGGCATGAGCCCGGCAGCACGTGAGCGCATTTTGGATGGGCTGCGGCGGCGCAACCCTGAGGTGATTTCCGCCATCGCGCGGCGCAGCGTCACCGTTTCCACGCTGAAGAAGGCCTTGCCCGTAGCGGCGGTGGTGCTGCTGGTGGCGCTGGCGCTCGCACCTTCCTGGCGGGCCGGGCCGGATGCGAATCGCGTGACCTATCATGTGCAGAACACGGCCGGAAGTGCTGCCACCTCGCGCATGCAGGGCGCGCAATATCACGGCACGGACCAGCAGGGGCAGCCTTTCACCATCACCGCCAACGCAGCTGACGAGCAGAATGGCGATGCCGTGGCGCTGACCGCGCCGATTGGCGATATCACGCTGAAATCCGGCGCGTGGCTGCTGCTGAAATCCGATGCCGGGCTCTTCCACCAGAAGCTGGACGAGTTGGGGCTAACCGGGAATGTGACCCTGTATCGCAATGACGGGACGACGATGAATGTGAAGACGGCGGATATCGACCTGCATGCCGGCAGCGCGCATAGCTCGGCGCCTGTGCAGGTTCAGGGGCCGTTTGGCACGCTGACGGCGACGAATGGGTTTCTGCTGCTCGATCGCGGGGCGGATATCATGTTCAACGGTCCCGCGACGCTAACGCTGATCCAGGCACAATGAGGCTGGCAATGCTTGGCGCAGGCCTGGCCTTGGTGCTGGGCCATGAGGCGCGGGCGCAGGCGCTCGATCTGGGCGGCACACCCGGCGCGGCCCCGGTGCCGATCCAGATTACCGCGACCCAGGGCATCGAATGGAAGCAGGCGAGCCAGGAAGTGATCGTGACCGGCAGCGCCAAGGCGGTGCGAGGTGCGGTGACCGTGACGGCCGACCAGCTGATCGCGCATTACCGGAAGAAACCGGGCGCCACCCCTGCCCCGGCGGCCACGCCCGCAAACGCGGCTGACCCGACGGATGCGCTGAACCAGGGCGGCACCGAGCTGTATGAGCTGGATGCGGTCGGGCATGTGCATATTTATACCGCGACGGACAATGCCTATGGCGACCATGCGGTCTACAGCATGGATAACGCGGTACTGGTGCTCACCGGCCAGCATTTGAAGCTGACGACTCTGCATGATGTCATCACCGCCAAAGACGCGATAGAATATTATTCGGTGAAGCGCGAGGCGGTGGCGCGCGGGGACGCGCTTATTGTCGCCGATGACGGGCGCTCGATCGCGGCCGATACGCTGGTGGGATATCTGGCGCCGCCAGCGCCGGGCGCCGCCGCGCCAGCGCCTTCCTCTACTGGCGATGACACGTTGGGCCAGGCCGGACAGCTGCGGAAGGTCGATGCGATCGGCCATGTGGTGGTCCACACAACGACGGATACGGTGACCGGGAATTCCGGCGTGTATCTGCCGCCGAGCGGGCAGGCGAGGATTGGTGGCGATGTGCATATCATCCGTGGGCCGAACGAGCTTGCGGGCAGCGACGCCCTGGTGAATATGAAGACGGGGATCGCGACCTTGCTGGCCGCACCCGGCGGCCAGGTCGCGGGCACGATTTTGCCCGGAACGGCGAGTAAATAGATGAATGGATTGCGCGTGATCGACGGTCAGGGTGGGCTGGTGGCAACCGGGCTCGGCAAGCGCTTCAAGAAGCGCCCCGTGGTGCGGAATGTGTCGATCTCGGTGAAGCGCGGCGAGGCGGTGGGGCTTTTGGGGCCGAACGGGGCGGGAAAGACCACGACATTTTATATGATCGTCGGGCTGATCGCGCCCGATAGCGGCAATATCACGTTGGATGGGGCCGAGATCTCCTCCCTGCCGATGTACCGGCGGGCGCGGCTGGGGATCGGCTATCTGCCGCAGGAAGCCAGTATTTTCCGCGGCTTAAGCGTCGAGCAGAATATCATGGCAGCACTCGAAGTGGTGGAGCCTGATGCGGACCGGCGCGAGGAAATGCTGGCGGCATTGCTGGCGGAGTTCGGCATATCGCATCTGCGCCGCACCCCTGCCCTCGCTCTTTCGGGCGGCGAGCGGCGGCGCGTCGAGATTGCCCGGGCCCTGGCGACGGCGCCCAATTACATCCTGCTGGATGAGCCGCTGGCGGGCATCGACCCGATTGCGGTGGGGGAAATCCGCGATCTGGTGTCGCATCTCAAACATCGCGGGCTTGGCGTGCTGATTACCGACCATAATGTGCGCGAGACACTGGAGATCATCGACCGGGCCTATATTCTCTATGATGGCCAGGTACTGATGGAAGGCGAACCCGAGGCGGTGGTGGCGCATCAGGATGTGCGGCGCGTGTATCTCGGCGAGAAGTTCAGCCTCTAGCGTAAAGCCGGTTTGAAAACGCTACTCCGGCGCGCGCCTGACGCGGCTTTCTGTGCTTGCGCTGCGCGCGTACGAAACGACGCTGCGCGGCGGTTCTCGAAAGCCGCGCCAGCTGACCGACCGTAGTGCGATTTGAAGCACGCTTTGATTCATCTCTTAATATCGGTGGCGAACCTCCAGCAGCCACACGAAACTGTTACATGCATTTTCCGGGCCAAAAACGCTTGGAGGCCGCGCGACTTTGATATAGCCTTTGGACATGGCTTTTGCTCCCCGGCTCGATTTGCGGCAAACGCAGTCTTTGGTGATGACGCCGCAACTGCGTCAGGCCATCCAGCTGCTGCAATATTCCAATCTCGAGGCCAGCCAGTTCATCGAGGATGAATTGTTGAAAAACCCGCTGCTGGAGCGGGTGGACGGAGCTGAGACTGTCACCGCTATCGAGGGCGCTGCGGAGGTGCTGCCTCCCGCCGCCGATCTGCCGGATGCGACGAGCTTCGCGGGCACCGGGATCATGCCGGGGGCGGAGAATGCGCCGCTCGATATCGATGTCAGCAATACCTACGATGCCGGCACGGGTTCCGATGGCTATGCGATGGGACTTGGCGGGCAGCAGGACGATGACGGGTTCAACGCCATCGAGGCGATCGGCAGCCGGGAGCCGGGGCTACGCGAACAGCTGGAGCAACAGGCACGGCTCGCCTTCAGCGAGCGGGTGGAGCTTGCCATCGCGGCGGCGCTGATTGCGGTGCTGGACGCGGCCGGGCGGATTTCTGAATCGCCGGAGGCGATTGCGGCCGCGCTGGGCGTAAGCCTGGAGCAGGTCGAGCGCGTGCGAATGAAAATGATGCGCTTCGAGCCGACCGGCGTTTTTGCGCGGAATCTGGCCGAATGCCTTGGCGCGCAGCTGGCGGAGCAGAACCGGCTGGACCCGGCGATGGCAGCACTGCTGGAAAATCTCGACTTGCTGGCGCGGCGGGATATGCGCGGGCTGATGGATGCTTGCGAGGTGGATTCCGCTGACCTGGCGGAGATGGTCGCGGAAATTCGACGGTTGGACCCAAAGCCGGGCGCGCAGTTCGAGCATGAACCGCTGCGCCCGCTGATCCCTGACGTGCTGATGCGGGCGATGCCGGTGAAAACCGAAGGCGACAGCGACTGGATGTTGGAGATCAACCCCGAGACGATGCCCCGGCTGCTGATCCGGCGCGGCTTTCACGCGCGCATGGCGGCCTCGGCCTCGCGCGAGACGAAATCCTTCCTCTCGGAGCAGATGCAGGGGGCAACCTGGCTGGTGAAGGCGCTGGAATCCCGCGCCCACACGATTTTGCGGGTCTCCGCCGAAATCGTGCGTCGGCAGGATGGGTTTTTCCGGCATGGCATCAGCCATTTGCGGCCGCTGACCCTGCGCGATATCGCCGCCGAGGTGGAATTGCATGAAAGCACGGTGAGCCGCGTCACCTCGAACAAGTCCATCGCGACACCGCGCGGCATTTTCGAGCTGAAATTTTTCTTCACGACCGCGCTCGCCGGGTCCAATGGCCAGACGCATAGCGCGGAAACGGTGCGCCACCGGGTGCAGAGCCTGATTGCGAACGAACTGCCGAACAATATTTTGTCCGACGATTCCGTCGCTTCTATATTGCAAAAAGAAGGCATAGACATCGCACGCCGTACCGTGGCCAAGTACAGGGAGGCGTTGCGTATCCCCGGCTCGGCGCAGCGCAAGCGGGAGAAAATGCCCGCCTAGTGGGCGCAGGTCTGGTCCCCTGGCAATACGAGCTTTTTTGGTTCGGGAGAAAGCCATGCAGTTGACGGTCTCTGGCAAACAAATCGACCTGTCGGACGCGCTCCGGGTACATGTGGCGCGGCATCTGGACGTGATCACGAATAAATATTTCGACCAGGCGCTGGAGGCGCAGGTCACGTTCAGCAAGGCACGAAGTTTTTTCACCTGCGACATCAACGTGCATGCCGGGCGCGGCATTACCGTGCGGGGCGAAGGTGAGGCCGGGGACGCGCATGCCGCGTTCGACGATGCGGCGGAGCATATCGCAACCCGGCTGCGGCGCTACCGCCGGCGGGTCTCAGACCATGCGCGCGAGGCCGTTAACCGGGCGAAGCCGGAGGCCGGGCGGCAATATGTTTTGAGTCCTGAAGCCACGGCGGCGGCCGAGCCGGAAAGCGAGGCGGATGCCCTGCATGCGACGATTGTCGCGGAATCGGACGCCACGATCGAGACGCTCTCGGTGCGCGATGCGGTGATGCGGCTGGATCTGGCGTTTCAGCAGGTGCTGATGTTCAGGAACTGCAAGAACGGCCAGCTGAACGTCGTGTATCGGCGGGTGGATGGCCATGTAGGATGGATCGACCCAGGCTAGAGCCGGATGACATTAAATCGAATCGCTTTGCGATGCGATTATTTGCGATCCGATTAAATGTCTGAATCCGCCTCTAAATCACAGCTTAGAGGGCGATTCAGACATTAAGTTGAACCGCGAGCGGTTCATCTTAATGTCAGCTCTCTAATCCGGGGAGTAAACCACCTGCCGGCCATCTGACGCGCTTTTCTCAGCTTCCGGTGCTCACATACTCACATACGCTGCGCGCCGGATCTTTGAAAATCACGCCAGATGACTCACCAGCGCGAATTCCCCCCTTGCCTCCAAATTAGACGACGGCATGGATGGCCGATTAATTTACGCGTAGGGCGGGGCGGTGTGGCCGGCGGGGGAAAGGGTGAAAATCTCGCAGCCGGTCTCGGTTACACCGATCATGTGCTCGAACTGTGCGGAGAGCGAACGGTCGCGCGTTACCGCCGTCCAGCCATCGTCCAGGATTTTCACCTCCGGACGGCCGGCATTCACCATCGGCTCGATGGTGAAGAACATGCCCGGCTTGAACACCGCCCCCTCCCCCGCCCGGCCGAAATGCAAGACGTTGGGGGGCTCATGGAAGCGCTGGCCGATGCCGTGACCGCAAAAATCCCGCACCACGGTGAAGCGCTGGGATTCCACGAATGACTGGATCGCATGGCCGACATCGCCAAATGTGGCACCCGGCTTGACGATGGCAATGCCGCGCATGAGCGATTCATAGGTGATGTCCATCAGCCTTTTGGCGCGCGTATTGGGCGTGCCCGCCACATACATCCGGCTGGTGTCGCCGTACCAGCCATTCAGGATGACCGTGACGTCGATATTCAGGATATCGCCATCCAGCAGCTTTTTATCGCCCGGAATGCCGTGGCAGACGACATGGTTGATGGACGTACAGATGGATTTTGGAAAACCGCGATAATTCAATGGTGCCGGAATGGCGCCGTGGGCGGTGATGAAGTCGTGGCACAGCGTGTTCAGATGTTCGGTCGTGACGCCAGGCACGACATGCGGGCCGATCATGTCCAGCGTCTCGGCCGCCAGGCGTCCGGCTTCGCGCATCGGCGCGAAATCCTCGGGCCGGTGTATCGTGATCCGCCGGGATTCGGCGCCGCCATCCATCATGAACAAACTTTCTCTAAAGGCCGCCGCAAGGCGGGTTGACGCTCTCTACTACATGCAGATGCCCCCTGCCAAAGCAAGAGTTTGGCGCAGCATATGGGCGCGGGGCAGGTATTTTTCATGAAGGGCAGGACGATTGACCGAGTGACGCCGCAGCTTTTATGAAAAACCGGTCACGATCCGTTCACAGGGTAAATTCATGAAGATGAGACTGCACGCCGCCTGGTTATTGCTCGGCCTGGCGAGCGCCAGCGCGTCGGCGCAGAGCGCGCCGCCGGTGGTGGGCTATATCACGGCCGCGGAGCAGCCGGTTTATGACCAGCAGACCTATACGGGGCGGATTCAGGCAAGGCAGATCGTGCAGCTGCAAGCCCGTGTGACCGGATATCTGACCGCGCAGGATTTCACCGATGGCCAGGAGGTGAAGGCGGGACAATTGCTCTACGTGATCGAGCAGCCGCCCTATCAGGCGCTGGTGGACCAGGCGCAGGCGGCGGTGGCGCAAGCCCAGGCGCAGGCGCGCAATGCGCAGCTCACGCTGAGCCGGGCGCAGGCATTGCTGCACACGGCTGCCGGGCAGCAATCCTCCGTGGATCTGGCCCAGGCAACCGCGCTTTCTGACCAGGCGGCGATTGCGAGCGCTGAGGCGCAGCTGCAAACCGCCAAGATCAATTACGGCTACACGCAAATCCGCGCGCCGATGGATGGCGTGATCGGCGCAACCGCCGTCAACGTGGGCAATGTGGTGGGGCCGCAAAGCGGGGTGCTGGCCACCATCGTCTCGGAAGACCCGATCTATGTGAGCTTTGCGCTGCCATCGGTGGATGCGCTGGCAGACCGGGAAAAGGCAGGGCAGCTCGATCTGCTGGTGCAGCTGCCGGACGGCTCGATGTATGACCAGACCGGGCGGATCGATTTCGTGAACAATCAGGTGACGCAGAATACCGATACGCTGGCCTTCCGTGCGACCATCGCCAACCCTGAGCATCAGCTCACAGATGGGGAGTTTGTGACCGTCATCGTCCGCGCCCGAGCGGCAAGGCCCCAGCTCGTGCTGCCGCTGTCGGCGGTGGTTGAGGACCAGCTGGGGGATTACGTGCTCAAGGTTGGGCCAGGCAATATCGTCCTGCGGCAGGCGGTGGCGCTGGGCACCCAAACCGATACGAATGTGAACGTGCGCTCAGGCGTGTCGCCGGGCGATAAAATCATTACCCAGGGCATTCAGATGGTGCATCCAGGCCTGCAGGTGAACCCGCAGCCTGCGGCGGCGAACTGATGCTCTCCGCGTTTTTCATCGACCGGCCGCGCTTTGCGATCGTCATTGCGCTGATCGTCACCCTGGCCGGCGGAATCGCGCTCACGCGCATTCCCCTCGCGCAGTTCCCGGCCATCGTGCCGCCGCAGGTGCAGGTGACCGTGAACTACCCCGGTGCTTCCGCGAAAGTGGTGGAGCAGACCGTGGCGCAGCCGATCGAGGAGGCGGTGAACGGGCTGAACGACGAAATCTATATGTCCTCCACCAGCGGCAATGACGGCTCCTATTCGCTGACGGTGAGTTTCCGTGTCGGCTCGGACCCCGATATCGACACGGTGAACGTGACGAACGCGGTGCAGCAGGCAACTTCGCAATTGCCGACACTGGTGCAGCAGGAGGGCATAACGGTGCGCAAGCGCTCCACCACCGTGCTGCAATATCTCTTCATCTCCAGCAGCACCGGCCTCAGCTCGCTGCAAGTCTCCAACTACGCGACGATCAACATCATCGACCCGATTTCCCGCGTGCCGGGCGTCGGCCAGGCGCTGCTCTTCGGGCCGCAGGCCTATTCGATGCGCGTGTATTACGACGCCAACCGGCTGACGCAGCTGGGGCTGACGCCGCAGGATATCATCACCGCGCTGAACGCCCAGAACGTGCAGGCGCCGGTGGGAACCATCGGCGCGCCGCCGGCGGCAAATGAACAGGCGCTGCAACTGACCGTGGAGGCGCAGGGGCGGCTGACCACTTCCGAGCAGTTTGGCAATGTCGTACTGCGGGCCAATCCGGATGGCTCGCTGCTGCGGATCAAGGATGTGGCGCAGGTGGTGCTGGGCGCGCAGCTGCAAAACCGCATCAACAAAATCGACAATAAAAACGGCCTGATGCTTGCGGTGTATCTGGCGCCCGGGGCCAATGCGGTGGCCACCTCGGCGGCGGTGGCGCGCGAGATGGCGGCGCTCACGAAGCATTTCCCGCCCGGGATTCAGGCGTCCATGGTGTATGACACCTCAACCTTCGTTCATGAGACAATCAATGAGGTGGAGCGCACGCTCGTTGAGGCATTCCTGCTCGTCGTGCTTGTGGTGTTTCTGTTTCTAGGCGATTGGCGCGCAACGATCGTGCCGATGGTGGTGGTGCCGATTGCGCTGATCGGCGCGTTTGCATTTTTGCTGGCTTTCGGGTTTTCCGCCAACACGGTCTCCCTGCTGGCGCTGGTGGTCGCGACCGGGATTGTGGTGGACGACGCGATTGTCGTGGTGGAAAATGTCGAGCGGGTGATGGCCGAGCGGCCGGACCTCTCCAACCGCGAGGCGACCAAGCTCGCAATGACGCAGATCACCGGGCCGATCATCGCGATTTCGCTGGTGCTGCTCTCGGTCTTTGTGCCGGTGGCGTTCATCCCCGGACTCTCCGGGCTGTTGTTCCAGCAATTCGCCGTCACGGTGAGTGTGGCGATGCTGATCTCCGCAATGAACGCGCTCACGCTCTCCCCCGCTTTATGCGCGATATTGCTTCGCCGGAACCACCAGCCGCATGGCGTGCTGGGGCGCGTACTGCGCGGGATAGATGCCGCGCGGGACGGCTATTCGCGCGTTGTGGTGAAGCTGTTGCGCAAGGCCTGGCTTGCCGTTCTGGTGATCGTCGTTTTCGCCCTTGGCGCGGCGTTGATGGCCAAGATCACGCCAGGTGGGTTTTTGCCGGATGAAGACCAGGGCGCGTTTTTTGTGCAGGTGAGTTTAACGCCAGGCGCCGCGCTGCACCGCACAGAGATCGTTGCAAATGCGCTCACCAACCAGCTGCGCGCGCTGCCGCAGGTGCAGAA
>Ga0302193_10000959_pt1 | contig 25034 bp, 15 predicted proteins | sample II_Bog_E3_3_FD_200228 | JGI IMG/M metagenome (GOLD analysis project Ga0302193, IMG submission 200228) | Peat permafrost microbial communities from Stordalen Mire near Abisko, Sweden - II_Bog_E3_3 | ecosystem: Environmental > Terrestrial > Soil > Wetlands > Peat | place: Sweden: Abisko...
CCTCTCCATTGCCTAGAACGACCTTCTTCATTCAGCTTCCTTCTATGCCCACTGTAGCGGAGAGACTCCATAAACTTCTGTCTCATCATTGTTGGCACGGGGGGGACCGAAACCAGTCCTGGCTTCCATCTTGGGCGTTGGTCAGGAGCAACTGGAGGGACTCAGCGGTCTTCCCGCGACCGAGATGAAGGAATGCCGCGCCGATCGCCGAGATGGAGAAGGAGACCCCGTTCTGCGGCACGGGTTTGATGGTAACCGAGACCCCGCTATTCCATTCGTCGTCGTAAGTCATCTCCGACCGGGTCCAGGTCTGGTTGAGCCCGTTGCGCACGACATCCAGAAACGCCTCCTCAACCTTGGGCACCAACCGGCAATCAGGCCCCCACTTCCGGCCCAGGATGTAGGCACCATCGCCGCCTTTGCGCACATTGTCCAGTAAGGCCGGGAAGCCGACCGGGTGAATCACCATTTCCTCGGCGGCTGCGGTTACCATCCATTCGCTCGGCTGGAACCTGATCGCCGCGGTGTTTGCGGCAATGTTCCAGAGAATCTGAACGGCCTCCGTCTCCTGCCGCTTGGCCAGAAGTGCGATCGCCTCCATGCAAGTTTCCTCGAACGAGCTTTCCACGGCCAGCTTGAGGTCTTCCAGAGAAGTTGTTTCCGACATGCGCTCGGGATTTGGGAAAACCTCGCGACCTTCCCAATCATCCGGGCATGGATAGGGATAGACGCAACTCCTCCCCTCGGCTTTGCGATAGGCCTGGCTGACTTGGTATTGCTGGTTCCAGTTGTCGATCATGAGACACCTGCGAGATTTGCGCATTGCGGTTTGCGCATTGCGCATTGCGCATCTCTTGGATTATCGCACGACCTGCGGCCCAGTCTGTATATGCCCCTCAGGGCTGGTTACTCCCTAGGAAGCCGATCTTCCCTGATCTTTAAGGAATCTTTCAATGGCCTTGAAGTCCTGCCCCTTTGCCGCGATGTGGGCCTGGCGCAGCGGCGAGTCCAGGAGGGAAGCCAATTGGGCGACCCGCGGATCCTCCATCTCATAAAGGATTCTCGGATTGCGGGAGATATTGCCACCCTTGCGAGCGGTTCGCAAATCGTTGGGGATGGCCTTGAAGCTGTTGTCCGCTCCGGTCATCAGGCGCCTGAAATCGCTGCCGATCAATCCCTTCCGTGGATCCACATCCAGGGCAGCACGGTAGGGCGGGTAGTTGAAATAGCCGCGGCCGGCTTCAACCATCTGGTTGAACCCCTTCGAGGTGCTTGCTTCCTTGAGCTGGGCGGCAACGATCCTGGCGGCAGAGGGCTGCATGTATTCCCGGGTCGCCAGGACATTGGCCCGATCCTCATATGCCTGCCGGTTCGCGAAAATATAGTCATCCGCCAGGGCACGAACTTTGGCTTCGTCGGGGCGGACCTCGCTAGGCTGCAGGATCCGACCGCTGGTCTTGATGTCACCGTAAGCCATAGCGTCAGATTCCAGTTTTGACTTGGCGTGGGCCTGGTATGCGTCAACAACAGCCTTGTTGTATTGCCCACTGAGTTTGTTAGCCAGATCCTGAGGATCTTTTGCCTTGGCGATGTCGGATCCGTCGATGAGAACGTGAGCATGGGGCGCCGGAGCCTGTTTGCGAAGTTTCTCGAACTGGTTCACGTCGATCCCGTAATTCTTCATGATGGAGGTCGGGGTTTGGAGGCCTTCCTTCGCGAATAGGTGGATGCCCACCTCCTTGATCCGATCCGAATCGGGTTGATAGCCGATGAGCAGGGCCTGATTTCCCTCTCCAGGCGAATGGGCGAGGCCGATCCGGCTTCCGGCGATCGTGTGGTCGCCCCAGCCTGCTGGGATGCTCAGGCCGCGGCGCAACTCACCCATGTTCCCAGCCTCCGACTTGAACTGGCACTCGTCGGCGAAGAAGTCCCTCAGGTTCCGGGCCGCGGCCCGATCAGGCGAGTTGGCCTCTGTGATTGGTCCTTTGGGGCCCCTGATGGACCGGCCGTAGTAGTGGTCCAGCTGGTGGTAAGCGTCCATGCCGCCCTGGGCCACAATTTCCGCGTGGTGCGGTGAACGGGCGACAAAGTCGCGCCAGGAAGCCTCAATGGACTTCTCAATCCCCTGCTTCTGGTTGAAGGCCTTGGCTAGTTCGTCCGGGGTGACCCTATGGATCTCGTCGCCAACCTTCATGGTGGCCAGGCGGTTGACCAGGCCGGAGGCCCCTGCCCCAAGGGCTTGAGCAAGGTTGCCGCTGTTCGCATGGTCCAGAATGGCTTTTGTGGCGCAGGCCTGGAGGTAGACCTGGCGTTCCTGACGCTCCATGGAATCCAGCACGGACTGGTAGGTGGCGAAGTCCTTCGAACCGGCGCCGAGGGTGGCGACGTTCTTCTGGAGCTCCTCCCAAGAGAGGCCACGGTAATAAGCTGGGTTGGCGTTCAGAGCCTTCGAAATATCCGCTCCGGTGGCATTGAGGTCCGGGTTGGAGCTCATGGCCAATTCGTGGGCGGCGGCGGCGTGCAGTTCGTAGGCGTTCCCGTTCAGGCGGGCCTGGTACTGCTCCTTGAACTGGGGCATCCCTGCGACCTGCTCGCTCATGATTTGCTCGGCGTGATCCAGGTCGGGAGCGCTGGGGCAGATCTGGTCCATGTGCTCCAGCTGGTTGGACATCTTCTCGGCCCATTCCTCGGCGTGCTGCCGCTGTTCGAGGGTGTACTGGGCCACTGCCGACTTGATGTCCTCGTCAGCCTTGGTGAGTTCGTGGACGGATTGCCGCAGGTGCTGGCCAACTTCACGGGTCGTGGTGGAGAACCCGGTGGCAAGGTGGTTCAGGGCCCGGCCCGGATCCGCGTTGGGATTCACCGCGGCGAAGCCAATCTCCGTCGCAATCCCCACGGACGCCGTCATGATGGCGCCGATCGCGTTGGCGGCTACGAAGAACCGTTCCCGGCGGATGCGGACCTGCGCCGCGTCCTCAGCAGCCTTGATGTCCTTCATCAAGTTGGCGAGGCCGACGGTTTCCGGGGAAAGCATGGTAGGCCGGAACTTGTTGACCGCAGGGTCCACGTTGGGGAACTGGTGGCCCTGATTCAGGCCGGAGGTGCCGGCCCCTCCCCCGCCCGGGCCGCCGTCACCCGGGGCAGCCGGTCCACCGGTGCCGGCCGACGGTGTCCCGGGAGACGGCGGGTTGATCTGGGTCGGGTCCGAGGGCCCGGCGCCCTTCCCTGCCGGCGAAGCGGCATCGGCCCGGGTCTCGACCATCAGGGGGATGGGAAGAACCGTGGTGCTGCCCTGCAGGCGTTCGGCCAGGGACGGGCCGGCAGCCGGGGCCTCCATGATCGTGGCGTCCAGGTTGGTCCGGTGCTGCTGCAGCGCCGCCTGGTGGTCCTTCAGCATGGCTTCCAGGGCCGGATTCTGGAGGTCGAGTTCCTGGATGGGCGACTTGAGCTGGGCGGCCAGCGCCCTGAAATTGGGCGCGTTCGGTTCGGCTAGGATGGCGTGGGAAACGACCTCTTTCCGGCTGAGGGGTAGGTCATCAGCCCTCTCCATGCCGGTGAAGACGCCGTTCACCGTCGGCCGGGGCACGCCCGTGCCAAGGTAGCCCTTCCCCATTTCATGGGGGAATTCCGCCGGGGCGCCGCCGCGGGCGACAGCTTCGTAGTGAGACTCCAGAGCCGCAGAGACGCGGCCCGGGGTCTGCTTGAGCACATCCAGGTTCTTCTGCGCCGATTCCCGCGCCTGGGCTACCGCCATGATTTCCATGGTGGGTGCCGCGGACTGCACGAGGCTTTCGTGCTTGGCCAGGGCCATGACGTAGGGTTCCGTTCCCTTGAGTCCCTTGGATTCCATGTCGCCAAGGGCCTGGGCGGACTCGACGATGGAGGTGTTGAGCCGGTCCTTGAAGGCCTCGACGGCCTGGACCTGGCTGGGAACGAGTTTCGGCATGCCGGTGCTGTCGGCGGTGGAGTAGACCCCGGGCGACTTGTCCAGGGCCGGGTTGCGCACCTGGGACACGACGCTGGTATTGAGTTCGATCCGGGGCGCCGCGCGCAGGACATTCCGCTGGTAGTTCTTCAGCAGTTCCCGGTCTTCCCCGGGAACCAGGAGGCCGGCGGAGGATTTCAGGCTGGCCGCGACCTGATCAACCCCTTCCCCTTCGGAGATGCGGGTGAAGAGTTCCCGGCGGGCGGAGCCTTCGGGCGCTGTGGCGTAAACCTGCAGAGCAACCTTGTCCCGCAGGAACGCATGGTCAGCGCGATTGACCATCGGGTCGAGATTGGGACGAATCCGAGACGGTGCGTCCGGGGTCTCGAGCGTGGGGATAGCACTCCCGCGTTCCATAGGGATCCTCGCTTAATTGTCGATGTGGTAGGCGTCAAATTCGACGTTCAGTCCTCGCTTGTTCAGGAAGGCCTTGGAGGACTCGATCGAGTCGTCGTCGGCAAACCGGAGTTCGAGCGGGGGGTTGCGGAAACGCACGGCGGAGTTGCCGAGGCCGTGCGGGGGGGCGAAGCCGACGTAACCCTTCTTGCCGGCGTTCCTTTCGAGGAAGGTGGCCAGCTGGTCCACCAGCACGTCCAGTTCGACGAGCTTGGCCTTCTTGAAGGCCTCAGCCGAAGCGATGAGCTGGACCTTCTGGGTTTCGAGGCCGCCCCGCAGGTCCGGCGGGAGGGACTTGCCCTTCGACATGAGTTCGTTCGTGGCCAGGAGGGTGCGGACGGCGCTGATGGTGTCGATGACCTGGGCCCGTTCCTTCTTGAACGCCTCGAGGCCGGCGGGCGTCATCGCGACCACGTGGACCCCCTTCTCCCGCTCAGGGGAGATCATGCGCTGCAGGGTCTGCTGGTAGTCCGCCACCTGGGGGTGACGCTCGACGAAGTCTTTCGCGGAACTGAGCTTGATGCTGGTCGCGAACTCGGCCTCGTCCTGGAACTGGATCGGTTCCTTGTCGTTGACGACGTTGGCCCGGCCGTACCTGATGGCCTTGTAGTAGCCCGGCGCCACGGTCGTCGCCACGCCACTGCCGGAGACCCGCACACCGGTGACGGCATATTTGCCCGGGGTGCCATCGATCGGGTCGGATCCCTTCACTATCGGGATGTTGTAGGTCTTGGCCAGGCCAGCCCCCAGGGGGACGTTCTCGGGCAGCGGCTTGCGCGCCATGAGGACCGGAATATGGCTCTGGCTCGCGTTCAGGCGGTAATCGATCATTTCGCTGGTCGAGAGACCCTGCTTGATCATCTCGGGGGCCGGCCGGCCGCCGTCGTCCATGAGGCTGACGACGCGCCAGGTTCGGGCATCGGCGATGTCGCGAACCTGCTTCAGGCTGGAGGGGTTGAAGGCTTCCGGGAGATCCTGTTCGGGAGCGATGTAGGCCGCCGGCCCGGAAGGTTCCGGGACGGAATTGTAGGAGTAGACAGGGAAACTCTTTACCCCGACGCTCCACGGTTCGTGGTCCTGGGCATTGGCCAGCAGGGCACGCTGCACTTCAGCGGGGCTGTAGCCGGCCCGGTGCGCTGCGACGAGAGCCGAGTGCGTGTAGAGACGCATCGTTTCGTCCAGGTAAGCGGTCGAGGGGCCCGCGTTCTGCAGCACACGTTCCACCAGAGCCTTTTCCTGGGGGTTCATGGTGGTGCCGGACATCTGCGCGTCCACGTAGTCTTTCGCCAGACGGCTGGCATCCTTCGTCGAGAGCGCGACCGTCTTCCTGTCGACATTCTGGACTTGGCTGCCGACCAGGAGCCGGACGCTGCTGTACGAGGCCGCAGTATTGATGCAGGTCTGGACCAGGTCCGCATACTCGGCCCGAACCGTGTCGAAGTACTTGCCACCACGCGCCAGGGCCTTGTCGAACGGGGTGCCCACCCGCGGGGAGCCGTCCGGGAACGTGAGCGGGGCACCGGTCGTCGCATCCTTCCACTGTTCACCAGGCTTTTTCGGCCAGGCGCCGAGGATGTCGGTCAGGTCCTTTGAGAGCTGCTCCAGGACCGCCTTGCGGAGGTTGTCAACCGCGACGTATTCGCGATGCGCGGAAGCGGGGACGCTTCGCTTGAAGCTGTCCTCCGGGTTGTCGAACAGCCGGAACGTCCCCTCGATGGGCTTGCCTTCCTTCTTGGCGATGTCCGTGGCCAGGACGCGGAAGGCGGTGATTGGATCCATGGCCGCGGGATCCTTGCGGATCTTCTCCACGGTGTCCCGGAGCGTTCCCAGCTTCTGCATCGTGGCGGTCATCTGGGCATAGAGGCTCTTGATGGCCCCGTCACCCAGCCTGGCCGCGGAGCGCATGATGCCGGCCTGGGCCGCGTAGTCCTGGACGAGCCCCTTTTCGAAGGCACCGAGGCCCTTCACGACGTTCTGGTCGCCGGTGTGGAACAGTTCCAGGCCCTTGTTGATCACGTCGTGTTCGTTCACGGCTTCGGCCAGCTTCAGCACGGCGCGCGCGCTGGCATCCACCTCGCTCAGGCCCCGGAATTCCTTCGGCAGGTCCGCATTGTGGAGGGGGGCCTTGGAGACGGGCTCGAAGCCCCTCTGGCGGAGCTGCTCCAGGCACTCCCGCTGCTGCTCGGGCGTTTCGATGGGGAAAGAGCCTGCCAGGTGCCCCTCGGTCTGGCGGGTCAGATGGCGGGTCTCCGAATTGGTGACGCCGGGGATGAATTCGACCTTGCTGACCAGGTCGAGCGCCCGCTGCCCCTCTTCATCCACTCGGGGGATCACTCCGAGGTAGGCCGGATTGCCATCCTCTCCCCGGGCCTTCTTGAACCCGTAGACGGGCAGCTGCCCGGAGGCGCCGTTGTCCATCCAGACCTGCGCAAAAACCGGCCGGCCCGTCGCCGGGTCGCCGAAGGGGGCGACAGCGTTCATCGCCATGTATTCCTTGGTGACCCGGGTCTGCTCGTTCTGGCGGACGAAGGTCGGGGCCAGCGCGGGATTGCCGGCTTGGAAGGCACGGGCCAGCGGGGCGTTCACCGCCATGATCAGGGCCTGGTGCTTCTTCTCGGGGTCCCGGGCCTGGTTCGCCGCCTGGCCAAGGAGATGTTCCGGCTTGGACATCTCCCACTTCGCCGTGTAGGTGGAACTGGACTGCATCTCCACCTCGCCGGATTCCTGGATCCGGGGGGTCAGGCTGGCGCCGGAAACGATCATGCCGCTGATGTGGTTGGTGAAATTGGACTTGCGCCGCTCGTCGTTGTAGATCTGGACCAGTCGCTGGTATCCGGAGGCGCTGCCGGCCTGGTTGACGTTCGACTTGGACTCACGCTGGGCTGCCAGCAATGCGGCGCCGATTTCAGGGCCACGGTTGATGACAGGCTCGGGTTTCGGCGCGAGCGCTACGGTGGTTTCAGGGCTGGGCGAGTTCTTCAGCTGGTTCATAAGGACCCCTTCATGGTCCCAGCTTATGTCTCAGCCCCTTTTGTTTCCCGTATTTGCGCGCTGGTTTACCGCCTTTATCCCTTCCAGAAACGTTTTCACCGGTTTGTCCGATGAAAACCGCTTTTGCGCTTTTGCGCAGGCATATCCTCGGCGAAGAAGACCGCGCAAAAAAAGGAATTCAAACTGATGGCGGAGTAAAAACATGTCCGATCTGCGTGTAATCCTTGCCGAAAAGCCTTCCATGGGGGCCGCCATCGCCCAGGCGCTGGGCCTTCGGTCCAAGGGAAAGGGCTATATAGAAGGTACCGACCCCAAGGGCAAGCCGACCATCTGCACCTGGGCCATCGGCCACCTGGTGGAGGCCGTTGCACCGGAGAAATATGATCCTGCCTGGGAGAAGTGGACCTGGGACATCCTGCCGATGATCCCCGAGGCGTTCAAATACCAGGTGGTCACCAAGACCAAGGACCAGTTCGACATCATCAAGGCCCAGCTGGCCAAGGCCACCGAAGTCGTGGTCGCCACCGACGCCGGGCGGGAAGGCGAGCTGATCGCCAGCCTGATCATCGACAAGGCCAAGTGCAAGGCCAAGACCCTCCGCCTCTGGACCAAGAGCCTCACCGAGGAAGCCGTCCGCGAGGCCTACTCCAACATGAAACCCTGGGACAGCTATAAGGGCCTTCGCGACGCAGCCTATGGCCGATCGATGGCCGATTGGCTGGTCGGCATGACCGGCAGCCGTGCCATGACCCTCCGGGCCCGCGGCCTCGGTCGCCAAGAAAAGGGAGCCTGGCCCGTCGGCCGGGTGATGACCCCTACCCTCGCCCTCCTGGTGGATCGCGAGCTCGAGATCCAGAAATTCGTCTCAAAAGACTTCTTCGTTCTCGAGGCGACCTTCCTCCACCCCGCCGGCACATATAAAGGGAAGTGGTTTCGCGGGGACCAGGATCGGTTCGACAAGCCGGAGGAGGCCCAGGCTCTGCTTTCCGCGCTCAAAGGCCGTCCTGCGCGGGTCTCCAAGTTCGAGACCAGGAAGGAGAGCAAAGCTCCGGAGCAGTTCTACGACCTCACCACCCTGCAGAAGGAGGCGAACAAGCGCTTCCACTTCAGTTCCGAAAAGACCTTGGGCCTGGCCCAGTCGCTCTACGACAAGAAGGTCATGAGCTACCCCCGAACCGGGAGTCGCTACCTGACCGTGGCCGATGCCGCCAAAATCCCCGCCTGGCTAAACACCCTGAAGAAGCTCCCGCAATTTGCCGGGTTCGTTGGCGAGATCACCAGCAGCACGCTCGGGAAACGGTTTGTGGACGACGCCGAGGTGGAGGACCACACCGCCCTGATGCCCACCGAAGAGGCGCCCAACTGGGCATCGCTTTCCGATGACGAGCAGAAGATCTACGACATGGTCGCGCGGCGATTCATTGCGGCCTTCTTCCCGGACCGGATCGAGGCGAAGACGACCCTGATCACCGAGATCCTTGCCGAGGCCGGGCCCGAGACCTTCAAGGCCACAGGAACGGCCGTTCTCGATCCGGGCTGGAGCAGGATTGATGCTCCCGCCCAATCGAAGGCGAAGAAGCGGTCCAAGAAGGGTGACGAGGAAGAGAGCGAGGCTGAAAAGCCCCTGGTGCTTTCCGGCGCCCCCATGAAGGCGGGGGATCCCGCCAAGGTCACCGAACTCGGCAGCCTGGCCAAAAAGACGGCGCCCCCCAAGCGGATGACCGAGGCCGATCTGCTCGCGGCCATGCAGTCCGCCGGCAAGGACCTGGACGAAGAGGAACTCCGGGCAGCGATGAAGGAGTGCAGTGGGATCGGAACGCCCGCCACCAGGGCGGCCACCATCGAAAAACTCGTCGACAAGGGAACGGCAAAGTATCCCAAGGTCCCCCTGGTGGAACGGCAGAAGAATTTCCTCATTCCTGGCCAGAAGGGAATCGACCTGGTGCTCATGCTGCCATTCAAGGAGCTGCGCAGCGCTGAACTGACTGCCCGCTGGGAGACGGAACTGGAAGCCATCAACAAGGGGAAGGAGAACCTGCCCGCCTTCGTGAAACGGATCGAACAGTACACCCACGACATGACCAAGGCCCTGCGAGGTGGCGCCGATGGCACCTCAGGAGATGGAATGGACGAGAATCACACCCCTGCCCCGCCCCGGGGCGCGCCGCAACCGCTCGCCGAGCCCTGTCCCAAGTGCGGCCAGGCCGTTCACCTCAAGTCCTGGGAGGGGCGCTACTACACCAAGTGCTCGAACAAGGAGTGCTACTTCGGCTTCGACACGGACCCGAAAGGCATCCCCAGCGTCAAGTGCAAGGCATGCCAGGGCCGGGTCAAGACGACTCCGAATGGCGGGAAGGTCTGTGCAGACTGCGGGCAATGGCAGGACAAGATCGGCGCCCCCGGCGGAGACGGTGCCCGTCCGGCGAACGCGGCCCCGCCGGTGGCGCTCGGGAAGTGCCCGCGGTGCTCAAAGGGAACCCTCAAGGTTCGCCAGGGTGACAACGGGTTCTGGGTCGGCTGTTCGGAGCGCGATGCCTGTGGCCTTACCTACGACAGCGACCGTGCCGGCAAGCCCAACTCCGGTCTGCACGCCAAGTGTCAGGGGCCCATCAAGACCTTCCGTTCAGGGAAGAAGCGCTGCACCGTCTGCGATGAGTGGATCAGTCAATGATCCCGGCCAAAAGGCCGGAACTTGAAACTGAAAGGAGACAAGTTCATGTTGACCAGGGGTAGCAAGGCCAGGGCTGGCAGCCCGACTCGCCGCAAGGTGGGAGAGCCTTGCTCCGTTGGGATCAGCGCCAAAGACTCGCGGCACCATGCTTCCTCAGTGGTGCCCTCCGAAAGCCCCCGCAGCAGACAAGCTGGGTCAAGCACGAAACGGGCGGTGGCATCAGGCCGGATCTCAACATCCCCGAGGGGAGCGGGCAGGAGTGTCAAACCTGCCCCGTCACGGGTCGAGGCGCAAGCCGAGGCCCAGCTTGCAAGTGGTAACGCTTGTGTCTTTGTGCTGGACAAGGCGGGCCGGCCCCTGATGCCGACCACACCTGCCCGGGCTCGTATTCTGCTCCAGAGCAAGAGGGCCGTGGTGGTTCGCTTCCACCCCTTCGCGATCCGACTGAAGGATAGGATCGGCGGCGGGGTTCAGCCGATGCTGCTAGCCCTGGACCCAGGTTCCAAGGCCACCGGTCTGGCTCTGGCCCGGGTGGTCGGGTCGACCCGCTTCGCCCTGTGGCTGGGGGAACTGATCCATCGGGGCGCCACCATTCGGAAACACCTCGAACAGCGTTCGGCCTTCCGCCGCCGGCGCCGGAGCGCCAACCTGCGCTACCGGGCGCCCCGCTTCAACAACCGGGCCAGGTCTGAGGGTTGGCTGGCTCCCAGTCTCCAGCACCGGGTTGATACCACGCTTTCACTGGTTCGTCGCCTCCAGGCGCTGGCACCCATTGGGGAGATAGCCATGGAACTGGTTCGTTTCGACCTGCAGGCCATTGAGAATCCAGAGATCAGTGGGGTCGAATACCAGCAGGGGACTCTCCAGGGCTACGAGGTCCGTGAGTATCTCCTGGAGAAATGGGGGCGGGCCTGCGCCTACTGCAATGCGGAAGAGGTGCCCCTCCAGGTCGAGCACATCCATGCCAAGGGGAACGGCGGATCGAACCGGGTGAGCAACCTCTCCCTGGCCTGCCGCCCATGCAACGAGGCGAAGGGCACCCGGGACATCCGGGAGTTCCTTGCGCACGCCCCGGAGCGGCTGAATCGCATCCTGGCCCAGGCCAAGGCACCCCTCAAGGACGCGGCTGCCGTCAATTCTACCCGCTGGGCCCTGTTCCGGGCCCTCCTGGGCACCGGCCTCCCGGTCCGCACCGCCAGTGGTGGGGTGACGAAATGGAATAGAACCCGGCTGGCCGTTCCCAAGACCCACGCTCTCGACGCCCTGTGCGTTGGGACCGTCGATGCGATCCTCGGCTGGAGCCTGCCAACCTTGGTGGTCAAGGCTACTGGGCGCGGCAGCTACAAGCGCACCCGGGTGACGGCCTTTGGCTTTCCCCGGGGTTATCTGATGCGGCAGAAGGCCGTCCATGGCTTTCGTACTGGGGACCTGGTCCGGGCGATTGTTCCCAAGGGCAAGAAGGCGGGGGTCCATGTGGGCCGAGTTGCGGTTCGGGTAACCGGAATCTTCGACATTCAGAACCACTCGGGGGTTGTCCAGGGCATCGGCTATCGGAGTTGCCGCGTTCTGATGCACGGGGACGGTTACGCATACGACCTACAGCATTTCTGCCCCCCCTCGCCCTGAAGGATGGGAGTTCTCGAAGCCAAAGTGGTGAGCCGGAGGCTAAACAATCGTGTTTGCTCCGCTGGCTTCCAAACGGAACAAAGCATTCAACCTCCACAACACAAGGATCCCTATGCGAATCACTCTCTTCATCCTGGCCGCCGCCCTTTCCATCCCCCTTCTCGCCAGCGCGAAGCCATACTCGACCACCTCGGAGTTCCGGGACGACAAGATCGTGAAGGGCTACCTCAACATCAAGCTGGGGACGTACGGAAAAATGTTCGAGGAACCCAAGGGGACAAGCTGTGACTGGGTTTTCGTTGACCCCAGCTTCAAGGTCGAGGACATCCGGAAGGAGTCCGTGCTCCTGTATCCCGACTCGATCACCCGGAACGGTGGCTGGGACGACTCCTACTGGACGATGTTCGCGGGGCTCTATGGGAACGGTCTCGTGAGCTCCTTCGAGTCCGGAGTCAGGACCCGGGGGGTTCAGCTGCAGCATCCCAAGCCTCAAACCGTGGCCGTTGCCGCGCCGGCCGCCACCGAGCCTCCCTCCCCAAGTGCCATCGAGCAGAAGATCGAGGTCGATCGATACGAGGACGACAAGTCCAAGGTCGGGCTGGACGAAGCCATCAAGCGGGCCGAAGCGCGCGGGGTCAAGCGGCGCGAGGAATGGCTCGCTAAGCAGGAGCAGAAGCAGGCGGAGGCCTCTTCGCCGGCCAAAGGCCCGGAGGATACGAAGGGGTGGGTTCTGGTGGTGTACATCACCGAATCCAGCGTGAATGCCAACGGAGCCGGCTGGATCCCCTTCGTTCCCATGACGAACAGCACCACCGGCGAGTTCCTGCTCCTGCATGACGGCAAGCCGATGCTGGCCGCCAGGCACAACTCGGTCGGCGCCTACTCGAACTCCTCGCCCAAGTGCGGGACCGCCCTGGCCTCCGCCTTCGACATCAAGATGGCGAACTAAGTCGGTCCCCATTCCACCGCCCCAAACCCCCATCAAAGAAAGCCCCTGGGTTCTCCCGGGGGCTTTTTTTGGTGCCCTCATGGGCCTGACCAGTTGGGCAAATCATTGCGCACCAGGTGGTGCCTGATGACCTCACAGGTTCATGGAACCCTTATCAATAGGGAGCGGAGGCACGATGATCTTCTCTTCCTGTTCCTTTGGCAGCGACCTCAGCCGCTCCAAAAGCGTCTGGAGCACTGGTTCCGGTACACCTTGGCATGCGGCTTCCGCTTCCGGTAGCAGACCAGCCACAGCCTTCAGGTCCATCCGGGCCTCCTCCCGGATCAAGTGGATAAGCGCCATGCCCTTCAGCAGAGGGTATTTTTCGGCCTGTACAATTGCCTTCCGATATAGCGCGCGGCCCTGCTCGGGTTGTCCGAACCTGAACCGGAAGAGCCCTTCGGTTGCGGTTAGGGTGATCGAATGGCGGGGGTCCTCCTTCGCGTTGTTGATGCTGCGGAAAATTTTCCAGCCATCCCCCACACGCCCCAGGTCGGCCAGGGCGACCGCCTTGTTATTGAGCAGCGTGACGTTGTTGGGATTGGCTTTTAGCCCGTATTCGGCGAACTCGACCCCCATCCCCGGATCCTCAAGGACCGTGCAGGCCAGGTAGGAACCGAGCCCGGTCGGCCTGGCGGAAAAGGGTTCGTCCAGACACCATTTGCGGCACGACGCCACGGCTTCCTTCCAGCTTGATTTCAGTGCGGCAAGCCGGGCCTGGGCCTCGAAAGACCGATTAACCTCCCGGGCATCCGTCTGGACGGAGATCGACTTGATCTTCTTGGCCATCCATATGGCCTGTGCGAAGGCGTTCTCGGTCGGCACCGCGAGGCTCAGCTTCACCAGGCGTTTCCCGATTTTGGGGTTCCCTGCCCCGAATTCGATCGAGGCGATGGCACTGGCCAGTTCCGAGATCTGGAAGGGCGAGAAGTGGCCGGACTGGATGAGTTCCATACCCCGCTTAACGTTCAGCGGTTCTGCCTCAGCCACTTCCGAGGTGGCCAACTGGGCCGCCAGCAGCCAGGGGTCCCGCAGGGTTGCAGGGCTTCGCCTCAGGAGGTCCAGGGCCTTCCCGGGATCCCTGTCATGGATGTACAGGCGGGTTGCGGCCCGGAGGACGAACCGGTTGTTCGGCGCAATTGCGAGAGCGGCTCGCATCGCCCGGAGTGCGGGCTGGGCTTGGCCCACAAGGATGTAACTCCTGGCCAGATCGGCCCACAGGAGCGGGTTGTTGGGGTAGCTCACCAGTAGGCGCTTCGCCGCCGCGATCCGAACCCGTTCCTCCAGGAGAGTCACCGGTTCAACCTCGTCCATGTCCATCTGGGTCCTGGGGCTGGACGCTTCCAGGATGGTCTTGGCGAGGCCCTTGCTGAGGGGTGAGGCACTTGCAGAGGCCAGAACGAATTCCGCCGCATCCCGGGCCTCCTGGGCGCGTCCGTGCACCATCCCACCCGCCAGGATCTCAAAGGCGATCCCAAGCGTCCGTTCCTCTGCCCACGTCCGGAGTGCTTGCTCGAATTCGGCTGGATCGAGTTCGCGCGGGGCTTTCATCTCTGTCAGAGGGCTCATCTCCCCTATCCGGGCCGTCAGAATGGAATCCCGCCAACGGGGAATCACCCAGCGGGAATCATCACGGAGAGCGACGGTCACGGGGCCACCTTCTTCTTCGAGAGCAGGATCTCAGACTTCATCGTGAGTCGGTCGAAAATCGCCACGTACCGCTCGAGCGAGTACTGCTGCCCCTTGATCCCGCGTCCCTTCGGGTGGCCGCGCCGCAGGGGATCCGGGTCACATAACTGGGTGATGATGGGGAGCAAGTCCCCCCGAAGGTCCGGATCAACGGCTTGCCGGACCCCGTCCATCGCGTCCCCGTATGCCTTTTCGACAATCGGCAGGAGATCCCTGTAGGTCCCCTTCCACGAGCGTGGGTAGTGGGTCGGCGGGAGATGCCGGATGATCTCCGGGGTCATGGCCGTGCCTGCGAAGAAGTAAACCACCAGGCTTCCAAACAGATAGAGGTCACACCCCTGCCGCCGGACACACCAATCCGCGTTGACATCCCCATACAAAAGTTCAGGCGGGGCATAGCTGTTATCGCCTTGGACCTGAAGCAGGTGGTGCGGGGGGGTGTGCCCCTGGCGCGCCGCTCGTCCCAGATCCGTGAGCTTGGACTGGCTTTGTTCGAAGACAAGTACGTTCGAAGGTTTCACGTCCTGATGGGCGATCTCCTGCTTGTGAAGTTGCCAGAGCCCAGTGGCAACGTGGTGGAGGTACCTGAACCGGATCGACATCGTGAACCGCTGCGAGAAGTCGACTTGGGACCGCACATCGCCATCCGCCCGCTCGAAGATCAGGTAGGGCACCGCACCGTAGGGCCCCGCCCCGGGCACCATGAAGGTTCCCTCGTCCAGGGCCGTCACAATCCGCCCCATGCTCCTGTCGCGGCAGAACAGGCAGAGGTCCCTCTCAAAGTTGTAGCTCTCCATGAGGTTCTGGAGCCGCGTGGTCAGGTCCGCTCCCCCAAAGGGCCCGTAGATGTCTAGCGCCTTTAGGAATGCCTCCTTCCCGACGGGGGATTCGACGACGTACCCGACCGAGGACCATCCGCCGGTCCCTGTCGGGGATTTGGGCACCTGCCGGGTGACCTTCCACCCGCCGTTTAACGTGTGTCCGGTGAGCATTTCGGCTGGTTTTGGCATGCACGAATTATGATCCAATTCCTGACCGCCAGGTTGGATATTGGGGTCGGTGGGCGGATTGTCCGGCAGGATGTGAATTCCTCCGGCGGCGAAGCGGCGCCTCCGGGTCTGAGAGCACCTCGGCGAAGAGATTCAGGGGTAGTTCTGTCGGATTCTCCTTGGCGATGGTCCGGCCCGCCGGCAACGAATGGTTGGGACCGAGTAAAAAGTTCAAAGATGTGTGCGTTGGTGCGCCAATTTCAAAAACACCATGAACTACAAGGCATTACACAAGAAATGAAAATGTAAATCTTCGGCAATCAACTAAGATCATCGACTGCAATCCTCGGTTTGGGCCCGAAAAGGTGCGTTTGTGTGTGGGTGGGTGCCTTAGTGTGTGCGAGTGTGCGTTCATGTAAGCCAACCTTCATGATTGGGTGGGTTTAGGGGTGGGTGAGCAGGTGGTAACCTTCATTGTCCCACTCAAGTTTCCGTGGGTTGCTTAGTGGGTGCATTCTTTCGCGCATGGGTGGGTGGGTTTGCGCATGGGTGGGTGAAAACAAGTGTGCTAGACTTCCTCATGTCCTTGATGTAGGGGTGCCTTGGTGAATGGTTGGTTCCTCCCCTCTCTCCATGAGTTGTCCCTTCCTTCTCTTTACTCCTTGGTGCGCTGCACCCTTCCATCCACCCTCCCATCCTTCGTCCATTCATTCCTTCATTCCATCGTTCCTCCCTCTCATCGTTCCTTCCGTCCTCCCTTCCTGCTGGCTCCCCTCCTCGCCCTCTTTCGTGTGCCCATGCAGTTGTGACTCCTTCGCTCGTTCCTCTCTGGGGGTTATTCATGAGTTCTTCCTTCTTCTCCGTCTCTCCTTCCTCCACTGGTGATGGCCTTCCATCCCTCGCTTTTCAGATCGTGGGTGCTCCCCAGAACAAGATTCTGGTGATCGGCTCCCCCAAGGGCGGCAGCGGCAAGACCAGCATCACGACCTTCGCCGCCTCTGAACTGGCTCGCCTGGGGGCCCGGGTGCTCCTGGTTGAAGCGACGGAAGGGCAGGCGCCCCTGACCCAAGCGTTCGCCTTTGCGGACGCGGACTCAGGTGCCGGCCTTGGCCTTCATCTCCAGCGGGTGGTTGGCATGACCAAGGACGGCGATTCCTTCGCCCAGACCTGCGCCAGGCTGAAAAACGTTGTGGCCGTCGAGGCCAAGAGCGCGCTCACCTGCATCCGTCGCGTCAGCGTTTCCCCCGAAAACCCCGACCTCTCGTTCGACTTCCTCCCCTGCGGGGAAGGGAACCTGGCCGAGGTGGCCACCAGCCCGAAGATGGCCCAGCGGCCCATTCGGCGTGCCATGTTCTCCAGCTTCCTGCAGGCCTTGGCGGCCGAACACGGCGGCTGGGACTTCATCCTCATCGACATCCTCCCTTCGGCTGAGAGCCCCATCGTCAAGGCGGCCATGGGCGTCGCGGATTCCTATGCGTTGGTCGTGGACACGGAATCGGCACAGCCGCTTCCGGGCTGGGGCGTCCTGATGGAGGAGCTGGTGAAGATCCAGGATGCACGGCAGGAAGAGGGCAAGGCCCCGGACATCTTCAAGGGGCTCATCCTCAACAAGGTCAATCCCACCCGTCCGAACCTCACCCAGAAGATCAACCGGCTGAAGATCCGGGTGAAGCAGCACCAGGCGGCCGAGGAGGGCCTCGATGTTCCGGTCCTGGCGGAGATTCGCAAGCTGACCAGCCTCGCCCTCCTCGGGTTCAACGTCCGTGCGATCCAACAGCTTTCTGTCGCCTACGGCGGCAAGATCCCTGAGGACCTCGATGACCTCAGCGAAGAGGACATTGAGCGGCTGGTGGAATTCGAGGAGGGGGTGAACCACGAAGGCGATCCCCTTGCCATCGCTGCCGGCATCGGTTGGCTGGCCAACCTCCTGCCCGGGTCGCGCAAAACGCTGACGGAAGAGGCGAAGGTGCTTCACCCAATGCTGCTGAGCCTGGCGGGGGACACCAAGGCCCTCGCTGAACTCTTCGAGGTCCTTGCCGCCGAAGACAACGACGCAAATGTCGACGCTGTGACTGCGTGAGGTGATTCAAATGTCCAATGCAACTGATGCCCGCTCTCGCATGAAGGCCAGTTCTCACGCCCTTGGAGGCCGTTCCTCCACTGGTTTCGGGGGCCTTGCCCGCAAACCCAACCCCGAACCTTCGGGTGGGGCCGGTGTCGCCGCGGGCGACTCCACTTCCGCCACGTCCGAGGAATTGATATCCGCACAGGATCCCGCCACGACGACCAGCCCGGCCCCCGCGCCGGCGGCCGATCAGCCCAGCTCCTCTGCGGCGCCCTCCAAGGAGACGAAGGAGAGCGGCGCCGAAGGCGAGAACCTGGGAACCAGGATGGCTCCAGGGACACAGGGACCGAGAAATCCGCCCGCCCTGGTGGGTTCGGTCCTGTCCAAGCTCACCGGAGGCGTGATCTTCAGGGAGGACGAAGGCATGGAGCGCAAGACGATCGCCCTGGACCGCAATGTCGCCGACTACATCCAGGAGCGCGTCGCGCGTGAGAAACGGGAGAATGCGGAAGCGAAAAACCAGAACCTGGCTGATCGCGGTCAGCGCATCACCCTCGTTTCCGTCTTGCGCACGGCAGCCGAGACCCCGCTTGCTCCGGAAATGGCCAAGATCGGGAAGAAGCTGCTGTCGAAGCGCCACGAGCAGTTCGGCAGCTGGCGGACCAACGTGGAACTTCCGGAAAGCACCATGGCGGCCATCCGGGTGGAAATGATGCGCTACGGCAACCGCAACAACCCCCTGACCGAGGTGTCCGTGGTCGAACTGCGGATCGCGGCATGGGCGGCCAGTCAGGAGGACTGGATCGACGACTGAAAAACTGGAGCCCGGAACTCCCTTTCCCTCGGGTGGGAACTCCCCACCCGGGGCGGGCGTCTATCCGCTCCACCATGTAAATTCCCGGTGCCGCGCCGGGGCAGGGGGGCAGGCACCTTCTCGGGGAGGCGGTTGACGCGACCCGACGCCCCTCCCGAGCATCATGGAGGCCGCAAACAAAGAGATTCGTTCTCAAAATTCCTAAGTTATTAAATTTGTTGATTTTAGAAATTTCCATTCAAGGGCCGGTCTTAGCCTAGAGGAAAGCCATCTGTACATGCGCAAAAAAGAGGAGACGCAGGTGTTGCGACAATGAAGTTCGCCTCATATGAATGGAGAGATGACGTGGCTTCGAAAATTCTGGGAACGATCCTTTGCCTGTCCCTGGGAGGCCTCCTCTAGGCCAAGCCTGCCGCGACACCCCCGAAGACCTGGACGTTCGTCGGCGAGGGGGTGCTCGATCTCGAGAAGGAGGACTTGAAGAAACCGATCACGGTGGACCTGAAGCAGCAGTTGGGGCACTTCGTCCGGGTGATCCTGCCGGCCGGGTTCGACAACACCGGCTGCCAGGTCTTCACCAGTGCCGGCGTGGAGGCCATCCCCCGGCCGTCCGGCAATCGCACAGCTCTGGACCTGGTGGGGAGCTGCATTGCAAAGGGCACCCGCGAGCTCGTGGCGGTTCAAGCCGGCAATGGCCATTCGATCATCCTGACGATCCGTATGCATGGCGTGGTGGCCTCTGGCACTGAACTCGTTTCGTTCCTCCGTTTCTGGACGGACTACCAGCGGCTTCACAATTTCGCCTTCCCGGAAGAGGCCGGAGATCCGATCGGCGCGGCGCTACCCGAGATTCGACTCCCTATCTCGATGATCCTTTCGAAAAACATCCACATCGACGCCCTCGACAACCACAAGGGCGGGAAGGTGGCCGCGACCATTAGTTCCGACCTGACATGTGAGGACGATGACGGGCCGGTCCTTCTCCCTGCGGGGAGCAAAATCCTGGGCCTGGCAACCTTGGATCCAGTGACGAACGGAGGAAAGAACACGCTGGATCTGTGCACCGTGGTCTTCCCGGATGGCCGGACGAGAGACACCAGTGGAACTCTTTCCGTGCACGGGCGGGCGCTGCTGTAGTGCGGAGCCACTTCCCAAGCCCGGGACCGGCCGGGCCATGGGTCGGTTGCACCTAAAAAAGGGCACCCCTTCCGGGCCACAACCCCCCTTCAACCAGCAGGCTAGTTGTCGACCGGCGCAATCCGTAATCCGCAGGATCTGCGGAAAGAGGCTGCGCAAATTTACGCTTCGCTGAAATTCGATGCCTCCAGCCGGGCAAGGTCTTCTTCGGAGCGCCCCCAGGCTGTCTTTGCCTGGTCCTCATCGCAAACCACATAGGGCCCACTCGCCGTGCGCAAAAGGAAGCCACCGGCCTCCTCATGGTGATCAAGGGCGTCTTCGAGATCGTGCGCAATGTACCCACAGAAGTCCTCCCTGGTCCCAGGGCTCATCCAGCGCAGGATCGCCTCCTCGCGGTCGACGTGGAACTCCGTATTTGGAGTTTGGTAGCTAAATTCCTGGTGGTCGTCCTTCCAAGAAACGCCGGAACCCAGCATTTCCATGGCCATATCTGATCCGAACCCGTCCGTAATCACCAGGTCGGTGTCACCGTGGCCGTCAGCATCAGCTGCGCGCTGGAGCAGTTCATCCAATGTGACCGCTCCGCTGTTTGCGCAAAGATTTTGAGCATCCATGATTGCGCGGGCGATGGCAGCCTGCGTTGGGGCTGGTGCCACATCATTGATCCGGGTCTGGGCTGGGAAGCTATACCCGGCTTCCTCCATCTCACTGGCCCACGAGGAAGCGTAGAAGGCAGAAGCCATGTCCATCACAACCTCTCGGGTGCTGGAATTAGCCTGTTCAAAGGCCGGCTCCCAGGCCTTGGCATGGAAATCCGCGACCGCTGCATGCCTCTGGGCTTCTGCTAGGTGGTAGGGGGTTTTAGAGCCTGTCTCCCCAAGGGATTCTCGGTGCCAGAAGGCAGCGAGGAGGTGGGCGTCCCTCGCCTCCAGGTGGGTCGCCGACCTGATCAGGGGGACCGAGGCTGGGTCATTATCCACGGCGGCTGCAAAGGCTGAGGACCGTTCCGCGAGACCGCCATGTTGCTCCGCAAGTTCCGAGGCTCGGTGCGAGAGGAAGCCATCCAGGGAACTCGGGTCCGGAGCCTGAGCGAGGCCGGGCCGGGCCGGGCCGGATACCTGGGCGGAGGCCGTGAGATCAGGGCCATCGGCTGCCTCGCTTCGGCCGTCGGTCTGTTGGTTCAAAACTCGATCCTTTTCGGGAATCATGGCCGTCTCCTCAACGATAAATGGCGCCGCGGATGTCTGCCTGGGCCCGGATCACCGAATCAGGCAATCCGGCCATGGGGCTCAGTTCAACGCACAGGTCCCCGAGGACCGTGAGCTTTTCGGGAAACCGATAGACCTTGCTGTACATGAGATTCAAGTCGCCCTCGACCAAGAGATCGGGCGCCAGTTCAGAGGTCATCGAGCCGAGATTCAGGTCACCACCAACCCGAGTGCACTCGGAGAGTTGTTCGATCCCTGTCCCTTCCAGGTCCAGGTCCCTGTCTACCCAGAGGTGCCCTGGCAGGGAACTGAGCGGCTTCCTCCAGAGGTTGACGCCGCCGGCCACGTGCGCAAAACCGTTCTCAAGAGTGACCAGGCGCAATGCCAGGTGCTCACGGAGGGGCGGCTCGCAGCTCGCAAGGAAGGCATCGAGGTCAGCCCACCCGGGCTGCTGATGGGGCAGCTGAAATTCCTCAAGGGATGCGAGATCGGGGACGTCGGCCAGGAACGTCAACCGGCCGGGGCCACGCAGCGCAATCGCTCCAGGCGCAAACGGCAGCGCCGTCGGCGGAACCGAAGTGGGTAGGCCGCGGGGCTGACGTTGAGCACTGTAGTCGCGTTCCAGCATTGGACTTCCTTATTCGACTGATCGTAGGGGATATAAGCGTTTAGCCAGGTTCCAGTCGCGTTCATTTGCGAAGAGCAGAGCCCGGGAAATGGTTTTCCCGGGTTAAACCGACAATTTCACACTTCGGCGAAGAAAAGACTCCTCCACGCAAAGCGCAAAAAGGCATTGAATTCGCAAAGCGCAATAAGGCGCCAACGCGCAATAAATGCGTAAACGCCTGATTTAGCCGGATTAACCATTGAAATCCGGGTGGCTGAGAGCGCGATTGGGGTTCCAGGGGTGGAATAAATTGGGCGCAAATCAAATGCCCTCAAAATAAGTGGATTCCGAAACTGCTCCCCGTAGGTGCCCCATGAAAGTTTTCCGCTATGAAATCCCTGATCCGCCGGCGCACAGGCCAAAGGTCTCGCTTGCGTCCGCGGAGCAGGGGAGCCGGATTCTGATTCAGCAGCAGGCCCACGCGGATCGTTTGGCTGGCTTCATGGGGAAGATGCACGGCCACCACCTGGCGGAGGTTGCTGAGATCGCCGAGGAATTCGGGATCTCGGCCGAAGAGGGGTTCGAGGAACTCGATGCCAGCGGCAACGACTTCCTGCAAGGCGCGAACTCACCATCTCAGTCCAGCGTGGCTTGATGGGATACGCGGAATTCCCCCCATTGGATAGGCAGTCCGCAGCGCCGGACGCCAACCCAGGGCGGCAGGATGTCCGGCAGTTGGCTCTCGGCGTGCTGGTCGCCTCGAAGATCATCCAGAAGCCGCGGGATCAAGAGGAAGACCCCCAGAACCCGGCCAAACTGCGGCTGGCTTGCATCCCGCCGCCCTGGTGCGTTTGGCCCCTGCCGGTGAGTTCCGAGGTCAAGGCCCATGCCATGGCGCCTTCGGCCAGGTTCCTTGGCGCACCGCTTGCGGCACTGGCAGCGGCCGGCATTTCCGAGGACCAGGCGCGGACCGAGGCGATCAGCGCCAACCCGGAACTCGTCTACGAGGCAATGCGCAAGGTGCGTGATTGCGGCGGATACATCTACGGCGGCATGTGGTCCCTGGCCAAGTTCGCTTTCAACGCCGGCGTCGACACCGCCGATCTCCAGCGCCTGTTCGAGTGGGCCATCGACGAACTGTCGATCAAGAACTACCAATCCCTGAAGAACTACCTCCTTGGGCTGGACAAGCCGGTCCTGCGAATCCACTCCAAGCGGGAGGCCAAGAAACTCGTCACCGGGCTTGAAGGGCCTGACCCCAAGTCGTCCAAGAGCGCCTGGAACAAGCTGGCCCATCCGAGTTTCTTCACCTTCACCCGGAGCCATGAGGGCCCTGTCACCAGCGAGAGCATCGGGGAGATCCGGGTCTTCGAGAACGTCACCCAGCACTTCTACAGGGAAGGGGAGAAACAGGCCGGGAAGGCTCAATTCTGCGACCTGGAGCCCTCGAAGGTGACGGTTGCCCTGGCTGTCGGCCAGATCCTGCGCTTCAGCCAGCTGATCGGTGATCCCGAGCAGAAGATGTACAACCCCGAGGGCATCGACCTGCTCAAGGGATGGCTCTGGTCGCTGTCCGACCGGGAACGCCGTTTGGCAAGGCATCTTCTGCTCTCCCCCGGAGACCGCAAGGGCTACCGCTACCTTCTGGAGTATGCCCACGCGGCCACGATCCTTGGCTGCAAAGTAGTCAACGACAAGCGCTACCGTCACCGGGCCACCAAGGACCTCAAGGTGACCGCCCAGAAGCTCCTGGGGGCCATCCAGACGCTCCCACTGGCCAATGTCTGCATCTACCTCAGAGCCGCCATCTCGTCGCTCGGGGTCGAGATCCAGGCGCTGCCTTTCTGTGCACCCGAGGATGAACTGCAATCCGTCCGGGGTGAGGGATCGTTGTTCCCGGAGAGCGAGATCGATCTCCCTGAAAGTGCGACCGACCTCCCTGAAACCGTGACCGGGACCTGCGAGCACCTCCCTCAAAGTGCGACCAACCTCCCTGAAACTGTGACCAACCTCCCTCAAAGTGCGACCAACCTCCCTGAAACTGTGACCAACCTCCCTCAAAGTGCGACCAACCTCCCTGAAACTGTGACCGGAATGTATCCAACAGCCACGTTTTCATACAGTTACGTTCACCCCATTCTAATCATTGGTTCAAACAAAGAATTACATAATCAGTTTGTCAGTCTGAACAGCTCCACCCCCCACCCCAGCCCGGAAGCTCGAAGGAACGAACAGACTGACGAACGGACGAACACCCAGGGTGAGGGGCTGGATTCCAAGAGCGTTCCAGAACCCACCCGGTGCTCAGCCAGCACCAAGCGCATTGAGGCTCCCCGTGGGCAGCAGGTCCAGGAACCCAAGCCGGCCCAGAAGGCCGTGCCGTCGGGCGAAGGCTGGAGCACGCTCCAGGAATGGCTCGACACCAGCAGCCCAAGGCAGCCCTGGCCGCAGCAGTTGGGCGAAGCTCTGCTCGACCTCGGAAAACTGGCACCGCTGCAGTTGGACAAGATCCAGCGGATGAGCCCGTTTTCCACGGAGGCGACCTGGGCAATCCTCCAGGCCGTCCTGAAGGACTGCCGGAAGTTGAACGTGCCGGGAATCCTCTACAACGCCCTGTTGATGGCCGAGAAGGCCCGGCCCTATCTCCTCTATGCCGGACCGGTGTTGCGCGAGTGCGGGTGGTGCGCTGAGGTGACCGACGGCACCTACGGCGAACCCTACGCCCGCACGATCCTGTCCCGGAAGCTGGCGAAAACAGGCTACCAGCGCATGCCGCTCAGCCGGCAGGAGGTCCTGGACGCCAAGGAAAGGATTCGCCAGGAGGAACTGGCCCGGGCCAGTTCCCCTGAGCAGGACGACGCCTGGAGCTTGGGGGAAGGGGAGGATGGTTCGGATTGCACCTTCGAGGATTCCACCGAGGTGCTCGAGAATCCGACTGAGGAAGCTGCGGCCGTGGCGCCGGCCGAGCCGGAAATCACGGAGCTTCCGGCGCATATTCGTTTGGAACTCGCCGGCGTGGCCCGGCAGGTGGATGGCCTCCAGGAGCAGAGAAGGGTCATGACCCGGGCCGCCTTGGCCCTGCCGAACTCCGCGGCTATGCTCCAGACGAAGGAATACCTGGCCAGCCAGGCAGCGCTGAAGTGCTGCCTCGACCAGGTCCAGGTGACCCTCAATTTCTGGGGTGGCCGGCTCAGGAAGCCTGGCGGCTGTGGCAGTCTGGGCTTCGGGATCGGTTCGCAGACGGCTGAGCGGGACCTGCTCGAACTGCTGCGCAGCTTGGCCTAGCTGGCTGGCGCAAAAGGATCCCCAAGGCCACAAGCGCCGGGTCATGGCAGCCTGAGGGGCTGGTAGAATCAGGGAATTCCTTGAGCAGGATACGGATGTCCTGTTCAAGAAGAATGGAAAGTCCCAAGGTGGAGAGGCTCGTAACTCGCTGCTGCTGGCTGGGCCAGTTGAGGGCTGCAGGCCCCCCAATCCGACTTCGGAATCACAATGCCACCCTCCTCGCTCGATGTACAAGTCGACTCCTGGACGACCCAGATCCTGGGTGCCGCAGGTGAACTGGTGCGCCTCTACCGCAGCCTGCGGGACGACAAACAGGCAGCGGTTGCTCTGCAAATCCGGGCGCCGGCGGAGGAACGAGCCCGCAGGCTTCGCCTCAAGGCCCCGGCGCCCCTGCCAATGAATGAGCGGGCCGGAGAGACGGAGACCGAGGCCTCGGCCTGGGGGGACCTGCTTACGGCCCAGGCAGGGCTTTACACTTTCCATGCCATGGTGGCGGACAATTCTCCTGAGGGCAGGAAGCTGGGCGGTGCCCGCAATCTCGCAGGCAAGACCCTCCAGCGCGCCATCCGGGGACTCCAGACAG
>Ga0302193_10000963_pt1 | contig 24972 bp, 14 predicted proteins | sample II_Bog_E3_3_FD_200228 | JGI IMG/M metagenome (GOLD analysis project Ga0302193, IMG submission 200228) | Peat permafrost microbial communities from Stordalen Mire near Abisko, Sweden - II_Bog_E3_3 | ecosystem: Environmental > Terrestrial > Soil > Wetlands > Peat | place: Sweden: Abisko...
CCGTTGCGCGTAACCCTCGCGAGGACGGCCAGAAGCCCGCCCTCTATGCCAACGATCCCAATGAGACTCAGATTCAGTACGATCTTTACCGCGTGCCATTCAACAACGGCAAAGGAGGCACACCCGATGGTCGACGCGCTCACCGGGTCTGGGATCAAGCGGGTAGCCTCGTGTGACCGTGACACCTTCATCATCAATCAGGGGATAGAGAACCGGTTTCTTGAGGGACGTGGGCCACACATACGAAGTAAAGGGGGCACCGTCGATGGTGATATCGACACGCCGATGCGCTTCATCCGCTACAACCTGGACGCCCTTGGCGGCTGCAAACGCACTCGCAGAAAATGTGAAGATTGCCGCAAGCGCGATCAGGCTACGCATAAACTTTGCCCCCTGCGATGACTTGCTGAGTTTTATCGTCAAAGGTGACTTTCTGGCCGGTCTGGATAGCGGCAACGTTCATGCAAAGAGCAATGGAGTGGCTGTAACCGGCTTCGATGGAAGCATTGGGTGTTTTGCGTGAACGCACACATTCCATCCAATTGCGCATGTTGGCCGAAGTCTGCGGGTCGCTATGCGTGTCGGCATCGGTGGAGACAGACTCAGCCTTCTCGACGAGAGAAAAGCTATTCAACAGGTTGGGTTTCATGCCCATTTCAGCGGCTGAGCGAGCACTGAGACCTCCTGCTGACGTTACCGTCTGCTTATCCATGTCGATCATGCCGCCATTGGAGTAATAGAGTTCCTTGACGCCACCTGCTGAGTTCGTGAAGCGCGATGAATACTGAACCTGGAAGCCTTTGCTGAGATCGTCGAGTGGGCCGTAATCAAAGACCGCAGTCATTGTGTCCCAATTCTGACGGCCATCCTTCCATAGATAGATACCTCCGTTAGCTACCACGCTGCGGGGGTGAGGCAGGCCAGTGAACCAATGGACGGTGTCGATTTGGTGAACGAGCCACTGGTCGGGAATGCCGGAGGAGTAAGGCCAGAAGAGGCGGAACTCAAGATACTTTCGGGCATCAAACGGAACCATGGGGTGGTTGAGGAGATAGCGCTTCCAGTCTGTGTCTTCTTCTTTCAACAGAGGAACAACGTCAGGGCGGCGCCAGCGTCCGGGTTGGTTGACGTTCCAAGTCATCTCCACCATGACGATGTCACCGAAAGCGCCGGAGTTGATATATTCGGCGGCCTTTTGATAACTGGGCGTCGACCGACGCTGTGTTCCGACCTGCACAACCTTGCCTGTCTTATGAACGGCTGCGCGGAACTTGCGGGCATCTTCCATGGTATGCGCGGTGGGCTTCTCGACATATGCATCGCGACCGGCGTTTACGGCCTCCACGCCGTGCAGCGCGTGCTGGAAATCGGCGGTCGCAACAAGGACCGCATCGACATCTTTGCGAGCGTAGAGTTCGTCGTTGTTGCGAACTGCATCGACAGACTTGCCACTGAGTTTCTGGATGTAGGCGGTGCCCTCTTCGCGGCGGCGATTCCAGATATCGGAGACGGCGACAAACTCGAAGTTCATCTCCTTGGAGCTCTGGAGGAAGGCGGGAATCAGCGCCTGCTTCATGCGGTCGCCACAGCCAACCACGCCAACGCGAACGCGGTCGTTGGCACCAAAGATCTGTGCGTAACTGGAGGCGGTGGATGAGAGGGCAGTTGCGGCGAGGACAGCGGCGCTCGTTTTCAAAAAATCCCTGCGATTGCGGTTCTCATATGGCATGACCGGATTCTCCGTTTGGTTGAACTTGCAACAAAGAGCGAACATAAAACGGTCTTCAGGAACTTAGCAGAATAATTGCTTGCGTCTGATATCTAAGACGGGCTCAATGATGAGCAGGACGCGATGTGAAACGTCTTTCTTAAGCGGGTTTGGGCACCTATCGTTGAGCTGCATCGAAATCAACACTGCCCTGTTTCAAAGCCTTGAAACAGGGCAGTCTGCTTGAGAAAGGATTCTTTTCTCCGTGGTTGACCGCGCCTTTTAGAAGATCAGTTTGACTGACCCCTGGAAGACTCTGGCGGAATTGCCGGAGGCTGTGGATGAGACCTGGCCAAAGGTCGATGATGTGAGAGCCTGGCTAGCGCCCAGCGTCCCCACCCCGAAATCAGGATGGTTCAAGACATTGAATGCCTCCAAACGAAAATCCAGATTCAGCCTTTCGTGGACTGGGAATAACCGGGAGATCTGCGAATCGAATTGAAGGTAAGGAGGCGTCCGGAAGGCGTTCCTGCCGATGTTGCCGTATCCGCCCAATGCGGTGCATCCGTTGGCTACGTAGGCACCGTTCGGACCGGTGTCACATGGTGCTGTGATTTGGGCAAACGCAGCGGGATTGAGGTACTCGCGGTTCGCTTCGCCGGAGGTATTTCCGCCATGAAACTTTACCTCGGCATAGGGACTGACTCCGGCTACCAGGTTGGGTCGATCGTTGCCTATATCGGTCAGGGAGTTGTCTTGCCCCGATGTCACGTTCAGTGCTGCGCCGGTGGTGATGTGAATGAGTGGTGCAATTTCCCAATCATTGAGGACCAGTTTCTCGGCACGGTTGAAGTGAGTGAAGTTACTCTTGGCAACAACAACGAAGTTTTCGATATGCCGGTAATCGAAACCGCATGGGCCATAATCGCCGCGCGGGTTGTTTGGATTCTGAACCAATGTGGCAGCTATGTCGCCTTGGCCGTCTGCGATGTCCAGGCACTTTGAGTATGTCCAATTGGCCAGAAGACTAAATGTGGAGGACAGGCGATGCTGGAGGGTTGCAACCATGCCGTTATAGTTGGCGATGCCTGTGTCATTGACGATATTCGAGCCGGCGCCGCCACCCTGGATTTGATTGCCTTGAGTTGGATTTGCGATAGTGAGCGCAAAGCGCGAACTCTGGTTTCCAGTGGTAGAACAGTTGGTTCCGGCCGCGCCAGGTTTGACCGCAGCCGGACCTGTGGTGACGATGCCCGTGCAACCAGTACCGCCTGCGCCCCAGACGCCGGGGATGAATACGGCTTGGCTGAGCGGTGTGCCCATGGGGTCGTGAAGCGTTCTGTTTCCGATGTAGTCCACCTGCGCCTGCCAGCCATGCCCAAACTGGTGCTGGACACTCAGCGTCCATTGAATGGTATAGGACGGGTGGAACTGCTCAGGCATGACTATATATTGCGACTGGGGGAAGAACTGTGCCTGAGACGGTGTGGGAATCTGCGGCTGCGGGAATGGGTTGGTTGTTATGGAACCGACGGACCAGGGCGCGCTGAAGCTGACGGGGCCGGTTGAAGATGTCTGAACCTCAGAGATGGCAGTTGCAAAGGGCGGGTTCTGCTGGGTGCGCTGGCCGGTAAAGAAGTTGGGTTTGTCATAGGCCAATTCAGCGCCAGCACGAATTACGGTCTTGCCGTTACCGAAGGGGTCGAATGACGCGCCGAGGTTTGGAGAGAATTGCCAAGGCGAGTTCTTGGTGAAGCCCCTCGGAACACCGCTATCCTTGTAGAAGAGAACGCCCGCGGGGGCATTCGGATAGACACTGCTCGAAATGCTAGACAAGAAGTCGTTCATGTTGAAAACGGAACCGCGATTGAAGTAGTCCACAGGCATGAAGTTGGGACCCCAGCGCAGGCCGGCTACAAAGGTCAGTTGCCTGGATGCGTGGAAAGTATCTTGCGCATAGAGGCTGGGGATTGGCCCGCGTAGCGCGTTCTGCTGCTGCTTGCTTTGCTGGAAAGGAACCGACGTTCCGGTCGCTCCCAGCGTTCCTTCAAGGAAGTCCAGGTTCTGGTCCCCAATGACGGTTCCACCTTTCGGTCCACTGCCGCTGTATTGACCGTTGAAGGTGAAGACGCCGTTGGACTCGTAGGCATTTCCAATATTGAGTTGGTTCTGGACCCACTCCCCACCGAAGATGAGCTGATGTTTTCCGCGTACCCAGGTCACATCGTCGTCGAAGGCAAGGGTGTTGTCGTTGAAGTGCGAGACAGAGTTTGTGCCGCCGCCAATAGTGAATTTACCTTCGCTGATTTGCAGGCCATTGGGCACTGCCTGGTAGAGATTGATGCCGAGTGTAGCTGCGTTGATGTCCTTCGCGGCGTATCCGCGGTTGTCGACTCGACGCAACAAGGTAGCGTGGGCAGAGTTGACCAGGTTACTCGAAAACGCGTAAGCCTCCCCGAGAGTGAACGATTGGGTCCGCTCGATGTTTCCGGATTGGGTGGTAATGAGAATGTTGGTTGGCGAGAAGAAGGCTGGCGACTGATAGCCATCAATGAAATAGCGGCCATAGAGGTTGTTCTTGGGGTTAATGGTGTAGTCAACCCTGGTAACAAATTCGTTATCGGAGGTTTGAGACGGAATAGAGTAGGACACGTTCCCGCACTGATCGGGCGTGAGTCCGGAAAGGTAACCCATCAGCGCTATCGATTGCGCGTTCCAGGTCGGTGTCGTTGCATATTTATCGCCCGGAATCGTTGCACCTGTAAGTGGATCGACCAATTGAACGAATTTCTTGGACGCTTCGCAGGTTGCACCATCTGTAACGGAGAAGTCACCCGCCAAGTTGGCGGGGGTGGGGATGATGGCCTTGGTGCTGGCCTGAGTCTGGTCGGCTTTCAGATGCTGATAGCCAGCAAACGCAAATAGCCTGTCGCGAATGATTTTTCCGCCGAGCGTGCCACCGTACTGATTCTGGTGCAAGGTGTCTTTTGCAGTGCAAGTGGTGGCTGGCGCCACGGGCGTGCAAGAGGAAAAGAAGTTTACGGCGTCAAGGAAATTGTTGCGGATGAATTCGAATGCCGATCCGTGATAGGTGTTGCTTCCAGACCGGGTGACTACGTTGACCATGCCGCCGGTGTGCTCGCCATCCTGGGCGCCCAGCACACTGGATTCCACACTGAATTGACTTACCGCATCGGGGAACGGGAAGGGTAGGTTACCGTTTCCCATGTAGTCCTGATTGTCACCTCCATCCAGCCGCCAAAGGGTTGTGTTCCCATTGCCTCCAGCAACTGAGATTGAGATGGTTTGATACGAGTATTTGCTGCCGGTAAAGTCGGTGTTCGGCGCAACCGTAGAGCCTCCGGAAAGTCCAATCAGGCCAGTCATCTGGCGACCGTTAAGTGGCATCTCCGTGATGTCTTGCTGGTCGATTGTCTGCTTGAATGAGGCGTCCTCGGTTTGCAGCGCCAGGCCTTCCGCGTGGACCTCGATTTTCGAGTTTTCTCCGCCCACGGATAAGCTCGCATTGATGGCGATGCTGCTGCCCACCTCAAGAACAATGCCGGTCTGTTCGTAGGATGAAAAACCCTTGACGGTAATCCCGAGGTTATAAGTCCCGATAGGCAGTCCAGGGAAGACATAGACGCCGGCCTTGTCGCTCTGGGTAACATGTTTCACACGCGTTGAAGTATCGGTAACGGTCACCGCCGCATTCGGTATCACCGCTCCGGATGGATCGACGATTGTCCCCTGAATGTTGCCGGTTCCGGCGATTTGGGAGTCCGCGTTGGTCGCCCACAGAAGCACTACAGCACATAGGAAGATTGCTAACCGGCGCCCGGCCATTGATAGTTCCAAAAAGCAACTGCGTTGCATCGGAGCCTCCAAAAAGTCATCGGTTGTGTCGTCGATTAAGGGGATGTAGAGGTCAATATTTGGGCCCAGGCTCTCCACATCTGATCGGGGATCAATCTGAATCCCAGGGGTCGGAATTGGCACTCATCACTTGCCCACAAGATATCTACAGTGGTCCGACCACTGATGTCAACACCTTTTTGATTGAGGTGATAATGCATCGAGCGAGCGAATTGCATTCGCGAATATGTTCGGAGAGCGACGATCAAGAGTATCGCCGATTGGTCAGACCTGCAGTTATTGAAATCAATGCCGGACAGGATTGGCCGTTTTGTAAGGAAGCTGATGCGCTGAACTGAAGACGCAAACCGATTTACGAAAGGTCCTTGTTCTTCAGATTGCCCCATAAGACCATGCGAGGAGAGACCGTATCATGCCATCCTGATCCGATGGTGGCCAGAAAAATGGGGTTCTACATGCTCGAGGTCGAGCGCAGGTAAGAGGGCTCGTGCCGGCCCAGGAGATGCAGGCCCAACAGGCGGCGTGAAAGACCTTTCGAATTAAGGGGAAAAAAACAGGGACCATTTTCGCAGTTTGAAATCGAGTCACGCGCACAAGCACCTGGGGGGCACACGCGGCCATTGACACCGAGGCGAAGAGTAAAAACTCTAAAGCCCAGCTTCCGAAACAGATCCTCCAGGCACATTCCTGAGGGTTGATCGAGCTTCGGAAGTTTCAATAGAAAACAAGTTGCTTGTTTGACTTCAACAGATGTATAAATTGTTGCGAGATGGCTTGTGGCAGGGTGCTCCTCGAGTGAGCCAGGATCACCGCTTCGATCCTCAGCCAAAGGAGTGTGCCAGTTTACATGCTTCGAAACTTCCTCTTAATCATTGCGGTCTCCGCCGGTGCGTCCCGTATGAATCTTGCCCAGAACCTGCCGGTGTCTTGGATCGACAAAGACACAGGTCATCGCGTGATTCGGCTGACGGACGAGCCTGGATCTTCAGGGTTCTATTTCAATGTGAACGCTTTTACGCCGGATGGTAAGCAAATGGTGTACACAGCACCAGACGGCATACACGCGTTGGACCTTGTCAGCCTGAAGACGCGGTTAGTGGCGGCCAACCCACCACGTCCGGCGGATGCAGGCTCCGACCCGCGCGCCAATTTCCGGTTCGGGATTCATGCCATCGTGGTGGGCAGAAAGACGAACTCGTTTTTTTTTACGAAGTTTGATCAGGACACGAAGCTGAATACGATTTACAAAGCCGATGTTTATACCGGCGAAGTCACAAAACTGGTCTCGCTTCCACCGCGCGCCAGTGTTGCCACGATCAATGCTGACGAGACGCTGGGCGTGGGCACCTATGACGAGAATGAGACGCAACCGGAACAGGAATATGGACGAAATCGGCCAGCGCCCGCAACGACGACTCCCGGTTCAGCGCCAGCGGCGCAGGCAGGAAGCCTGGTTCAACCGGAGGGTAAGGGAGAAATGATGGAGCGGCGGCTCGCGGCGCGGATCCCCATCGTGCTCTATACAATCGACCTCAAGACCGGCAAGGTTACTACGCTGCTGCATTCCACCGACTGGATTGGCCATATGCTGTTTTCGCCGGTCGATCCGACGCTGCTGATGTATTGCCATGAAGGTCCGTGGCAAAAAGTGGACCGCATATGGATGATCCACACAGATGGCACACATAACATACTCATTCATAAGCGAAACATGGCCATGGAGATTGCGGGTCACGAGTTCTGGGGACTGGATGGTCAAACCATCTGGTACGACTGGCAATATCCAAAAGGTGAGGACTTCTTTCTTGCTGGCTATAACCTGCAGACGAAAAAGCGTACCGCCTATCATATGCAACGCAACGAGTGGTCGATTCACTTCAACCTGACACAGGGCGAGACCCTGTTTGCGGGTGACGGCGGCGATCCGGGGCAGGTGGCAAAGGCTCCGGATGGGGAGTGGATTGAACTGTTCCATCCGCAGATGCTGAATGTGATGGAAGGTGCGATCAACGATGCCGACTTCTGGCAGCCGGGAGTCTTCCACTCCGAGCACCTGGTTAACATGGCGCATCATAACTACCGGCTTGAGCCGAATGTGCGTTTCTCTCCCGATAAGAAGCTGGTGATATTTACCAGTAACATGTTCGGGAAGAGTTATGTCTTCGGCGTTGAAGTCGCCAAGTCTGACAGTGCTGCTTCCGATGTACATTCGACGCCGGAGTTGGCGAGCAAGTTTAACCCCACCAACCCGACACCTACACACTGAAGATTGCTGAATGCGTTCGTTGCCCTATTCGATGGAGCGGGTTATGAAGCTGCTGGTTGTGTTCCTGATCGCTGCCAATGGTCTCGCGGGACAGGCGCAAGAGTTTGATTGCGGGAAAGGGAGAACCGGCGCAATGACACTCACTGCGAGGTCATTCTATAGTGCATCGACTCCAGGGTTCGATATGAATACAGTTCCCGAGGTCAACGAGAAATCTTGCTCGAGCGACAAGCCGTTCTTCTTTTCTGTGGCGATGCCGGAAGGGAGTTATAGAGTGACGGTGGTGCTTGGAACAGAGCAAGCCTCTAAAACAACGGTCTGGGCGGAAGCAAGGAGATTGATGCTGGACGAGGTTCAGATCAAGCCAAATGGTTCCATTGCGCGCAGTTTCGATACCAATGTCCGCGTGCCGGAGATCAGGGGAGATACAGCGGGAGTTGTAAAGCTGAAGCCGCGCGAGGTTGGGAACCTGGACTGGGATACCAAACTGACACTTGAATTCAATGGTGACCATCCGAGCTTCCGTTCTATTAAGATCGAGCCAACCAGCGAGACGACGATTTACCTGGCAGGCGACTCGACAGTGGTTGATCAGGATGCGGAGCCCTGGGCCGCATGGGGACAGATGCTTCCTCGATTCTTTCGGCCTGGAATTGTGATCGCGAATCATGCAGAGTCGGGAGAGACGATCAAGAGCTTTGAGGGCGAGTGGCGGTTCGCTAAAATCTGGTCGCTGATTCAGCCGGGAGATTATCTTTTCATGCAGTTCGGGCATAACGATATGAAGCCGAATGCCGTATCTCTGGACGACTACAAAGCGCGCATGGTGGAGGCGATCGAAAAGACTCGCGAGAAAGGGGCAACGCCAGTGCTGGTGACCAGTATGAACAGGCGGACCTTCGATGCAGAGGGCAAGGTGACCAACTCGCTGGCCGGTTATCCCGATGCAGTACGTGAGGTGGCTTCAGCGCAGCACACTGCACTTATTGATTTGAATGCGATGAGCAAAACCTTGTTTGAGGCGTTGGGACCGAAAGGCTCGATGAAGGCATTCATGCATTATCCCGCCAATTCATTTCCGAACCAGACAGAAGCGATCAGCGATGATACGCACTTCAACAAGTATGGGGCCTACGAGCTGGCGCGATGTGTGGTGCATGGGATTCGAGTTGCGAAGTTGCCAATTGCGAAATACCTGGCCAGGGATGTCCTCGACTTTGACCCTGCGCAGCCAGATCCGGAAGCAACATTTGCGCTGCCGGCGACACCGATTCCACCGAAAACTACAAACGTGATGAAGATTCCGCAGACGTGAGGCGGCAGGAAGAAGAGCATGAAAGATTGCGCGAATGAGTACGCGGAGATGGACCGGGCGATGGCAAGGCGGACTGCGGCACTGCTGATGCTGGCCTTGGTGGTTTGCATGCGAGGTGGTGCGCAAGATCTGCGGGAGGGTTTCATGAATCCGCCGGCGGATGCACGGCCGATGATGCGTTGGTGGTGGTTTGGACCCGCGGTGACCAAGCCGGAGCTGAAGAAGGAACTGGAGACGATGCAGGGCGCGGGCATTGGCGGGGTGGAGATTCAGCCGGTTTATCCTCTGATGCTTGACGATGAGGCGAAGGGCATCAAGAACCTGCAGTATCTATCACCGGAGTTTCTTGACGACGTGAGCTATGCGAACCAAACGGCACGCTCCCTGGGTTTGCGCGTGGATATCACGCTTGGAAGTGGATGGCCGTACGGAGGGCCGAAGACAACGCTTGAATTGGCGGCGGGTCGGCTGAAGGTTGCGGAGGTTCCGGTTAGTGGTGGATTTGTGACTCCACCGGCGCTCGCGGAAGGAGATCGATTGATTGCAGCGTTTGTGGTTGCTGGGACTGAGAAGACGTTCAACGCTGCGACGGCGAAGCGCATTGATCTTCACGGTGGACCGGTTGAAGCAAGCGCTGGGACGCGGACGGCGCTGTTTTTTATTGCTGGCCATACGCGGCAGACGGTGAAGCGGCCAGCGGCCGGAGCGGAGGGCTATGTGCTGGACCACTTTTCGTACGCGGCCATCGACGAGCATTTGACGGATATTGCAACGCCGTTGGTAAATGCGTTTGGAGACAAGCCGCCATATTCAGTGTTTTCGGATTCGCTGGAAGTTTATGGATCGGATTGGACAGCGGAGTTACCTGCGGAGTTTGAGAAGAGGCGCGGTTACGATTTGATTCCGCATCTGCCGGAATTGCTTGCGGGCGGTACAGTGGGGGCTGAGGCCGTGCGGCATGACTGGGGCGAGACACTTTCCGATTTGATCTGCGAAAACTATCTGCGTCCACTTACACAATTTGCCGAGGCACACCGAAGCAGGTTCCGATCGCAGACTTATGGCGACCCAGCGGTTACGCTGGCAGATGAGGCTGTTCCGCAACTTCCTGAGGGCGAGGGCCCCCAGTGGCGCTCGTTTTCGTATACGCGATGGGCCAGCTCGGCTAGTCATCTCTATGATCGCAACGTGACATCCGCGGAGACATGGACGTGGCTTCATTCGCCGGCATTTCGGGCAACGCCGTTGGACATGAAGGCAGAGGCGGACCGCATGTTTCTGCTGGGCGTGAACCAGATTGTTGGGCATGGCTACCCGTATTCACCGCCGGGTGCGGGCGAGCCTGGGTGGTCGCTCTACGCGGCCGCGGTGCTTAATTCGCATAACCCGTGGTTCCCGGTGATGCCGGGTATTACAAAGTATCTGCAGCGCGTGAGCTGGCTATTGCGGCAGGGCAAGCCGGCGAACGACATTGCGATTCTTCTGCCGGAGGACGACGCGCAGGCCGCCTTCACACCCGGTCATGTTTCGGTGACGGATGAGACGAGGAAGCGGATCGCGCCAGAGCTCATGGGAGCCATTCTCGATGCGGGCTACAACGTCGACTATATCGATGCGGCAACTATCGACAAGCTGACAACCATTCCGTACCAGGTGTTGATCATCCCGCAGACGGACCGAATTCCGCTGGCGGCGTACAAGAAGATTGAGAGTTATGCGGGCATCGGCAAGGTAATTGCGCTTGGAAAGGCGCCAACTCTGGGGCCGGGCTTGATGGAGCAGCATAGTTCCGCGGAGATCGCTGCTATTTCGGATCGCCTTTTCAAAGAGAGCAATCACAAGGGTAGTTTCATAACATCGATAGGCGAAGTTGGGGATGCGCTGCACCATGCGCTGCCGCCCGATCTGGATGCAACGGGAACGACTGAAGGGCTTGGGTTCATTCATCGCAAGCTTGCGGACAGCGACATTTACTTTGTGGTGAACACAGGCAATCGAACGGTGGACGCGAAGGTCCGGTTTCGATCAAACCGTCCTGCGATTGAGGTATGGGACCCGGATGGTGGGAGGGTCCTTGATGCAGGCGCGCACCGCGATGGGTCGCGTGTTTCGCTGGTTCTCGCTCCGTATGAGTCACGGATATTTGTAGTTGAAGATCATCTGCAGGCAGGGGTGACGGCGTCCGGTCAAACCGCAGTAACAACTTCAGATGCAAAGGACGAGCAGATCGCGGATCTGAGCGTTGGCTGGAAGGTCCATTTCCCCGGCGATGCTAAGCCGATGGCGCTCAACACGCTGGGTTCGTGGACGGAACTTTCAGGTCGTAAGTACTACTCGGGTGAGGTTGTCTACTCCCGGACTGTCTTCGTCGGCCACGCACTCACGGCTGGTGCGCGAATCTCGCTGGACTTTGGAACAGGGAAGACCTTCGAAGATATGCGACCGCCCAATGCCAGCGGGATGCTTGCTTTGCTCGATCCGCCGGTTCGTGAAGCTGCGATCGTGTTTGTTAATGGAAAACGAGCTGGCTCGCTCTGGCATCCGCCTTACCGGGTCGACGTCTCCGAGTTGGTTCATGAAGGCAATAACCAGATTGAAGTCCGCGTGTATAACACCGCGATCAATTTGTTAGCGGGGCAGGCGCCGCGGGACTATACAGCGCTGCGAGCAAAATATGGCAGGCGCTTCGATCCGCAGGATATGGACAACTTACAACCGATTCCCTCAGGATTGTTCGGACCCATTTACCTTGTTGAACGGAAAAATAAATGAACTTTAACCGGCGATGGATTCGAGGCTTGGCTCTTTTTGCATTGCTCAGCGTGGGCACGGCCTATGCATCACGAAGAGTGTTTATGGCCAACGACTACGGGGCCAAAGGAGATGGAATCTCTCTTGAGACTGCGGCAATTCAGAGAGCGATAGATGCCGCGGCGTCGAACGGGGGCACGGTGACGCTAAGGCCCGGGACTTACATGACGGGATCTCTATTTTTGAAATCTGGTATCACTTTCGAAGTGGAGGAAGGAGTGACGATTCTTGGTTCAGAAAAATTGGACGACTATCCGATGCTTCCCACGCGCATCGCCGGAATCGAGATGACGTGGCCGGCCGCGCTCGTCAATGTGCGCGACCAGCATAACGTGACCATTACAGGGAAAGGAACGATTGATGGCGATGGGCCCGTCTGGTGGAAGTCGTATTGGGATTTACGCGCGACGTACGAGCCCAAGGGACTGCGCTGGGCGTCGGACTACGATGCACGGCGGCCGCGGCTAATACTGATTCAGAATTCGTCGGATGTCCTGCTTGGCGGAGGGATTCTGCTGAAGCGATCAGGTTTCTGGACGGTGCAGATTCTGTACTCGCATGACGTGCATATAGATGGCGTTGCGATTCGCAACAACGAGGGCGGAAAAGGGCCGAGTACTGATGGGATTGACATTGATTCGTCGCGCAAAGTGCTGGTGGAGCACGCGGATATTGACGTAAATGACGATGCGCTTTGCCTGAAGGCGGGACGCGATTCAGATGGGTTGCGTGTGAATCGGCCGACGGAAGATATCGTGATTCGCGACTCAATTGTGCGGCACGGCGCGGCGGCGATCACAATGGGGAGCGAGACATCAGGTGGATTCCGCAACATTGAGGCTTACAACATTCGAGCGTTGAGTGGAGTGCCTTCGGGAGTGCTGTTCAAGTCGGCACACACGCGGGGTGGGTTTGCGAAGGACATTCGCATTCACAACCTGACTCTCGAAGGTGTTGCCATACCGATTCACGTCACGATGAATTGGAATCCCAGTTATAGCTATGCCACGGTGCCTGTGGGGATGAAAGATATACCTCCATACTGGGTTGTTCTAACTACCAAGGTTCCGGAAGCGCAGGGACTTCCGCACTTCAGTGATGTGCACATCTGGAATATCAAGGCGACGGATGCGAAGAGCGCATTCGACGTTGCTGCTTATCCGAATGCAACGCTGGATAATTTCCGGCTGGACCATCTCGATATTGAAGCGGCGACGGCTGGAACGATAGCGAATGCAAAGAACTGGACGATAACAGACAGCACGATCAAAACCGCGGATGGAAGCAAGCCCGTGTTTGCGGATTCAACGGTCAAGGATCGAAAGGACGTTCCTTATGGCGAGCCTAAGTGATGTTGTTGAGTTTGACGTGAGGCGACTGGGATGAAAAGGTTTTTTGCAATATTGGGGATCGCCGGCCTGTCTATGGTTTGCACGATGGCGAAAGCTCAGAGCGCAGGAACGCAGCCGGATTCAAAGGCGGTTCAGCCGAACGACAGCCAGCCGGCTGGACCAACGACCTTGCACACCACCGATCCTGGAGCGGCGGTGCGACCGCCGTTGCCGATGGCTAAGAATTCGAGTCTGCCGACGCTCTATCTTGTAGGCGATTCGACAGTGCGTAACGGGAGGGCCGATGGCGCGGGTGGGCAATGGGGATGGGGCGAGCCGCTTGTGGATTACTTTGACGCGAGCAAGATCAATGTGGCGAATCGCGCGATTGGCGGGCGCAGCAGCCGTACCTATATCACCGAGGGACGCTGGGACGAGTTGGTAGTGATGTTGAAGCCGGGCGATTTTGTTGTGTTTCAATTTGGCCACAATGACTCGGGGCCGCTTGACGATACGAGCCGCGCGCGCGGAACGCTGCCGGGAGTGGGCGAGGAGAGCAAAGAGATCGACAATCCGATTACCAAGAAGCATGAGGTAGTGCATACCTACGGTTGGTACATGAAGAAGTATGTTGCAGATACTCTGGCCAAAGGCGCGATTCCGATTGTGTGTTCGCCTATTCCGCGAAAGGTATGGGCGGAAGGGAAAGTAGTACGGAATGTTGACAACTACGGCGGGTGGGCGCGGCAGGTTGCGGATTCGGAGCATGCGGCATTTGTGGATTTGAATGAGATTATTGCGCGCCGATATGATGCGCTGGGCGAGGCGCAGGTGGACCCGCTCTTTGCCGATCCACACACGCATACGAGCCTGGCGGGCGCGGAGTTGAATGCGGAGTGCGTGGTTGCGGGGCTGAAGGCGCTGAAAGGGAATCCGCTGGGAACGTATCTCTCGGCAAAGGGCGCGGCCGTTGCACCTGATTCGGGGCACTGATCCCGGCGCTGCCGGTTTGATCAGCGGTGCAATTTGCGGATTTCGCTGCCTGCAAGCAGGAATGCGCCGACGCCATAGGTATAACTAGCGGATGCTTTGAAGGGCTGCGGCTCCGCGCCGGTCTGTTGGATGCATCCCAGACGTCCGTCGGCGTAGACATGATGGACCAGGCCAGCCCAGGCCTTGTCGATGATGGGACGATACTTCTTTTTGTCGAGTAAGCCTTGATTGACGCCAGCGGCGAGGGCAAAGGCAAAGAAGGCGGAGCCGGAGTTTTCGGGCTCATCGTAATCGGCCGGGTCAAGCAGACCAGCTCTCCATAGGCCGTCGGGGGATTGAAGCTCAACTACTCTCGCGGCCATGTCCTTGAACTGGGCAATGTATTTTGCGCGGGCAGGATCGTCCTTGGGCAGGTATTGCAGCGTGCGGATGAGACCGCCCATGACCCATCCATTGCCGCGGGACCAGAACATCTTTTTCCCGTTTGCTTCGGTGCGAGTGAGGTAGGTGGAGTCGCGGAAGTAGAGGTGTTCGGCGGGATCGTAGAGCCGGTCGGAGGTCTTAGCCCATTCCTCGTCGAGATAGTCGATGTATTTGTGGTCGCCGGTCGCGGCATACATGCGGGCCCAGACAGGAGGCGCCATGAACAGAGCATCGCACCACCACCAGGCAATCTCCTTTCCCGAAACTGTGGATGTTCTCGGAGCGGCGAGGATTGCATCGAGCTCAGCCTGTGTTGGCTTGATCAGGGCCGGGTCTTTCTCCTTCTGTAGCAGGTAGAGCTCGAGGTAAGTCTGCGCCACGCTTTGATCGTCGGCGTTGGGTAGGTGCGAGCGGAGCTGCCAATCGAACTTCTGTCCCATGGCCTGCATGGCATCGCGATATTTAGGCTCGCCGAGCGAATCGGATGCGGCCATGAAACCCGTGTAGAGAGCACTCCAGGTCCAGATGCGGTCGAAGTATTGCTGCGATGTGGCAAGCTGCCAGTCGGCTACTTTGCGCACGGCTTTGGCCACGTCGGCTGACTTGGTGGAGTACGAGAGGTCGGTGGCGAGAGGTCCGGGATTGTCTGGTGCATCGCCGAAGTGCCGCGCCGCATTCATATCGATATTGGCTTGTTCTTTCGCGGAAGGCTGATGCTGCGATGGGGAAGGCTGCGCGTGAACGGAAGAAAGGCCCGCGACGACGGCGGCGAGCAGGCAGAGTACTCCGCGAAGAATCATGGGTAATCCTCAGTCGATCATTCTAAACAAAACCCCGGAACCGCAATCGCGAGATTCATCGCGATGCGACTCCGGGTCAGGAAAGATGAAATGTCCATCTATTAGAAGTTGAGCCTGCCAGAGAACTGGAAGTCCCGGCTGCCGGTATTGCTGGTTGCCGAGGTCACCTGTCCAAAATTGGCAGAATCTGCATTGGTTTGAATACCGCTGAAGGTTACCTTGTTAGCGATGTTGGTGCAATCCGCTGCGAACACGAACTTCACCCGATCTGACTTGAGGTCGAAGCTTCGTCTTACGCTCATGTTCAGGTTGGGAACGCCAGGATTCCGCAGGTCGAACGATCTACGGGGGGCATCGCCGATCATGAATGCGGTGTTACCCGCGACGCCGGCGTTGCAGTAAGGGCCTGTGGAACTGGCGCAGGCTACCCCACCTTGCCCGTTGCCCGGTACAGCATTGCCGATATAACCGTTGGCATAGGTGATTGCCCCGAAATTATTCCCAGTGATGCCTTTGCCCCAGGGTCCGTTTTGTCGGATAGTCTTTCCAGTGAAGCCAGAGTTGATATCCGGCATGCTCGTCCCAGTGGCAATGGGACTGGCGGGAGAGCCGCCTGTGGGGTACGAAGACGTCACAAAGAGAGGCGTTCCGGAGACATAGGTAAAAATTCCCGACACACTCCAGCCGCCTGCCAGCGTCCGGACGAGAAAGTTGTCGGATCCGATGTGCCCCCGTCCATACGGCAAGTGATCCACCCCGTAAATGGACAGAGAATGTGGAACACTGTTGGCGCTAACGGACCGATCTATCCTGTTCTGCTGCCACCCGCGCCCGTTCGCCATCGCTGTGGCAGGAATCGCCCAGCCGCTGCGTTGGTTGCCTGCATCGTCAAGATCCTTGGAGTAGGTGTAGTTCAGGTTGAGGGTCAACCCCTGAGACAGTCGCTTGATGATGGAGAGTTGCATGGCGTGGTAGCTGGCATTCGCCGTTGAACTTCCCCAGGTGTCTGTGGATCCGGAGAATTGCGGCATCCATGTGAGCGCCTGGCCAATAGTGGCTTTGCCCGCGCCGGCCGTAGTGGCTGCAGCCTGGCCGAAGCTGGCGTAGGGCAAGTTGATGGCTGGCAGCCCCAGCGCCGCCGCCTGCGTGTTGGCTGCCGCAAGATTCGCGGGAGTAGCCGCCTGGTTAAGCGTTGCTCCTAGCTGATAGTAGATGGGATTGATTTGCCCGGATTGCAGTCCACGCATATTGGCGGCGCCGGCAATGAAATGACTTTCAGAGCCTGCGTAATTCACCGTGACCGCAATATCGTTCGTGAGTTGACGCTGAACACCGAAGTTCCAGAACTCGAACTCCGGCGCGCGGCCGGAAATGTAAGGATCCGGATAACCTGGTGCTCCACTGGCCGAGACGAATGCGCCCGAGCTGCTGACTGTATTGCCCACGTTGAGTGTCTGGCTAACGGCTCCGGGCGCAGTAATGGCAGGCACCGTATAGTTAGGACCGCCAAAATTGGCGTTGGCGATGCCCATGGAGGTGAATGCGGCGCTGTTGTTGAGGTAGAAAGCTGGAGCTGCTCCAGGGCCGGCCGCGCCGGGGGTATAAGACGGCGAGCTGGTGAAGCCCAGTTGCCCTGAGCCGGTATATGCGCCGCCCGCGCCGCCCGTTCCCCCGGCGTGTGAGTACACCACGGAATAGGCGCCACGGATGTCGGTTTTGGAGTTGAGCGAGTAGGCGAAGCCGACGCGCGGTCCATAGTTCTTCATGTAATTGCTGACTGGCGACGCGCAATTACAACTGACTCCCGCGCCGCCGGCGCTGCCTGCAAACTCCAAAGCGCCGTTGTTGCCTGTAACCGGGTTTGTGATATTCGGGTTGAGGAACGAGAACCGGTTCTGCACCTCGTTGTAGGTGGGAATGTAATCCCAGCGTAGCCCTAAATTCAGGGTCAGCTTTGGAGTGATCTTGTAATCATCCGCGATATATGGAGCAATGGGCCTGTAGCGGCCTCCGAGGACGGAGAACGGCTGTAGCGTGATGCCTGTGGTGTCGACCGCGCCCATCAGGAAGCTTGCATAAGAATAGCCGGTGTTGGGGCTAAACGAGTATGTTGTTGATGAGCCTTTGACGGTTGTCGTAATTCCGGCGGTTTCATTGGGTTGCCAGTTGAGCGTCAGAGCGGATGTGGGGCCGTCATAGGACGATGCATTTTCCTCAAGCCATTGCATCTGGATGCCGAAGGTAATCGCGTGTTTGCCCTTGATCCAGAGCAGGTTGTCGACTCCCGTGTAATTCTCTGTCACGGTCGTCGCGGTCACTCCCGACGCACCCTCTCCCCATTCCTGCTGCGCATTGCTGCCGTTAAAAATGCTAGTGGGGAACTCTGTCACGGCCTGTCCATTGGCGGGAACCCCGGGAAAGCCGATGCCCAAGGTCGCGGCTTCATATTGGCTGATTCCCTGGGTGACATTTTTGAGCGGCGGTCCGCCAAAGTTGCTGAAGCCGAATTTGAATTGGTTCACTAGATTGGGCTTGATCGTGTATGTGTGAGAGAGATCGGACCAATGTCCGGCAACAGTCGACGCTGTTGTACCGGTATAGGGCAAGGGCAGAATACTGCCCGGTAGAGTGGTGGATGTGGTGATGGCGGTATACGGCACGGCATGGCGGTTTCCGCCCGTCAACGTGGCCGACAATGTTTGTTTCGGCGAGATTGTGTAGTCGATGCGCCCGGAGTAAAGCCAGTTGTCAAAGCCGTTGGGAAATCCGCCAAGATAGTTGTTGGTGATTCCGGCAACGGTCGGAGTCGGCAGCCATTTTTGCATGGCTTGCGTAATGGGAGAAATTTCGCCTGCGGGAATGACGTTCGTAGCAGCTCCGACTGGATTCCCATTGGCGCCCTTGCCAACACCGCCGCTCTGGCCGTATGCATAGCGGCAAGGGCCAGTTGTGCTGTTGGCGGTGCAGGCAGCTTGGGTCGTAGGGTCGTAGAGCGTATAGCCAGGTCCGCCATTCGCGCTTAGCAATTCAGAAAAGTCGCCCGTCTGCATCTTCGTAGTGGGGACGGTTTCCGACGCGTAATTCGGCGCGGTTCGGACGTGGACCTTGTCATAAGCTAGGAAGAAGAAAAGCTTGTCATTGCCATCGAAGAGGTGAGGAATTTTGATCGGGCCACCGACGGCGAAAGTAAACTCATTCTGGTGATCGACCGGCTTGCCTACCGGAACAGTGGTAGCAACGCCGTCGATCGCCACCTTCTTGGTTGCGAACTGGGCGGTGAAGCCCCACGTATCGAACAGGGTATTGCGCACGAAGTCGGCGACGGTTCCGTGAAACTGGTTCCCACCGGTCTTCATGCTGTAGTTCACCGAACCTGCGCCTTGATACTCGACGGATTGACCGCTGGTCAGCGCACCAATCTCGCCTATACCTTCCGAGGGAACGACGTTGAGAATCGGCCGGTTATCGCCGATCTGGCTGATAGTCGTAACTGGGATACCGTCCAGGTAGACCTCTTGCACACGATTTGCCGTTCCAGAAAACAGCGCTGACCGAGTGCCAGCCTGCGCCCCAGGCAGCAGGTTGGCGAAAGACGTGATGTCGCGTTGCTGGCCATTCTGCAGAATCGGCAATTCCATGAACTCTTGACTCTGAATTGTGGCCCCTAAAACTGCATTCGCTGTGTCCAGTTGAGGAGGGGCGGCGGTTACCGTGATTGTTTCTTTCGAATTGCCGACCTTCAGGACAGGATTGAATCCGAAGATCTGGTTTTCATTGAGGACTATGCCCTGCTGTTTTACGGTGTCGAATCCAGGGGCTGAGACGGTGACGGTGTAAGTGCCAATGATGAGCGGACTGATCTCGTACGCCCCTGCTGAAGACGCGTGGCGTGTGGTGTTGACGCCGGTCGCATCGTTGGTCGCGGTGATGGAAGCGGTAGGAATCACGGCGCCGGTGGAGTCGGCGACGATTCCCGTGATGGCTCCTTCACCGGCGGTTTGTGCCGAGGCGGGCGTGATTGCCACGCCTGGACAGAGGAAACCGAACAACATTGCTGTACTTGCCACCGCACCAAAGTGTGATTTCATGCGCTGGGCGAGTTGAACCTGAGTGATCTTCTTTTTCATAAAACTGTCGGTGGCCTCCGGAAAGTCATGCATGATGGGCCAGAAATTAAGCGCAGCTGAAGAGAATGGTCTGACCACCGCACGAACGTAAGAGATTCGATTAGAAAATGTCAATAGAAAACTTATTTTTTATTCGGCGTTGCATGGTTTTGGTTTAGTACCGAGGGATGCAGGCACAGAGATGTATCGTTTGTCCCCAACCTTCGGAGCCTGAAAAGCTGCCGGCAAATGGCAGTAAAAGGGGCACACAGACAAGCGCTGAAAAGGGGTTGGCGTGGATGGACTGCGCGAGAGTTACCGGTGAAATCTCAGAAATGTGAGAAGAGTGACGCTTCAAATGAAATGGAACTTCACCCCTAAAATGCACGAACGACGGCATTGGCGGCCGGAGGAACCGCGCTGAGCAATCCATCCGCGCCAGTCAAGCCGGGTGAGTCAGCATGCACTCGGATGACTCCGCTGGAAGCCGTGGCCCGCACCAGGACTACTGCGCGGCCGCCGTACAGGTGGTGCTGGGGAAGGTTGAAGGGCTCGTGGTCAGTGTTGCTGCCGTTGTCGGTTGCAACGATCTGCGCCGGGCCAGAGACCGAGAACTGAACCTCGGCGGAGGCATCCGGCACCAGGACGCCTCCGTCGTCGACGGCGCTTATGGCGATGGTCACGACGTCATCGCTGGTGGGGGAAAGTGTGGTTCGTTCTGGGGAAAACACGAGGCGCGCGGGCCTGCCTGCCGTGCGCAGTTGGTCTTCTGCAACGGGCTTGCCCTGGTTATAGGCGACGCCGCGAAGAGTTCCGGAGGCGAAGGGTACGTCCCATTTGAGTGGACTGGCATCGGGATGCAGTTTCTGGCGGCCCTGGGACTGGCCGTTGAGGAGGAGGTCGACCTCTTCGCAGTTGGTATAGATCTCGACGGACTCGGAGTGAGGCGCGGAGTTGTGGGGAGACCAGTCGAGTAGCAATGGCTCCCGCAGGTCGGGCGCAACGGACTCATATCCGGGGTCGATAGCGGCTCTTTCACTGGGGGCAACTCGGCGGGCGATGTGCACGGTGGGCGCATTGGCCCACCAGCTCTGGCGTTCGAGGGCGCGGGGGTAGGGCACTCCGGTTCGGTCGAGCAGGCCGGTGGGGCGGCTGATGTTTGGCCATTTGCCGGCTTCGCCCAGGTAGTCTATGCCAGACCAGAGAAACTGTCCGGAGTAGGCGGAGTTATCGCGGAGGGCAAGCCATGACGCGCGATCATGTATGTTCTCCGTGCCGAGGATCTTGCGGGCGGTGTTTTGCGCGTGGGCCGCGAGGATCTCGTTGACTCGGTAGTTTTGACCCACGATGTCGAGCATGTCGGCGAGCCCGTTGTCGTAGTCGTGGCTCACATTGGGCCGAAACAGCGCCTGAGTTACGGGCCGCGTTGGGTCGTTCTCGTGAAAGACGGCAAGCTGGCGGGCGAGAATGGAGTGCGCCAGTTCGGCGTGCGGCGTGTCGTTGATCTCGTTGCCCGCGGACCAGAGGATGATGGAAGGATGGTTGCGGTCGCGGCGGACGGTGTCGCGCGTGTCGATGGAGGACCACTGGTCGAAGTCGAGGTGATAGTCGTAGGGATTCTTGCCAACGGTCCAGCAATCGAACATCTCCTCCATGACCAGAAAGCCCATGCGATCGCACAGGTCAAGGAACTGGGGAGAGACGGGGTTGTGGGCGGTGCGGATGGCGTTGACGCCGAGAGCGCGAAGGGCGGTTAGGCGACGCTCCCACACCGAGATGGGTACTGCGATGCCGACGGCGCCACCATCGCTGTGAAGAGCGACGCCCTTAAGTTTGAAGTTGTGGCCGTTGAGCCAGAAGCCTGTGGCCGCATCGAAATGAAATTCGCGAATTCCGATCCGAACCTCTTCATCATCGGTGATTGATCCCGATGGTTTGTGATTGGAACTGGATTTGAGACTGACGCGAATACGGTAAAGCGAAGGATGATCGACATCCCAAAGTTGGGGATTCGGAAGGGGGTACTCCTGACTCATGCGAGCCTTGCCGCCAGGGGCAATGGTTTGAATTTGTGTCGCAAATCTGCCGGCAGCACTTCCATCGGGAGCAATCAAAGAAACATCGAGCAGTGCGTGCTGGACTGTGCGGGATTCATTAACCACCGAGCCTTCGACATGCACCACAGCCTTGTCGGCGCTGACGATTGGAGTCGTTACAAAAGTGCTCCAAGGCTCCAGATGCACGTCCTGCATGAGGATTAGTCGCGCGGGGCGATAGATCCCCGCGCCTTCATACCATCGGGAAGCCGGCTGTCTTGAACTGTCGCAGCGCACGGCAATTACGTTATGCGCGGTCGTGCCGAACTGCACGTGGCCTGTGAGCTCATAGAAAAAGCTGACGTATCCATTGGGGTGCTGGCCGAGATGGACGCCATTGATCCACACCTCGCTGTTGGCCATGACTCCATCGAAAACCATATAGACGTGGCGATGGACATCTCTGGCGGAGAGGGAGAAGGCCTTACGGTACCAGGCGACGCCGGTGGGGAAAAATCCTCCGGCAGGGCCGCCAGGGTTGGCTTGATCGACAGGCCCGGCGATGCTCCAGTCATGCGGCACGGTGACGGCGCGCCAGGTCGAATCGTCGAATGCGGCCTGTTCGGCATGAGCCGGGTCCCCCTGAATGAACTTCCATTCGGCATTGAAATTGACGACAGAGCGGATGGGCTTCTGTGCTAACGCGGTAAGCGGCTCAAGCGATGCGAGGACGAGGGCCGCAAAAAGAAAGGCCGACCTTAAAGAAATCGTCAAATCAGGCTCCCAACCAGGAACCGATATTAGAATGATTTCAACTGAGAAAGCAATTCTGTACGGAAACTTATCCGGTCTATTCTGATGTAACGGGTTCGAACTCCGCGCAGCGCAAAGGGGGAAAGATGCGCATTTGCTTCCTGTTGAAGGTCCGGGCGGAAAGGGTGGAAGAATATAAGAAGCGCCATGCAGAAGTCTGGCCGGCGATGCTGGAAGCCCTGCGCGAGACTGGCTGGCACAACTACTCGCTCTTTATTCGGCCTGACGGCATGCTTGTGGGTTATCTTGAGGCGGACGACTTTGAGCACTGTTGCGCGGCGATGAAAAACCACGCGATCAATGCGCGATGGCAGTCTGAGATGGCGCCATTCTTCGAAAATGCCAAGGATGGCAACGCCGACGACCATATGTTCCCGCTCGAAGAGGTCTTTCATCTTGACTAGATTGGTCTGCGCAGGTTTATGTGCGGCTGGCTCTCTGTTTGTTCCGGCTGTAGCGCTGTTGCTGCTTCCAGGTCTCCCTTGCGCTGGGCAAGCAACAACGACGGGCCGGAGCTGGACGGCAATCCCCCCGTGCAATCCGTGTATCCAGCCTCGAGAGGCCTCGCGATTTCTACTAGACGCGTGGCTTTGAAGAGGCGTTTGCGACGGACCAGGGTGGGACACCGACACAATCGTTCCTCAAGATAAACGATCGCCAATTCCTCGAACTCTACCCGCAACGGGACCCCTCGCAGCCTACCGGGTTTATGCATGTACGCGTTCGAAGCCGGCGATCTGGAGAGGCTGAACCGGTTCTACGGATCAAAGGGAATTGCCCAGACCCCTGTGAGGTGAGCTGGAGCGAACAACCTGTTGTTTACGATGTTATTTTCGCGTGCGTTCGGCATGACGCGTTTTGGTACGAATTCATCCAGAAGCGCAATGTGGCAGGAAAAGGGGTATTGCCGGGTCTTTGAAACTAAACGATTTGAAATCAGTACAGATGGGTATCTGCTTGACTAACCTTACCACAAGACGTAGTGTCTCATTATGGAAGAAGAGTATCCACGTAATGTAATGGAATTCGAGGTGAAGTTCGCAACGGAGGAATCCTGCCGAGCATATCTCTTCCGTATGCGTTGGCCAGACGGCTTTCGCTGCCCTCGCTGTGGCAACTCAGAGTCCTGGTCTATAGGTAAAGTCCTTGTCCGTTGTGCGGCGTGCAGGCACCTGACTTCTGTAACGGCCGGCACTATCTTTCAGGATACTCATACTCCGCTGACGATCTGGTTTCGCGCGATGTGGTGGGTCACAACTCAAAAAAACGGTGCCAGCGCTCTCGGGTTACAGCGAATCCTCGGTCTTAAGAGCTACGAAACCGCGTGGACTTGGCTGCACAAGTTTCGCCGGGCAATGGTCCGTCCCGGCCGAGACCTTCTATGTGAAAGAGTTGAAATTGATGAATGCTATATCGGCGCTCCAGAAGAGGAGATGCATGGCCGCGGCGCTGCTGATAAGACTCTGGTGGTTGTCGCAGTCGAAGAAAGTGGTTCAGGAATAGGGCGGATTCGTTTTCGCCAGATTCCGAATGCATCCGCGGCGACTCTAAACCGTTTCATTCGAGAGTCAGTTGCTCCAGGCAGCGTGGTCCATACTGATGGCTGGCAGGGGTACAGGAAGGTCGGCTCGCTTGGATACGCGCACGAGGTAACCGTTCTGACAGGCCGGAAGGAGAAGGCGTCTGAACTGTTGCCGCACGTCCACCTGGTGATCTCGTTACTGAAGCGCTGGTTGATGGGAACTCATCAAGGCGCAGTGAGCCACAAGCATCTGGATTACTACCTGGATGAGTTTGCCTTTCGGTTTAACCGCCGCAAATCGATGAACCGCGGCAAGCTCTTTTACCGTTTGGTGCAGCAAGCCGTGGCAATCGAGCCTGTTCCTTTGGATGTAATTCTGCATCCAGAAAAGCAACAGACCTGGAAATTACCGCCACGAAAATCTCGATCAAGGGAAGCAGACACCGATCGCCTGGCTGTTCAAGCGACTGGCTTATAGCTTCCCCTGCCACGGCTTTCATCAGGCTATGGCTTCGATACCGCGAATGGACGCCAGTGTGAGCAGTTTTGCCGCGGGTCCACTCGGTATTTTCTCGCCGCGTTCCCACTTGCTGATAACGCCAACAGTAACGTTTAAATGAGCGGCAAAGACGGCTTGGCTTACGTCGGCTTTGGCGCGGATACGCCGGATAGCTGCCGGACTCAGTTTGCGAACGGGAGTCAAGCAGTCCGAATCGAATTTCCGCATGGTCTTTTTGTCGATCATGCCGACACGGTAGAGATCGCTGACATTCTCGTGAAGAGCCGCCATCGCTTTGCTCTTATAGGTCTTAACCATTTTGTCCTCCTTTAGGGGGTCTGACAATCTCAACCAGAACCCTGTCGTTTACAAGTTCGGTCATCTGCGAATCCGAGTATCCGAGATACATTTTCGCGACATCTCGATACGCCTTTAATTCGTTATGCTTGATGTTTTCCATGTCCTTCTTTTAC
>Ga0302193_10000972_pt1 | contig 24776 bp, 20 predicted proteins | sample II_Bog_E3_3_FD_200228 | JGI IMG/M metagenome (GOLD analysis project Ga0302193, IMG submission 200228) | Peat permafrost microbial communities from Stordalen Mire near Abisko, Sweden - II_Bog_E3_3 | ecosystem: Environmental > Terrestrial > Soil > Wetlands > Peat | place: Sweden: Abisko...
GACACGCCCTCGTTAAACTGGCAATCGACATGCACCCGTGGGCGGTGCGTGAAGGAACCGGCGGACCAGGGAGGCGCGGCTTGATGGACTGGGTACTGACCAATCCCCTCCGGGCCTTGGTGATCCTGCTGTTTCTGGAAGCGCTGCTGCCGGTCCCGGCCCAGCCCACCGCCTGGGCGTTCCGGGGCGCCATCCGGGTCTACCAGGCCATCCTGAGCCCGATCCTGCCTTCCCAGTGCAAGTTCACCCCCACCTGCAGTCAATATGGCCTGATATGCGTGCGGAAGTATGGCACTCTTCGAGGGAGCCTGCTCATCACCTGGCGCCTGATCCGATGCAGCCCCCTCACTCACGGCGGTCACGACCCGGTGCCTTGATCCACCCACCGGCCCAGACCTTGTGACGGCCCTCACTGCGCCGGCCCCCTTGACCTCGCATCCTGGAAACCGGGCCACTCCCCAAGGACATGGATATGCAGATCGACCCCCTCATTCCGATCGAACAGCTGACCGCTGAACACCCCCAGACCCGCCGTCTGCTCTGCCGGCTCGGGGTCGACGTCCTGACCGAAGGGAGCCTGACCCTCCGGGAGGTCGCCCTGCGCCACGGCCTTCCGGTCCAGGAGGTGATCCAGGGCCTGGAGCCCGGACTCGGCCTGAGTCCAGGCGCGCAGAATTGGCTGACCGCCACCAAGGCCCAGCTGGTGGCGCATATCGTCAATCACCATCATGGCTTCACTCGGGAGGAACTGGCCCGGCTCGGCCCCTTGCTGGAGTCGGCCATGGCCGCCGATCTGGCCGGGCACCCCGAATTGGGCCAGCTCCAGGCCCATTTCCGGCACCTGGAGCAGGATCTGATCGCCCACTTCCAGATGGAGGAGCGGAACCTCTTTCCGGCCCTCTGCGCCACCGAGAAAGGCGGTCCGACCCCCATCTCCCTGAGCACGCCCAAGGAGCAGCTGCGCACCATCAACGCCGAGCACCAGGCGGTGGAGGAGCTGTTCCTGAACATCCGCATGCTCACCGACGACTTCGCCGTGCCCAAGGATGCCAGTGCCGACCTGAAAGCGCTCTACCTGGGCCTGCGGGGACTGGAGGACGACCTTCACGTCCACCTCTACCTGGAAAACCACCTGCTCTATCCCAGGGCTCTGCCTGGAGAAAGCTGGTGACCCTCGCCCCGTTGGAACAAACCGAACCGACCTGGGAGCCGACGGTGAGCACCTGGAGGAGCCGCTGGTTCTGGACCATCCCGGTGACCGTCTGGGGCCTGATCTCCCTGCCGCTCACGGCGGTGGCGATCCTTCTGGCCGCGCCTTTCATGGGCGGCCGGCGCTCGTTCTGGAGCATCGCGCCCCTGTGGGCCCGCATGATCTTCCAGCTATGCGCGGTGAAACCCGCCATCCTCGGCTGGGACGACCTGCCCGAAACAATCCGCGATGAGCGGGAGCCGGTCATCTTCATGTCCAATCATGAAAGCAACCTGGATCCGCCGGTACTCATCAGCGCCATTCCCATTCCGGCGGTCTACCTGGCCAAGAAGGAAGTGAAGTGGATGGCTCCGGTGGGCTGGGCCGCCATGATGGCCGGCACCATCTTCATCGACCGCAGCAACCGCGAGCGCGCCATCAACAGCCTGCACCTGGCCGCGGCGGAGATCCGGGGCGGCAAGAGCGTCGTGATCTTCCCCGAGGGCACCCGCACCCGCACCGGCCGGCTGGGGCCGTTCAAGAAGGGCGGGTTCGTCATGGCCGCCGAGGCCGGCGTCAGGATCGTGCCCCTGGCCACGGTCGGGGGCCATCAGATGCTTCCGCCCGGGGCCGTGCACATCCGGCCGGGCCGCTATATCGTCGCCTTCGGCGCGCCGGTGGATCCCAAGGCCTTCGGCAACCGGGAAGCCCTGATCGTGGAGGTCCGGGCGCGAATCGAGGCGTTGCGGGCCCGGGCGTTGCAACCGGACTGATCCCAATGACCGTATGAACGGCAAACCCATTGACCAGGTGGAATGATTCCACTTAGTCAATGGGTCTGGTTGATCATCCCGACCAGCGGACTCAAGGAGCCTTGGGGGCAGGCGCTTGGGGTGCTGGGTCAGGCTGGGCTGCCGGGGCGGGCTTGGCTTCGGGAACGTCCCGGAAGGCCACCTCTTTGCGGATCTGCACCAGGAAGTCCTTGTTCAGCTTCTCCCTGCGTTCGGGGATCATCTGCTTGCGGACCGTGTCCTTGACCTTTTCGAAATCCGCCTCCGCCTTGGGCGTGCGCGCCTCGACCACGATCAGGTGGTAGCCGAAGTTGGTCTTCACCGGTTCACCCACCTTGCCGATCTCCTGGGTGCGGACCGCTTCCTCGAACTCCTTGGCGAAACGCCCGAACGGGATGTCCTTGTACAGGCCGCCGTTGTTCTTGCTGCCCGGATCGTCCGAGTATTCCTTGGCCAGATCTTCGAATTTCTTGCCGGCCTTGAGTTCCGCCTGGATCTTGGCGACCTTCTCCTTGGCCTCCGCCTCGGGCAGCCCCTTGTCCCCGCTTCCGGGGGCGCCCTTGAGGCTCACCAGGATGTGTCTGGCGGTGAACCGCTCAGGGGTCGAGTAGCGCTCCATGTTGGCCTTGAAATAGGCCTGGACCTCCTCAGCGGTGGGGTTCTCCGCCTTCTCCTTCAGTTTCTGGCCCTCACTGCCAGGGCGGTCCTCGTCCATCAGGACCCGGGCGAAGCACTGCTGCTCCATGGCGGCGAGCAGGCTCTTGTACTCCGGGGTGGTCTGGAGCTTTTCCGCCCGCCCCTTGGCCGAAAGGATCTGCAGATCGAGATACTGCTTCAGCGCCTGATTCCTGCTGGCCGCAACCTTCCGGATCGATTCCGCCCTGGGGCCCGCCATCACCTTCAACCACTTGCTGAAATCACCATAATGGATCGTCCGCTGCCCCAGATACCCGACCGGATCGCCGTCCTTGGGCTCCGGAGCCTCTGGGCCCCTGGGCGGCATCGGCGGCATCCCCTGGGGCGGCCTGGGCGCGGCCGGCATAGGGGCTGCGGTCTGGGCACACAAGGTCAAGGAAAAGAGTGGGATAAGGATCTTGAGCATAGCCATCCTGTCAAAAAGGCAAACCCATCCACGAGGGCGGTTGCGTAATAGTTATACAATGTAAGGTACTTTTCAGGGTTGTCACGGGGTCGATTTCAATCAGGACGGAATGCCAAGTCGATCAAAGGCCACCTCCAGGGGCTCGGCATCGGGATCCCAGGTGGGCACCCCGGGCCACTGGTTGCGGAAGAAGGTGCCCTGACGCTTGGCATAGGCCTGGGTCTCCTGGATGATCCGGGCCCCGGCCCCCCGGGAGCCGTCCAGCAGGGCCTCGTAGCCCAGCGGCCGCAGCCGGCGCAGGTCGGGCTCCAGACCCGCGTCCCTCAGCCGGGCCACTTCCGCCGGCCAGCCCTGGGAGAGCATCTGCCGGACCCGGGCCGCCACCCGGGCCCGCTGGCGCTCCCGTGAAGGCAGCACCAGCAGGGCCCGCCAGCCATGGGGCAGCCCATGTTCGATTCCGTCCAGCAGCTGGGAGGCCCTGCGGCCCGTGGCCAGGTGCAGGGCCAGAGCCCGCTGGATCCTGGAACGGTCGTTGGGGTGCAAGGCCGCCGCCCGGATCGGGTCCACCGCGGCCAGGAAACGATGCAGCACGGGCCCCCCCAGCAGGTCCGACCAGCGGCGCACCCTGGCCGAAAGGGCCTCGGGCACCGGCGGCAGGTCGGAAAGCTGGCCCCAGATACCCCGCAGGTAGAGTCCCGAACCGGTAACCAGCACCGGCTGAGGGCACTGGAGCCAGCTCCGGACCCGTTCGCCGAAGGCGACCGGATTCACCTGGTCGGATAGTTCAAGCAGGCCGTAGCCCAGGTGGGGCACCCCCTGCCGCTCGTCCTCCGCCGGCTGGCCTGTGCCCAGCGGCAGCTCCCGGTAGGCCTGGAAGGGATCGCCGTTGACCACGGTGCCCCCGATGCGACGGGCCACCGCCACCGCCAGACCGGACTTGCCGGAAGCGGTGGGACCCATGATTGCGAGCTTGGTTTCAGGCATCAGGGGCACCGGAATGGGTTGGAGGCAGAAGGGCCAGGACCCGGGCGGCGGCATCCCGGGACAACCGGGCGGCCTCGAGGGCATGGAGCAGGGCGTCGGAGGAATCCTGGGTCGGGGAGAGCAGGGCCTCGCATTGGGCCTTGAGCCGCGCGATCTCCCCACCGGGGTCGGGGAGGTGCCTTGCCCCCGCCGCTTCCAGGATCTTCAGGAAGCACCGGATCGCGCCGCAGGCGGAACTCACCGCCTCCGGCGAGCGTTTCCGCCCGCCGCGGATGGCCAGGGCCGCGGCCAGGAGCCTCAGCCCATCCTCGAAGATCGCAGCCAGCGGCCCCTGGGGTCCAGAGAGCCCGGCCGGCTCGGTCATCGGGATCCGCCCGCAGGCGGCGCCACCGGGTACTCCCCGGTGAAGCAGGCATAGCAGAACCCCTGCCCGTCATGATCCTGCATGGAAGACTGCAGGTCCTCCAGGGTCAGGTAGCCGACGCTGTCCGCCTCGATGAAGGCGCGGATCTGTTCCGCGTCCCTGGAGGCCGCCAGCAGGTGCTCCCGGCTGGGCGTGTCGATGCCGTAGAAGCAGGAGTGCGTGGTGGGCGGACTGCTGATGCGCATGTGCACCTCCGCGGCGCCCGCCGCGCGCACCATCTGGACGATCTTGCGGCTGGTGGTGCCCCGGACCAGACTGTCGTCCACCAGCACCACCCGCTTGCCCCTCAGCAGCTCCCGCACCGGGTTGAGCTTGACCTTGACCCCGAAGGAGCGGATGCTCTGGCGCGGTTCGATGAACGTGCGGCCCACATAGTGGTTGCGGATGAGGCCGAATTCGAACGGGATGCCGGACTGCTCGGCGTAGCCCAGGGCCGCCGAAACGCCGGAATCCGGCACCGGGACCACCAGGTCCGCCTGAACCCCGTGGCGCTTGGCCAGGAGCCGGCCCATCTCCCTGCGGGTGGCCATGACGCTGAGGCCATACACCAGAGAGTCCGGACGGGAGAAATAGACATGCTCGAACACGCAGGGCTTGGGGCGGACCTCCGGACGGCGGAAATGGGAACGCATGCCCGCCCGGTCCACGATCAGCACTTCGCCGGGCAGCACCTCCCGCATGTATTCCGCCCCCACCAGATCGAACGCGCAGGTCTCGCTGGAAAACACCGTGGCCTCGCCCAGCCGGCCCATGGCCAGGGGCCGGAAGCCGTAGGGATCGCGGATGGCCAGGATCTGGGTGGAGGTCAGCAGAAGGATGGAATAGGCGCCCTCCATCTGTTCCAGGGCCTCCAGCACCGCCTCCTCCAGGGTGGTGGCGGTGGCGCGGTTGATCAGGGCGAGGATCACCTCGGAATCGGACGGGCTGCTGAAAACCTGCCCGGTCTGGATGAGCTGGGAGCGCAGGTACTCCGTATTGGTCAGATTGCCGTTATGGCAAAGGGACAGCTGGCCGAACCGACCCTCCACCAGGAAGGGATGGGCCGCGGAAGCCACGTTGCCGCCCGTGGTGGAGTAGCGGGTATGGCCGATGGCGCCATCCCCGGGCAGCTGGTCGATGATGGCCTCGGTGAAGATGTCCGCCACATGGCCCAGCCCCTTATGAAGAAACAGCTTGCCGTTGGCCCGGGAACAGATCCCCGCAGCCTCCTGGCCCCGGTGCTGGAGAGCGTAGAGCCCCAGGTAAGTCTCCCGCGAAGCTTCCGGAGCCGGCCAGAGACCGAAAACCCCACATTCGTCCTTGAACGCCATGACTCCCCCAAGGATTAAGGATACCCGAGCCGGAGGATCCGGGGATTCAGGGGACCGCCTCGGTTTCCAAGGTTTCCGAAAAGGGGTCCCCGATCGCGGGCTGGGCCGCCCAGTGCTGGAGGGTCTTCAGCAGAGCGGTGCCCTCCTCCGCCGGGGCGACGCCGGGTCCCAGCCTCACCTTGGTCAAGTGGATCTCCAGGGAACGGACGTCCGGATCCGGCAGGGTCGCGCTCAAGTAGGCCATGGCCAGGAGATTGGGGGCCACCTCCACCAGGTAGGCATAGGCCCCCAGGCCCGGGGGTGGCTCCACTCGCCACAGCCGGCACCAGCGGCCGTCGAGCTTCATCCCGGTATCCAGGGGCACAACCTGGGCGGTGGGGCCGGAAAAGTAGCACAACCCCAGAGCCCGGGCCAGGATGCTCCGGGGCAGGATCACCCCACCCGTGGCCTCGGGCTCGATCCGCCAGCCCCCCATGCGCAGCTTCTTGACTTTGTTCCGGGTCCGAAGGGCCGGTGTGGTCACAACCCTCACCCCGCCTTCCAGGGTTCGGGAATCATTCCGCATCCGCACTTGCATCCGGTATTCCAGGACGGCGCCCTCCTGGCCGCCCGCCAGTATCGGTAGCGCCGACAAAATCAGGAACAGAATGGTGTTGAGAACCTTCATGAAAAAACTCCATCCCCCGGACGCAAATCAAGCTTGATCCGGGCAGGGATCAAGGCTCGTCCTTCCGGACTCAGAGCTCCAACCAAACGGCGTTGTCGGCTCTTTCTACAGATTAGCTTCCGGGCCCCGGGACCGCACGACATTTTGCCCGGCCCAGGGCCGCTGGAATCCGGAGCATCCCCTGCGCCTCGGGCGTTCCGGCCCCCCCTTTGGCCACTCCTCTTTTTGTTTTTGCCTGGAACAAATCCCGAGCCCAGTAACATTCGTCAGCATGGATCTTTCCGACCGATTAAGCGTTCTCCGTCTCCCTCCGCTGGTGGCCGTGGCCGTCATCGGTACCTCCACGGGCCTGCCACTGATGCTGGCAGGCGGAACCCTCCAAGCCTGGCTGAAGAGTGAAGACATCGGCCTGGAGTGGATCGGGTTTTTCGCCCTGACCGGGGCCCCCTACCTGCTCAAGCCCCTATGGTCGCCCCTGCTCGACCGGTTCCGGCCACCCTTCGGGGGACGCCGCCGGGGGTGGATCCTGGTGATGATCCTGGCGGTCCAGGCCACCGCCATCCTCCTGGCCCAGTGCGACCCGTCCCGGCGCTTGTGGCCCATGGCCCTCCTGGCCTTCATCCTGGCCTTCTCCAGCGCCAGCGCCGACATCAACATCGATGCCCTCCGGGTGGAAATGTTGCCGGCCCGATTGATTGGCCTGGGCTCCACCCTGCACTTCCTCGGTTTGCGGGTGGGCATGCTGGTGGCCGGCGCGCTGGCGTTGTGGCTTTCCGACCGGATGCCCTGGCGCACGGTCTACTTCCTCATGGCCCTGGGCATGGTTCCGGGAGCCTTGGCCGTCATGCTCGCCCCCGAACCCGCCATCGGATCCCCGCCCAGTTCCCTGAGAGATGCCGCCGTGCTGCCTCTGATGGAGTTCTTCAAGCGCAGACGGGCCAGGGAAGTCATGGGCTTCATCCTGCTCTTCAAGTTGGGGGATGGCCTGGCCACGGCGCTGAATATTCCCTTTCTGATGGACGTGGGATTTTCCCGCAGCGAAATCGGACTCGCCACCAACAACATCGGCATCGCCGCCCTGGTGGCCGGGGGGTTGGCCGCCGGTTGGCTGATGCACCGGGTGCACCTGTTTCGCGCCCTGTGGATCCTGGGCTGTCTGCAATTCGCCTCGATCCTCGTCACCGCCGCCCTGGCCCATCGGGGCCCGAGCCCGCTGCTCCTGGGGACGGTCATCGCCCTGGAAAATTCGGTCTTCTCCATGGGCATGGTCGGTCTGCTGACCCTTATCCAGCGGGTCTGCGCCCCCGGGTGCGCCGCCACCCAGTTCGCCATCCTTTCCAGCCTCGCCGCCATGCCCAGAGTCCTGTTCGGCAGCCCCGCCGGCATGCTGGCCCACTGGCTGGGGTGGCCCGGCTACTTCACCCTTTGTGCTTTCCTTGCCATTCCTGGCCTGCTGCTGTTGCGCCAAGCCCCCGGGTGGGAGATACAGGCAGGCGAATAGGCCTAAGAGGGTGTTTCAGTTACCGCCCCGGCGGTTGTGCCAGCACAGGATCCTGGCCCACGTTCTGCCGGAGCCAGATGGCGCCATAGGGTCCCAACGTCAAGGACGAAGCCGCACCAGGAGTTGTCAGGTCCGCTTCATTAATGGTCAGGACCGGTTGGCAATGGGAATAATCCAAGGCTACCCTTTGAATTCGATTTGAAATATTAATGTAAATTAATAATTTCATATTATTTTCGTCTTCATAAAATAACGAAAACACAGCAGGAGTCCCTTCGATAGGCTTCGGCCATTTAATAAAAAAATCCACAAGTTCATCCTTCTTTTCGAAAATTTTCCTTATAACGGCCCTTGACTCCATCGCTCTGGGTGTTTGATAGTCATCAGCAGAGATGGTCCCTCTACTGATATTGCGGGTATCCAGGCGTTCCGCCGCCGAGAACCGTTCCAGGTCCACATTCCCATAGGCTATTTCATCACCGCAATAGACCATGAGTGAATTCGGAAAAGAAGCCAGAAGCGCAAAGGCCATGGATAATCTTTTCGGATCGCTGCCCAGCAAGGAGAAGATTCTTCCGGAAACACCGTGCCCTTCCCTGAAAGCCAACCCGAATCGAGACAACTCGCCATACACTTCGGTAGTTAGTTCATGACTTAAATAGTCCAGCGACAGCTCATCATGATTCCTGAGAAAGTTGAGCCACTGGGCCATGGGAGGGGTCCTTCCCTCCTCGTCCAGAATTCCCCAGATATAACTCACATCGCCTTTGACAAGGCTGGCCCATGTTTTGGTGCACAGGTGGAAATTGTATGCAAGTTGTACCGCTTCTTTCGGCCCTTTTTCAAAATACTCGATAATGGTCGGAAGCTTTTCATACGTTTCAACAAGGATGGCAGAAAAGGGGTGAACGGCATCACAGATGCACCGGATGGCGGCGATGATCTGATAGGTCACTAAATTATTATTGAGAATCTTGTAAGCAGCCTTTCCAACAAATGGGATCGCATCAAATCGGTAATTGAAGCCAAAACTAGACCAGTAAATGATAATTTTACCGAATTCAATGAATACCTCGTGATTAAACCAGTTCAAGTCCATTTCCTGGGGATAGAAGGTATGGTAATACCAATAACCATCCGCACCTTGTTCCCAATGGGGAAAGACTCCAGCAAGCTCCGAGAAAGGGACTCCCACCTCGACATCCTGGTCATCCACCCTATATTCTGCAAAAACACCGCTCTCTTTATTGATTACTTGATTTATTTTGGGATCTTCTTTTGAATGAATAAAAAAATTACGATAACGTTCATCTCCTGCTTGGGCCTTTTTGAACCATTCATGTTCGTTCGAAACATGGTTCAGCACCATATCCATGAAGACATGGATATTTTCATTTTCCGCGGCTCGCTTGAACGCAATAAGATCCAAATGGGTACCCAGACCCTCTCTAATTTTAAAGTAATCAGTTATATCGAACCCCTTGTCTACCATGGGTGATGCCAGGAACGGTAAAACGTGCATGGCGTTGCAGTGGATGTCCCGGACCTGGGAAACATGCAACTGGAGATTGCGAAGCGGCGAAAGGGAGGGGTCGTAGCTGACACCATCTGGGTAAACGCAATATAGACGCATGTTCTTGTACCAATCTGCCCGTTTTGCAATGGGCTTCTTAACCTGGTAATGATCGGCATAGTCCTGGAGCTCGGTCTTGATGCGCTCTCCTTGGTCACCATAAATTGTTTTCAAATGGCCAAGAAGTTCTTCCGGAAGAACAATCCTCATAATACCCTCCATGGCATTGCTGGGATCAGATCGGCCATTCCGGCTGATCGTGGATTAACCGGTTCGCCACTGTCCGAATAAAACGTGATCATGCAATCCTACCCACCTTGATACTTGCGCTGACGAAATCCTTCCGTTCAGCACCAGATATCCGGACTATGCTCACAGCTAGCCTTCGGTTTCATGCCATTGATTTAAATAGTTACTAATTTTTCCAAACCCTGCACCGGTACCCCAACGATCGCATCGAAAAATTGCCGCTGCGATCGTTGGGGCACCGGTGCAGGGTGACCTATTTTCCAGTCCCGCTCAGTCCCTGGCGAGACCGGCAATGAACAAACCATATGGGGCCAGGGTAGCTGGAATGCCGGCCGCGTGGCTGGAACTGAACAGGACCTTGGTCCGGGAGGCCGGCCAGTCCATCAAAGGCAGTGCCAGGGATAGTTTGCGAGTTTCGCCGGATAGGTTGAGCCCCACGAGGATTGCCTCATGGGGGCAGGCCCTCAGATAACAGAGCAGGTTGGGATCCGACGGGGTGAGATCCTCGTATCCGCCTTCGCGCAGCGCCCAGTTCCCCTTGCGCAGGGCCAGAAGCCGGCGGTAGAAATTCAGGACGGAATCAGGATCCGCGCGCTCGGTCGCCACGTTGTGGGTGGCCGAACTGGGCGGGACGGGAAGCCAGGGCTTGCCGGTGCTGAACCCCCCACCGGGAGTGGGATCCCACTGCATGGGTGTGCGTTCCCCATCTCGGCGCTTGGCATTCGGCCAGCCGATCAGGGCGATGGGATCCACCACATCCTCCTTGCGCATGGGGTCGTTGTTCTCCATTCCCAGCTCCTCCCCGTAGTAGAGAATGGGGGTTCCGCGCAGGGTCAGAACGAGGCCGGCCAGGATCTTGGCGATGGCGTCATTGTCCCGGCCATTCCCGAACCGGGTGAGCGCCCGCGCCAGGTCGTGGTTTCCGAACACCCACACCGGCCAGGACTTCATGGACTCGGTCGCGTCGATGCGCTGGCGAAATTCGGGGGCAGAGAACGTTTTTGCCATGGCCAGGATGTGCCCGGTGGGCATCTGCAGTTCGTTGCAGCCATTGCCGAAATAGGCCTTCTGCTCCTCGCTGGTTTCCGCATAGGTCTCACCGATGAGAACGGCTCCAAACGGATCGGCGACGCTGCGCAGATCCTGGAGCAGACCGTGCACGTCCTTGAGCTTGTGATTGTAAAGGTTGATCATGTTGGGATCGCCCATGGCGTTCTTGCCGGGCAGGATCGGATTGTCCGGGAGGTCGGGGTCCTCAAATATCATGTCGATGGCGTCGAGCCGGAACCCGGCGACACCCCGCTCGTACCACCAGCGGGTCACATCAAGCATCTCCTTGCGCACGGCCGGGTTCCGCCAGTTCAGATCAGGCTGCTGCGGGTAGAAGTAGTGGTAGTAGTACTGGCCGGTGGCCGGATCCAGGGTCCAGGCCGGGCCCCCGAATTCGGAGATCCAATTGCAGGGGGGGAGGCCAGGCCCTTTGCCGTCCTCCCAGATATACCAGTCCCGCTTGGAGGACTGCTTCGAAGACCTTGAGTCCTTGAACCAGGGATGCTCCTCGGAAGTGTGGTTCAGCACCAGATCCAGGAACACCCGGATGCCCAGCTTGCGCGCTTCCGAAACCATGCGGTCGAAATCCTGGAGGGTGCCGAACCGGGGATCGATGTTGCGGTAGTCGGCCACGTCATAGCCGAAATCCACCTGGGGTGAGGGAAAGCAGGGCGACAGCCAGATGGCGTCCACCCCGAGGTCTTTCAGATAGCCGAGCCGGGAGGTGATGCCGTTGAGATCACCATCACCATCGCCGTTGCTGTCCTGGAAGCTGCGCGGGCATATCTGATAGAAGACGGCGTGTTGCCACCAATCACTGGAACCAGGGGCTTCGGCGGTTTCGGCGGTTTCAGGATCCGCGTTCAGGCACCACGCGGATAACAAGGTACAGAGCAGCAGCGCAAGCAGGATCAGATGCAGAGGTGGCATAGGCATTTTTTCTCGCTATGAATTTAATATTAGTTTAAGAGAGGAGATGGGGGCTAGAACGCCCACAGATTACCCATTCCCCCAAAGAGATGCACGGAAATTTTTCGATGGCATACTTATGGCAGCCATGGCCAAAGACACCGTGGCTGCACACCCTTGCTGAGGAAACTAAATGGTTTTAATAGCCGCCTAGCGTTTTTTTCAAATGAATAGAGCAAGCCATTGATTTAAATTATTATTTTATCATTATCGCGCCCAGCCCGTAGCCATCGCCTTGTCTCCAGGCCCCGGAGAACCCTTGGCTCAAGGTTCCCGCCCCATTGGCCGCAGGGAACTGCCCGGGCAGCGTCTCAAGCCGTCTGGGTAGCCATGAACTGCCCGATCAGCTCCGTATCCTCGGCCGTAAGCCGGAAGCCGGCGGCTGCGGCGACGCCCTTCAACTGATCGGCGCTGCGGAGTCCGACGATGGCGCCGGTGACGGCAGGATTGCGCAGACACCAGGCGATGGCCACCTCGCCGGGGTTCCTGCCGTGGCGCGCGCCAATCGCCCTCAGCCGTTCCACCAGCTCCAGATTGTGGCTGAGCCTGGGCTCCTGGAACTCATCGGCCAGCTTGCGGAAATCGTTGTCAGGCAGGGCCCGGACCCGCTCGGCGGTCATCTTGCCGGAGAGCAGTCCCGACTGCATGGGGCTGTATACGATCACTCCGATGTTGCGCTCCCGGCAATAGGGCAGGGTTTCCGCCGCCACCCCCGGGGTGACGATGGAATAGGGCGGCTGCAGCGATGTGACCGCACCCAGGGGGCTGACCCGCTGAAGCTGGGGCACGTCGAAATTGCACACCCCGGCCCAGCGGATCTTGCCCTGCTCCCGAAGCCGGACCAGGGCCTCCCACCCCTCCTCGATATCCTCGGCGGGGTTGGGCCAATGAATCTGGTACAGGTCGATCATGTCCAACCGCAGGCGGCGCAGGCTGGCCTCGCACTCCTGGCGCACCGAGTCCCGTTTCAGCCGGAACAGGAGCTTGCCCGCGCTGTCCCAGCACATGCCGCACTTGGTGAAGACATGGGGCCGATGGGCCAGCCCTTCCAGAGCCCGTCCCACCACCTCTTCAGAATGCCCCAGGCCATAGACCGCGGCCGTATCGATCCAGTTCCAGCCCTCGTCCAGAGCCGCCCGGATGGCGGCAATCGACTGCTGGTCATCCTGGGGGCCGAAACCGAAGTTCCAGCCGCCGCCCCCCATGGCCCACGCGCCAACGCCCAAGGGCGTGATGGCCAAGTCGCTGTTGCCCAGTATCCGTTTTTCCATGACTACCTCCGGAGGTACTGCGCCCCAGGTGTGCCCCGGCCAGCGTCCCGGTTCCGGTTTCGTTGAAAAACTCCCCCTGGACAGGCAGCTCCGCCGGCGGGCTCCGCCCCCGCAGATGAACTTAGGACCGCCGGGCCCCACTCCTCCTGGGGAGGTCGATATGGCGTGGCACATGCTGGTCATCTTGTTGACCTTTTTTGTCATGGGATTCGGGGACGTGCGCGGGAGTTTTGTCGGCATCTCCAAGGAGGTGTTCGGCATCTCCGCCGCCCAGGGTGGCCTGATCCCGTTCTTCGGAGCCCTCTCTTTCGGGCTGTTCGCCCTTCCCGCCGGCCTCCTGGTAGGCCGCAAGGGGAAGAAATTCATGCTCATGACCGGGCTGCTCATCACCGTGGTTGGACACCTCCTGCCATGTGTCCTGCTGCAACGCTACAGCCACCTGCTGGCGGCCGTCTTCATCATGGGAGTGGGGATGACCTGCCTGCTCGTGTCGGGCAACCCGCTCCTGCGGGAGGTTACCGGACCGGCTCAATTCGCCCGGAACCTGACCTTCGCCCAATTCATCAAAAGCCTCGGCTCCATCACCGGCCCCTACGTCCTCGCCCTGATTGTGACCATGGGCTATTCCTGGAAAGGTATCTTTCCCACCCTCGCTCTTTTCGCCCTGCTCGCCTTCTTCGCCGTCGCTGCGGTGCGCATTCCGGAGACCATCCGGGTCCAGCCCGCCACCATCAGGGACATTTTCAAGCTGCTCGGGTTTCGCGCCATTCAAGTCAAGATCCTGGGCATCTTCCTCTTTGTCGGCAGCGAGATGGGCATGAACACCTGGCTTGCCACCCACATGTGGCTCACCCACGGCCTGGGCATCCAGGTGGACGCCATCCGTTTCGGCCCGGGTTTGTTCTGGATCGCCCAGGGCGCGGGCCGGATCCTGGGATCGGTGATCTTGAACTGGATGGAGCCGCGCCGGTTCTTCCTGCTCTGCACCCTGGCCGGCCTCGGCGGGCTGTGCGGGCTGATCTTCGGAAACCGGGCCATGGCCATCTATTCCGTCGTCCTGTGCGGCCTGACCTTTTCGAACATCTGGCCGACCCTCTTCTCGCTGCTCCTGGAGATCCGGCCGCAGCAGTCCTCGGAATTGTCGGGCCTCACGGTCATGGCCAATATCGGTGGCGCCTTGATCCCTGGAGCCATGGGCCTCATCACCGATCTCTCAGCGGTTCGCTGGTGCTTCCTGGTGCCCCTGGGCGCCTTCCTGTACCTCGCCGCCCTTGCGGTGGCCGGCTTGGGTTCGGGGCCGGTCCGGGGTCACCCGGGGCTGGCCGACCTGCCATAGACAGTGTCCCCAGGCCACGTTGACCGGGACCTATGGACCCGACCTTCGTACCTGGGTCGCCCCGGGCGGTTGCTGGGCGTCAAAAGTCGATGAAGACTTTCATGGACTTGTCCCGGTTGCGCTCAATGAATTGGTAGGCCTCCAGATAGCGGGCGAAGGGGTAATGCGCCGACATCAGGGGGGCGAGGGACACCCGCCTGGCTGTGATCAGGCCAATGGAAACCCGATAGTCCTCCCGGGTATACATCAAGGTGCCGATCAGGCGCAGTTCCCGGTCCTGGACCAGCCCCAGATCCACCACCGGGCGCTCGCCGAACACGCCCACCACCACGATATCGCTGCCCTTGCGGGCATTGGCGATGGCCTGGGCCATGGTGGCCTGGGCGCCTACGCATTCCAGCGCGGCGTCGGCCCGGTCCGGACCGAAGCAGCGCACGATGGCGGCCGCCACGTCCTCGGTGCCGGGGTTGACGGCGCAGTCGATGCCGCAGTCCCGGGCCAGCATGAGCCGATGCTCGCTCATGTCGGTGATGAGAACCTTCTCCGCCCCCAGCCCGCGGGCGGCCTGGGCGACCAGGTTGCCAATGGGACCGGCGCCATACACCGCGATTTTCCTGCCGGCCACAGCATCGAGCCGGCCCAGGGCATGCACCGCCACCGCCAAAGGCTCGATCATGGCCCCTTCCTCATAGCTCATGGATTCCGGAAAGGCCAGGCACTTGGCGGCATCCACCACGAACGACTCCGAAGCGGTTCCGGTGGTCTGGAAGCCCATCACTTTGAGCTGGTCGCAGATATGATCCCGCCCGGTGCGGCAGGGGTAGCAGCTGCCGCAGACCACCTGGGGCATGATGGTCACCCGGTCGCCGAGGGCGAACCCGAGCACCTCGGCCCCGACCCCCTCGACGGTGCCGGAAACTTCATGGCCCTGCACCACCGGGAAGGAGGTGTAGGGATGCTTGCCATGAAACACATGGATATCCGAACCGCAGATCCCGATCCGGTGGATCTTCACCCTCAGCTGTCCGGGCCCCACGGGGGGAACCGCGACCTCCCGGAACTCGATCCGGCCCGGACCGGTCATGACCGCCTGCTGCATGGTGCTGGCGAGGGTGGTGCCGCTGATCGGCTTTGCCATATACCCCATTCCCCCAGGGCGGATCCAGTCCCCCTGGCAATTAAAGGCTGTTTAAAACCCGCGCCACCACGTCCACCAAGCGAGGGCAGGACGGCAGCCCGTTCCCGCCCATTCTAGGACTGAGTCGAGATCGCATCAAGCGGCCCGCGAAACCTTTCGCTTTCCCTGCGGCACCAAAGTAAATCGCGACCCACGCGTAAGGAGACTCCGTTCATGGAACCCTCCCACCTGATTTCCCACCTGCGCCATCTGGACCGCGAGTTCCTCTCCTGGAGCGATGCGGTCCACCTCCAGGACCGCCCCATCGTGGCCAGTTGGGCCAAAGGGGAAGTCGTCCACGACCTGGAGGGCCACAGCTACATCGATACCCAGATGTGGCATTCGGCCTGCAACTTCGGCTACCGCAACCGCGCCATCGACCGGGCCCTGGTGGCCCAGATGGAGCGGCTGCCCCAGGTGAGCAGCGACTTCCTCCACCCCGAGCGGTTGCTTCTGGCCAAGAGCGTCTGCGATGCCATCCGGGAGCGGACCGGCCTGGCCGGCAGGATCGGCTACACCATGACCGGCACCCTGGCGGTGGAAGAGGCGCTCAAGATCGTGCGCCGGCACACCGGCAACAACCGCATGGCCGTCATGACCGGCGCCTACCACGGCCGTTCACTGGAGGTGAGCAGCCTCTCCTGCAGTTCCCGCTATCGGCTTCCGTTCGGCGAGTTCGCGAACCGGGCCATCATGTTCCCCTTTGCGGACTGCGCCCGGTGCCCCTATGAGAAGCGCCCGGAGGACTGCGGAACGTTCTGCGGGCGGATGATCGCCCAAACGCTGGAGTCGGATGCCTGGGGGCTCGTCTGCAAGGAAGGGCCCGAAATCGGAGCCTTCGTCCTGGAGATGTGCCAGGGACGAGGCTATACGGTGCCGCCAAGGGATTTCTTCACATCCTTCGTTCCCGCCCTGCAGGCACGGGGCATCCTCATCGTCGACGACGAGATCCAGGTCGGGCTGTTCCGCACCGGAAGGCTGTTCGCTTTCGAACACTACGGCATCAAACCGGACATCATCATCCTCGGCAAAAGCCTCACCAACGGCCTGTGCCCCCAGAGTCTGATCTGGGCCCGGGACGGCCTGGCGGATCCGGCCAGCTTCGGGCCTGGACTCACCCACGGCACCTTTTCGGTCCATCCCCTGGGCACCGCCGCGGGCCTGGTGACCTGGAACTACATGCTGTCCCGGGACTATGAACAGCGCCTCCAGGCCCCTTCGGCCCACTACCGGACCGGGCTTGAACGCCTGAAGGCCCGGCACCCCTCGGTCGGCAGCATCGACGGGGTGGGAATGATGTTCAGCCTCGCCTTTTCCGACCGGGCCGGGGACCCGCTGCAGGGGGCCGCGAAACGGGCCGTAACCCTGGCCCAGGAAGAAGACTATCTCTATGGGGGGAAGCTGTTCCGGATGATCCTCAGCTCGGGCGGCAACTGGGGGGAAGTGCTCAAGTTCGCGCCCTGTCTGGATATCACCCTGGAGGAGATCGACCGGACCTTGGCGGTGCTTGACCAGGTGATCTCCCGAATGGAGGGCCCGTGAGGCCGGCGTCCGGAATCCCGGATGCGGCGCCGCTCTGGCCCTCCTGGCGAGTGATCTGCGCTGGCGTCTGCGGCACCGACCGGGTTCTGGCCAAGCGGCCCGTGCGCCCGGGCGTCATCCTCGGCCATGAGGTAGTCTGCGCCGACGGCTTGGGCAAGGTCTACGCCCTCAACAATGAAATCCCCTGCGGCCGGTGCCGCTACTGCCGGGAAGGCCATATCAGCCACTGCCTCCACCTGCTGGAACTGGGCGTGAACGAGGACGGCGGATTCAGCCGGGAACTCCGGGCGCCAGCGGCCAATCTCTTCCCCATCCGGGTGCGGGATCCCCGCACCGGGATCCTGGTGGAGCCGATGGCCTGCGCCCTGCATGGGGCCAAGCGCCTGGGTGGGCTTCTGGCCGGGTCGGAGCCAGCGCCGAGGATCCTGCTCCTGGGGGCGGGGGTCTCGGGCCGCCTGCTGGCCCTCGCCCTCAGGGAGCGCCTGCCGGCGGCGGAACTGAGCGTCCACGATGCCCGGACCCGGGTTCCGGGCTGGGCCTTGCCCATGGGCGTGGTTCCCCTGGGGCGGGTGCCTCGGGCACACTTCCATGCAGTGGCAGAGTGTTCGGGCACGGAAGCGGGGATTGCCAGCGCCTTCCGGGCCGTGTGCAGGGCGGGAACGGTGCTTCTCTACGGCACCCCTCCCGCGGGCCTCCCGCTGCCGCCCTCGTCCGGAGAGCTGTTCGACCGGGAACTGGCCGTAGTCGCTTCCCGGGCCGGGTGCGATGGGCCGACCTTCACCCGGGCCCTGTCCCTGGTGGAGGCCGGAGAGGAGGCTCTGGCCTCGATCCTGGGCCGAACCGTGGGGCTCCGGGAGCTGCCTGAGGAACTGCTCCGGGGCAGGCCGCTCCCCGGCACCCGCACACTCGTTGATCCCGCCCTGCCCTGACCCCGCCCGGAGTATGAACCTCCGGCCCAGGCATAATTTGCTATTCTGCTCCCATGTTGATGTTCGATCTCGACGGAACCCTGGGCTTTTTCGGAGGCGGCTACCTGTTGTTGCGGGAAGCCCTGGGAGACGTATGGGGGGAGCCGCCCACCGCCGAGGAACTGGCCCTCTGCCAGGGCTCCACCGACTGGGAGATCGTCGACCAGTTGCACGGCATGCGCTTCGGCGCCCAGCTTTCGGAAGCCGGCTATGCCGATTATGACCGGGCCTGCCTGGCCCGGTTCACCGCCGCTTTCCACCCCGAACGGCGCAACCCCACCATCTTCAAAGGCATTATCGCCGGCATGGCCCGGCTGGTGGATGCTGGCCACCGGGTCTGGCTGGTATCGGGCAACGCGCCATCGGTCCTGGGTTTCAAGGCGGGAGTGCTCGGCGTGGATCCGCGCATTCCCCAATTGGGCAGCCTTCCCCACCTGGATAGGACCGGCCTGATCCGCAAGGCCCTGGAAGGGTGCCCGGGGCCGCACCTCTATGTGGGCGACCGGCCCCACGACCGGCTGGCCGCGGCCGGCGCGGGCGTGGCGTTCCTGGGGGTGGGCGACCAGGTGCCGGGGGACCACCCGATCCTGGCCCCGGAGGCCGAGGCCGAGCACCTGACGCGGGTCGTGCAGGGCATGCTGGAAGCGATCCGGAACGGCTAGTTCGGCACCACCGTGACCTCGCAGGTGGCTTGGATGGCCGGGTTGTACCGGGCCGTGCATTTCAGGTGATTATCATGTCCGACCGGGTGATCTATCTCGACCCGGACCTCAAGGTGATCTGGGCCAACAAGCACACCATGGCCCTCTTTCCGCTGGACCTGGACCAGCTGGTGGGGACCCACTGCTATCGGACCCTGTATGGGCGGGAGACGCCCTGTGATGAATGCTGTGTGGCCAGGGCCCTGAAGTCGCTGCGGCCAGAGCAGGGGGAACTCGTTTTCGGTGGCACCAGCCTGGCCGCCCATGCCTACCCGGTGCTGGACTCGGCCGGAGCGCTGGTGGGTGTAGTCCAGGTCTCCCAGGAGATCACCGAGCGCAAGCGCCTGGAGCGGGACATCCTGGACATCAGCACCCGGGCCCAGCAGAGCCTGGGCCGGGACCTCCATGACGGCCTGGGCCAGCTCCTGACCGGGCTCGCCTTCCTCAGCCGGGTGCTGGAGCAGCAGCTGAACGCCCGCTCGTTGCCCGAAGGGGCGGACGCGGCCAAGGTGGCGGACGTGGCCGAACGGGCCCTGGCGCTGACCCGCAACCTGGCCAAGGGACTCTATCCGGATGGGTTGGATACCTCCGGCTACCTGGGCGCCCTGGCCGACCTCGCCATGACCACCGAATCGGTGTACGGGATCAACTGTTCCTTTACCCCCCAGGCCGCAGGTTCCCAGGTGGACAGCAGCCTTGCCGTCCACCTCTACTACATCGCCCAGGAGGCCATCAACAACGCGATCAAGCACGGTAAGGCCCGGAATATCGGCATCGCTCTGCAGCGGGAGGGCGGCAACGTCACCCTGATCATCAAGGACGATGGCCGGGGCCTGCCGTTGCAACCTAGGCGCAGCAAAGGCGTGGGCCTGCGCACCATGTCCTACCGGGCCGGGGTCCTGGGAGGGAAGCTTTCGATCCTCAACAATCTTGATCGGGGGGCCACCTTGAGCTGCTCGTTCCCCCTGGTGAAAGGTCCCCGATCGGATAGCGGCAAGTGACAGCATACGGTCGATTGACAGCATGCCGTCGCGGAAGTTCCCACCCTCGGCCGGGAGACGCATCGGCTGTTGGCTTTAATTAAAGAAATCATGGGGTTTCTTTCCTCGCCATGTTTTGGCATCCCGTGTGCTCAAGGGAATACGAGGTTGGGAGTTCCCGAATGCTGGCCATCTATATCGAACACCCGTCGGAGGTCGTGAGGCTCTGCCTGGACGGAAAGCTCATCCAACAATGGGTGGACGAACTCGCCCTGCTGCTGGCAGTGACTTTGGCGTACCTCCAAGGGGCGGCGAAGGATCGGCGAGCCATGACCTTCCTCATCGCCCTTTGCGCCACGCTTTCGCTGCAGGGGCAGGCGGGCATCGGTGCCGCGGGGGTGATACGACTGCAGAAACGCGAGCCGGATTATCGGTTCCGGTTCCGTCCGGAGTACCGGCTGGAAGGCCAGAAGGGTCTGGCCCTCGCCCTGCGCGGAGGGAGTGCCAAAGGGCTCGCCCATCTCGGAGTGTTCCAATGTCTAGAGGAGGAGAACCTGCCCGTGGATGCCATCGTCGGGACCTCTGCTGGAAGCCTCATGGGCAGCCTTTATGCTTCCGGGTTTTCGGCGGAAGGTGTCGCGATGATTTTCAAGAGCCGGGACTTCGGACTCGCGCTTGATGACCGTCAACGCGAACCCGGGCAGACCCTTTCCGAAGACGAGGTCGCGCACTCCGCCCCGTTCCAACTGGTGTTCCGGAACGGCAAGCCCGACCTGATCCCGGGTCGGCCCAGCAGCCGGAAGGTGCGTGCCTCCTTGCTGCCCATGCTGGAACGGGCATCCTGGATGTCCGGGGGGGATTTCGATCGGCTGCGCGTGCCCTTGCGGGTCGTAGCCAGCGATCTGACAGACGGATGCGGCAGGGTGTTCCGTAGGGGTTCCCTGGTCAGCGTCGTCATGGCGAGCACCTGCATTCCCGGCATTTTCGAGCCGGTCGAGATCGATGGACACCAGTACGTGGATGGCGGGCCATTCGAGAACCTGCCGGTAAGGGTCTCCCGCCGGGAGTTCCCCGGCCTGGTCCAGGTCGGCGTAGCCATCGGACGCCCGTGGAATTCCGAGAAGAAAAATAATCTCGCCCGGCTCCTGGACGCCTCCCTGGACCTGGCCATGGCCCAGACCGAAGCGCGCAGCGCGGACGATGCCGATCTCATCATCCATCCGGAGGTGAGTTCAGCGGAGGAATTCGATTTCTATCACCAGGTCGATGCCCTTGTCAGGAAGGGGCGCGAGGCTTTCGAGGCCCGTCGGGTGGCCCTGGAGGATCTGATTTACGGCCCCCACGCCGGTGACCCTGCGGCTTCCGCCATCGCACTGGAGGCGGACGGGCTTCCCGAAGCAAAGGCGTGGCTGAGGGCCATGGCTCCGCCCGGGGGTGTGGCCTACCGGGATCTCTACCGCATCCTGCGCCGGGCCTATCGCGACCTGCCGGTTGCCGACGCGGAAGTGCGGCTTCCGGATGAGGCCAGCGGGCCAGCCGTCCTTGTGCTGCGTCCCATGCCACGGATTACCAGGTTGGAACTGGACCTGCCGGCGGATTGGCCGGACTATGCCCGCCGGCAACTGGAGGACTTGACCATCCACCAGTATGGGTTGGGGCCCGGGCAGCGGTTCAACGAAGCCGCCTGGAGCCAGGTCATCGAAACACTGCTGGTGGAAGCGATCCTGCACCGGGCGCCGATCCTGGACGTCCAGGGAAGCGGGTTCGAGCGCGACGGAACCCTGCGCTTGTGTGTGCGGGAGCCGCGTATCCAACGGATCTCCTGCCAGGATCCTGCCATCCAGACCGGCGTGGAGCGCATCCTCGCCGATGTACGGCAGGGCCCGGTGCGGACGGATATTCTGGAAGAGCGGCTCACCCAGGCCGATACCAACCTTGGCCTGGACAGCTTGAATCCAGACCTACGCCAGGAGGATGGCGCACTGGCTCTCGCGCTGGATCCCGTGCCGGCACCCAGCGTGTCGCTGGTCCCGCATGTCGGCTACGAGACCACCTGGGGCCCCCATCTCGGCCTTGATGCCAATGTCAGCAATTTCCTTGGATCCGGATCGCGGTTCCATTTTTTCGGGGCGGTCAACAACCTCCAGAGCATCCTCCAGGGGCAGCTGCTCGGCCCTTGCGGCCCGCAGCCCAGGGTGGAGCTGGGGGTTGGGGCTTCCATGGTGAAGCAATGGTTCGTGCGGCATGACTGGCTCCCGGTGGACAAGCTCAAGCAGGAAGGCTTCTGGGGCCGGGCCCAGGCCCGCATCGGAATGGAGGAACGCGGGCTGCTTCAGGTCGAGGCGGGCGAGGAAAACGGGAACGTGACGGCGGACGGGGTGGAGCAGCCCGGGAACCATGCGGACTATGGCCGCCTGGCGCTGGAATGGGACTCCCTGGACGCCCACACCATCCCCACGGAAGGAGCCATGATCCGCGCCACGGGTACCCGGGCGTTCTCCGCTGGGGCGGGTCCCGCCTACACGACCGCCTACTTGCGGATGCGCCGGCTCTGGAAGGGCGGCGACAGAATGCTGGTGCCTGGGCTCGACCTGGACACGGAATGGGGCGTGCAGCAGGATGCGCCCAAAGAACAATGGTTCATTGTTGGCGGACCGGATTCCTTTATCGGCACCCCAAGCGCTTCCGATCTGGTCCCCCATTTCGGCGTCCTGCGGGTCGGGCTCCCCTTCACCATGGCCACCATCTTCGGCACCGCGATCCAAGGCGAGCCAAGGCTCGATGCCGGTTGGCTCGCCCCGGACTACCACCCTATGGGCTCAGGGCAGCACCTGTTGGGCGGGGGGTTCGTGGTTCGGGGCGTTCTGAGAAGCTTCAACTTTGAACTTTCGGGCGGGGTGATGTGGACGAAACCGATGGGCGGCGGGGATTCAATCCTTGAGCACCAGATCAGTTTCCTGATCGGCACTTGCCCATTTGATATATGGAAAAAAAGATGAATGCTGGTTGGGCGGGTCCCATGGTCCCGACACCGGCCCAGGAATTGATGATCCCCGGCCTGGACGGACTATACTGATAATCTCCAGGATTCAGCCATGATTGACGACCCCACCTCCCCGAACCTGCCCCGGAACCTGGACCGCGGCCGGCGGAAGGCTGGCAGGAGTCCCATCCGCCTCGGCCGGCTCCCCTTGGTCGCCCGGCTGCGGGCGGATCGGGACCGGATGGCCCGCGAGTTGGACCGGCAGACCTTGGTCATGCAGATCAACCGGCTGCTCCTGGACCACCTTGATCCCGAGGAACTCTTCGTCGCCATCTCCACGGCCCTTTTGGAACGGACCCGGCACCATTACATGGCCTTGACCGCGCTGGAGGAGGACAAGGCCATGGAGCGGTTGAGGTTTTTGGATGTCCCCACGGCGCGCGGACAGTTCCGGATCGGGAGCGGGCCAGTGCCCGACCTCCTCGTCCCAGCCAACGCCGCCTTTGTCTCCCGGAAGGTCCAGATCCTGGACCCTGGAAATATCACGGCCATTCAACCACCCAGGCTCGCCACCTTCCTGGCCCGGGAAGGGGTTCGTTCGGTCTGTCAAGTCCCCCTTTTTTCCCGGGGGAAAGCATTGGGAATTCTCATTCTGGGAAGCAAGTCGGAGGGCAATTTCACCGAGGATGTCCTGCATTTGTTGGAGCCGGTGGCGGCGCAGTTTGCCGTCGCCATGGACAACGCCCTGGCCTTCCAGGGCGTCCAGTCCTCCCGGGACCAGCTGGCGGAGGAAAAGCTCTACCTGGAAGAGGAAGTCCGGCGGGATTTCGCCACCCAGGAAATCATCGGCGACAGCCGTTCCCTCAAGGCCGTCCTGGACCAGGTGGGGACCGTCGCGGCCTCGGACGCCACCGTGATCCTGCTCGGGGAGACCGGTACCGGCAAGGAACTGTTGGCCAGGGCGATCCACGAAGGCAGCCGAAGGCGGGCGCGCACCCTCGTCAAGCTGAACTGCTCGGCCATTCCCATGGGCCTGGTGGAGAGCGAACTTTTCGGGCATGAGCGCGGCGCCTTCACAGGAGCCATCGCCCGCAAGATCGGCCGGTTCGAACTGGCCCACCAGGGGACCCTGTTCCTGGATGAAGTGGGGGACCTGCCCCTCGAGCTCCAGCCCAAACTTCTGCGCGCCATCCAGGAGCGGGAATTCGAACGCCTTGGCAGCACCCATACCCAACACGTCGATGTGCGCCTGATCGCGGCCACCCACCATGATCTGGCCCGGATGGTGGAGGCGGGCGCCTTCCGGATGGACCTCTTCTACCGCCTGAACGTCTTCCCCATCCGCGTGCCCCCGTTGCGCGAGCGCAAAGAGGACATCCCCCAAATGGTGCGCTATTTCACCCAGAAACATGCCAGGGCCATGGACAAGCGGATCGACCGCATTTCCGGGGACACCATGCAGGCCCTGGTCAATTGGCCCTGGCCCGGAAACATCAGGGAACTGCAGAACCTGGTGGAGCGGTCGGTCATTCTCAGCCCCGGAAATGAGCTGCGGGTGCCGCTGGCAGAACTGTCCCAGCCCCGGGAACCCCTGTCCGCTTCCCCAGCTCCAACGCTGGAGAACCTGGAACGACAAGGCATCCTCGCAGCCCTGGAAGCCTGCGGCTGGGTGGTGGGGGGGCCGGACGGCGCCGCGGCGCGGTTGGGACTGAAACGGACGACCTTGAATTTCAAGATGAAGAAGCTGGGCATTGATCGCGGCAAGTGACAGCATACGGTCGGATGACAGCATGTGGTCCCGAAAGGTCCGCCACTCGGCCGGAAGGCATACGCCTGTACTATTTTAATTAAAGAAATTACATGGGTTACTTCCAATCCGCGGGTTGGCATCCTCCGTGCTCTAGGGGATGAGAGGTTGGGAGTCCCCAAATGCTGCGGATCCACATTGAACACAATTCAGAGGTCGTGAAGCTTCGCCTGGAGGGCAAGCTCATCCAGCCATGGGTGGA
>Ga0302193_10000986_pt1 | contig 24590 bp, 37 predicted proteins | sample II_Bog_E3_3_FD_200228 | JGI IMG/M metagenome (GOLD analysis project Ga0302193, IMG submission 200228) | Peat permafrost microbial communities from Stordalen Mire near Abisko, Sweden - II_Bog_E3_3 | ecosystem: Environmental > Terrestrial > Soil > Wetlands > Peat | place: Sweden: Abisko...
CGGGGGTGTTGGCGGGCGTCTTGAACATGGTGTGTGATCACACGCATGTTCAAGACCCCCCAGAACATCCTCCTCTACATCATCATCAACATCATCAGCCTGCCCCTTTATCCCCTCGTCTGGTGGCACCAGTGCTTTCGAGAAGGTGAGCCGTGCGGCATGATCGTGATGCTCCTGATTTTTTTGGGAACCTACGCCGCGTGGCGGCACAGCGGCGCGAGGATAGTGTTCGGCGATTAAGCACATGCGCGATCACACACCACCATGCACATGACCGTGTACGCGGGCCTGCGCCCTGACAAGTTTGACGACTACGCGACGCCGCCGGACACGTGCGTTGCCGAGAAAGAGGGCTAACTCGGTGCAGGTGGAACCTGGTGGCGCACCTGCTGCCGCGCGGCTCGGTCATCTGGGAGGCGGCCTACCTGGAGAACTCGCCCGGGCCGGAGGGGCTGTACGCGCTGGGACTGGACGTCATCTACGACCAGCTGGACTTTATGACCGAGCAGCCCGGGCGCCCCTTCGACTACATCGTGACTAACCCGCCCTTCAGCAACAAGCTGGCCTGGTTCGAGCGCGCGGTGTCGCTGGGCAAGCCCTTCATCTTTTTAATGCCGAGCAGCGCGATGGGCGCGCAGGGCTGGATCAAGCGCTTCGCCGACGACCCAAAGATGCAGGTGCTGATGCCGCGGCACCGCCTCTCCTTCTTCCGCTTCGAGAACGGCGTGATGGCGCCGCCGTCCGAGTGGACCAAGAGCCCCTTCGACACGTCCTTCTTCTGCTACGGCTTCAACCTCAAGAGCAAGATTGACTTCTGCCCCAACATTGACGTGCAGCAGACGTGCGGCTTCAAGCGGCAGCGCACGCGGCAGGAGCAGGGCGAGGCCATGATGAGGAAGCTTAAGACAGGGTGATCATATATGCACACTCATGCCCGACCTCCCGCCCGACCTCCCGCTCGACCTCCCGCTCGACCTGTGGTGCCTCGTATGCCGCTGCCTCACCCTACGCGACCTCGCCGCGCTGGCGCTGACCAGCCGGACGCACCGTGACGTCGTCGAGGCCGTGATGCGCAAGCGGGGCACGACGCTGGGCCGCTGGGCCTTCGAGTCGCCGCTGGCGATGGCCGACTACGAGGAAACGCGGCACGCCTATGTGTACGCGTCGATGCCGTGGCCCGAGTTCGACACCTCTAGGGGCAAGAAGCGCTACTTATTCGGCGTCGCATGTACCTGCCGGTGGAGTTTCGGCTCGTACACCATCACCGAGAGCAAGCTGGCGCGCGTGAAGCATCGCGTTAGTTGGATAGGCAACGCGTATACCGTTGCCTACGTCGTCACGGTGGTCAACCCGGAGGACGCGCTGCAGATCAGCATCCGCACGGACGGTGGTAAGTCCGAGTACTGGCTGCGCTCGCTCGACATGCAGAGCTCGGCGTTGAACGTGAGGAGCCAGGCCGAGCCCTCGCTGCTCGCGGCGCGCGCGCTGATCGAGCTGCTGCCGTCGCAGGTTCTCACGATCGCGAAGAGGGCGCTGAACTCGCGGAAGGGGCCGAAGAAGCACTTTTTTTAAAACATGGAATTCCACGCGCTAATGACGATGTCTCCGCCCGGCGGAATGTGCTCGAGCGCGCGGCCGTCGATGCCGACGTTGGCCTTTGGGTGCGGCTTGTCCACGCGCGGCTTGGGCGGGACCACCTTGACCGGCTCATAGGCCCCCGCCAGCCACGCCGCCGTCGACTCGGCGAGCGAGCGGCGCTCCACCATCTGGCCTATCTCTAGGGCCTCCTCCTCGGCCTGCGCCATGCCGGCCGAGACGCCGTGATCAATGTAGAGCACCGTCATGTCCGCTGCGTAGCGCCAGGCCGACGCCATCGCGATGCCCTTGTCGCGCGTCACCCAGTGGCCTGTCTGGCGTGAGTCTGACATCGCCAAAACGAACTGGGGTCAGTCTCGCCCATGTGCTCTTGCGCCCAGAAGCCGTGCATGCTCTGCGTGTAGAGCAGGTGGGGCAAGAAGGGGGCCTCGCCGCGACGCACGCAGTCCATCATGCATTGGCGCGCGAAGAGGAGGTTGTCATCGATGCTGCGGGTGGCGTCGGCCGAGTAAGGCGACTCGACGATGACGAGCATGTGTGGTTACAGCCCGTACTCCTTCTCCCAGACGCGCTGCTCCCGCCGCAGCAGGCAGACGCTGTCGCGCACGACTTTGACGCTGACCGTCAAGTCCCTAGGCGCCATGCCCCACTCCGTCGCGACGAACGTGATGCCGTCGAACGCGCTGGACCCGGGGAATGACTGCAGCACGATGCAGTACCTGGCATACTCCCATGTATACTCGTCAGCGACCCTGCACGTGACGTAGTCGCCGCACTCGCCGACGTTGGCCCTAAAGGGCGGGTCCAGCGCCACCGTCACGCTGTGCCCCGACGTCAGCATCGAGACGTTGTTGACGACGTAGACCGTCACAGAGGCGAAGGCGGCGAGGGGGAGGAGGAGGAGGAGCAGCAGCATATATGCGAGTGTGCGTTACTCGACGATCGGCTCATAGCACATCGACACGACCACCTCGACGCCCTTGGCCCCCTCCTTGCTGGCGAACTCGACCCGCGCCCGGGGGAATGGCCACTCCCGCGTCCCGTCGCGGTTCCACGGCTGGCAGTCCACGATGGTCACGTTGGGGTGAGGGTCAGCGGCTGCTCGTAGACGACCGTGACCGAGAAGTTGGTCGTGACGGACGCTGCCGAGTTGAGCCATGTGTACCACCCGACGGTGTTGTACGGCGACGTCGTCTTTCCCGTGGCGCCGTTGTACACGAAGCAGCCCCATGCGTTTATGTCGTTCGACGCCACGTAGAAGGCGCTCACGAAGCAGCCGACGTTGCCGCCCGTGCTGATGGGCGTGATGGCCTGGACGTGGTTCGCCGTCGCCGTCGTCGGCCCGAGCGTCACGCCGTTGAACTGGTACGAGGCCGTCGTCACCGAGCCGCCGTTGACGCCGGTGCCGCAGACGAACCACGTGAGCTCGGCCGTGCCAGTCACATTGGAGTTGCCCGCGAGCCACAGCCGCGTGATGGGCGACGCCGAGGTAGTACCCGCGTTCGTCGGGCCGCAGCTCCAGAAGTTGGCGCCCGAGTTCGTGCCCACGTTTCCGTTAGAAATGAAGCACACCGGCACGCCGGAGCTGAAATAGACGGGCGGTATCGTGATGGTCGGGGTTGACGTGGTCGGCGAGACCGACGCTGAGAAGTTACCGGACGCGCACTGCAGCGGCTCCGACGTGACAAGGCACACCACCGCGCACAAGGCTAGGAGCGGGAGCATGATGTGTGTGACATCATCCGATCGCCGTCGTGGGGCTCTGCGTCGCGGCGCCGCCGTCGTTGATGCACAGCATGATGTTGATGGTCAAGCTGCCCCCGCCGCCGGGGCCCGCGCGGATGCGCACCGTGTCGATCTTCGTGGGCCCGCTGCTGCTCGTGCCGCTGTAATAGGGGTTGCAGCCGTATGTGTAGCCGCCGCTCACCGTGGCGAAGTTGCCGTTGCTCGCGAAGCAGGTCGCGATCTGCGAACCGGAGTATGTGACGGTGGCGCCGAGCGACACGCTGTAGAAGAAGTCGGACGAGGGGCTGAGCGTCTGCGTGGCGACAAATGTTTGACACTGGATGGGGTAGTTGGTGGGGCTCGTCGTGGGCGAGCGCGACGGCTTGCTGCTCGTCGGCGAGGCGGAGGGCTTGCTGCTCGTCGGCGAGGCGGAGGGTTTGCTGCTCGTCGGCGAGGCGGAGGGTTTGCTGCTCGTCGGCGAGGCGGAGGGCTTGCTGCTTGTCGGGCTCGCCGTCGGCGACCGATCGCTGATGCACACGCACATGTAGTTGATGGCGTTCGTGCATGCCGCGGTGCCGGCCGCGATCCACGTCGAGGCCGTCGTGACCGCCTTGGACAGGGTTTCGCCGTTGCCGGCAGCGGAGGCCCAGTTGCCGCAGTTGCCGTTGGCGCTGACCGACGCCCCGCCGGCCGTGCAGCCCGACCACACGCTGCCCGTCAGCCCCGTCATGGCGGACGTCAGCGTCGACTGCAGCGGCAGATTCATAAAGGCGGACCAGTTGGCCGCGATGAGCGTGCCAAAGTAGTTGCCCACGACGGGGATGCTGGGGTTGAAGTTGAGCAGCGTGGGCAGGTTGGCGACTGCTGCGGTCGCGTAGCAGAGGAGGGGCGCGCTGCGCGAGGTGACGCACACGTTGCTGCAGATGCTGCCGCCGATGAGGTTGGCCGCGACGACGCCGGTGCCGCTGGGGTACGCGGGGAAGAGCTGGATGTACTGGGCGAATGTGGTCGTCGGCGACTTGGAGGGCTTGGAGGACGAGGGGCTCTGGGTGGGCGAGCGCGACGGCTTGCTGCTCGTGGGGCTGTGCGACGGCAGCGCGGTGATGACCTTCTGGCCGATGCAGGCGCATGTGAGCAGGCTGGCCGTGTTGCAGGTGTACTGCTGCGAGCTGATGTAGATCCAGTTGGGCGCGGCGGCTGCCATGTTCATCCATTGCGAGTACACGGTGGGCGACGCGGTCGTGAAGTCGTTGCAGTTGTTCGAGTAGCCTGCACCGTTGGAGCCGCAGCCGCAGTAGGCGCGGTTGCTCGAGTCGCCCGGCACGCCCGCGATGTAGAGCGCCCAAATGGGCCCGCTGGTCATCAGCGCGTTCCAGTTGGGGGCGATGATCGTGCCGGAGGGGCCCTCGATCTGCACGCCCGGCGCGAAGTTGAACGTCTGCGGCGCGGCGCTCAGCGTGTACACCGAGGTGCAGATCATGGGGATGACCACGCGGCACCCGAGCGTGGCGTCCTCGGCCGCAGCAGAGCACAGAGCCTGCGCCCCTGTGAAGTTGCCCATGCTGCCCGTCGTCGGCGCGGTCGTGCTGTAGAGGACGACGATCTCGCCATACGTTGGCGCGTTGGACGGCTGGTTGGTGGGCGAGTGGGTGGTCGGCGGCGTGGGCGACTTAGAAGGGCTGCGCGACGGCGAGCGCGACGGGCGGCTGGATGTGGGCGAGGCAGATGGGTGGCGCGTGGGGGAAGCAGACGGCTTTCTCGTGGGGGAAGCCGAGGGCTTTCTCGTGGGGGACTTGGACGGCCGTCTCGATGGCGAGGCAGACGGGTGCCGCGTTGGCGACGCCGATGGCTTTCTCGTGGGGGACGCAGAAGGCTTTCGGGTCGGCGAAGCAGAAGGCTTTCGGGTCGGCGACGCAGACGGTTTTCTAGATGGCGATGCAGACGGCTTGCTGCTGGTTGGAGAAGCAGACGGCTTTCTCGTGGGGGAAGCGGAAGGCTTTCTGGTGGGCGATCTCGACGGCGTGCTGCTTGTTGGCGAGACTGACGGCCTTCTAGTCGGAGAAGCGGAAGGCTTTCTGGTGGGCGATCCCGACGGCGCGGAGCTCGTCGGCGAGGTCGAGGGCCTCCTCGTGGGTGACTTCGACGGCCTCCTCGTGGGCGATCTCGAGGGCGTGCTGCTGGTCGGCGAGGTCGAGGGCTTCCTCGTTGGAGAAGCGGACGGGAGGCGAGTCGGCGACGCAGAGGGGCTGCTCGTGGTGGGGGAGGAGGTGGGCGAGTGGCTCGGCCGACTGGTGAAGGGGGACGCAGTTGGCATGCTCGTTGTCGGCGACAGAGAGGGTGCACTGCTGGTCGGCGACAGCGAGGGTGCAGAGGTGGTCGGCGACAGCGAGGGCGAGGCCGACGGCGTGCTCGATGTCGGCGAGTCGGTCGGGGAGGCGGAGGGCAGGCTCGTGGACGGCGAGGCGGTGGGCGAGGCGGAGGGCGCGTCGCTCGCTGGCGACACAGTGGGCATCGCCGTGGGCGATTTCGTTGGAACAGCGCTCGGAGACTCCGTGTTGAGGTTGCGCGCGCAGACGCAGAAGATGGCCACGGGGTTGAGGCAGGGGTAGAGGCGGCGGTTGCGCTCGTCTCCCATGACGGCGCCGTCAATCTCCACCGAGGAGTCGCTCTGCTCGCCGCCCCAGACGTCGAGCGCCATCTCGCTCACAGCGGAGTCGCCCTGCGATCCTAAGTGGTCCAGCCGGCGGCCCGAGGGGTGGTGCCAGCGCTGCGGCGTGAAGGTGGTGTTCCACTCGTTGAAGATGACGTAGTTGGGCGGGGTGGTGGGCGCGGGCGTGCAGAGGCTGTAGGCGTAGGCGGCCGCGTTGGTGTCGCAGAAGGCGGACCAGTTGGCCGCGAGCGGCACGCCCTGGGGGTTGACGACGGGCGCTCCCGGGTCGGGCACCAGGTCCAGCAGCGAGCCGCTGCCCGTGTAGATGACGGGCGAGACGGACTCGCAGGGGTTGGGCGCCTCGGCGAAGCAGTCGAAGATGGAGCCGTTTCCGCTGCTCTGGATGGCGACCGCGAACAAGACCGCAAGGTAGCCTGACATCACACCTGGCTGCTCCTTTGCGTCGGTGTGTGATGACTCTAGCCGCCCTCGACGCCCGCTTCCTCTTCATGCGCGCCGCCTTCAACATCGAGCCCTACATTTACTACTACTACGAGAGTGGGGAAATACGGACCGGCATGGGCGAGGCGCGCGCGATCATGGCCGAGATCCTCATAGGCATGTCGCCCGCCGCGCTCTCGCAGCTCTTTGAGATGCGCGAGAACATGCTGTACGAGGTCGCGCGCGAGTACCCCTACGGCAACACGGCCGTGGACCTCGGGTGGCGGCGGCACGTGCCGGTCATGACCTCCTTCTTCTTAGACGAGGGTGTCCCCAGGAGCCGCCGCCAGCTCAAGCGGCCCGTGCTGACGAGTTTGAGAGGGCCGTTTTAATCACAATGAAGCGACCACGGGACGACGACATGGACGCCTTCATCCAAGATCATGTCTGCGCGATCTGCGGCGACATCGGCACCAACTCTCTCTGCAATCACTGCTCCCTCGCCGCGTGCAAGCGGTGCCGCGCCAACTGCTGCGTCAAGATCCCCTGCTCGGCCTGCCGCAAGAGCAAGAACTGGGCACTGCGCTGCGATCGCTGCGGCAAGAATGTCTGCGCCGCCTGCGCGCCCTCCTCCGGCGCCTTTGTGCACAGTGGGCTGTGTCGCCGCTGCTGCTCCGAGCAGCTCGCGCCCTGCTTCAGCGCGCTCAGCCTGGTGGCCGTGGATCTCACTGTGTCGGTGCGGCGGAAGATCGAGGGTGTAACCACTTAATCAGTATTTCTTGCGGCGACGCTTGGGGGGCTTCCGCGGCGGCTTGGCGACGGCCAGCGGGATCCGCGCGCGCCTGAACATGATCTCGCGCATCTGGGCGTCGTCGACCGCGGTGGAGAAGCTGAGCGGGGGCCCGCGCACCGGGGCCGGCGGGGATGGGACGAACAGCGCCTTCTGCGGCGAGGCGGCGGGCTTGGGGGAGACGATCTCGTGGCCGCGGGCGGGAGAGAGGGGAGGGGTTTCCATGGTGGGAGTGCCTACGTCGTAGCCTCCACTTCCCCCCACCTTGCTCCAGAACAATCCACTTCCCCACCCGACTTCCCCCCGCCTTGCTCCAGAAGGAGTCACTTCCCCCCACCACTTCCCCGCGCACACCTTGCCTACGTCGCAGTCTTTGCAGCACTCACGCCATGGCCTCCCCATTGTCTCCCGCCGTCCTCTACCGCCACGAACTCATGCGACTCGTCATGGTGGTGAAGAAGGAATATTTTGCCAAGTATCCGCCGCTCCGGGCGTATGATCACTGGGTCGCTCGCGTCGCCACCATGGCGTGCCAGGAAGAGGGTCGTCCAGACGCCAAGTTTTATCTTCACGGCATCCACGACCTCATCACGGAAGAAGCCAAAGAGTATAAGCTGCAGCACCCAGAGGAGTAATCAACGTGAGCACACACCGCACACTCATGCAGTCGCACGATCCCTTCTCCACCGAGCCCATCCACATCTCCATCATCATCACCGGGCTCTGCTTTACGGTCAACCTCGGCTACTTCGTCTTCTTCATGAACTGGTATGGGGAGGTCCCGTGCTACACGTCCGTCGCGCTCATGACCCTCGTGAGCAACACCATCGGGTGCCTGGCGTTCTTCACGTATCTGGACGTGGCGGCCAGGCGCATCGACGAGCTCAAGCGGCGGTAGTAATTTTGCCTCACACACTCCCATGATGACGCTGGAGCAGATCAACGCCATCATCTTGTATGCCAGCGCCGTCCAGACTTGGCTGAGCAGGCCCGCCTCGGTCATGTGGGACCAGACGTACGAGCAAAACCTGGCGCGCCTCCACTCTATGGCGTCATCTCGAGGCGCCGGGTACCTCACGCTGACCTACTCGCACGCCCTCAAGCTGGCCGACCCCGCCAAGCTGGTCGAGTACTCGCCGCCCGTGGTGGAGACCAAAGCCGTGGGTGCAGAGAGCCATGTAACATGAACACACACCATCACCAACGATGTCCGCTGCTCTCGCTGCCGTGCTTGGGACTGCGATTTTCGCTGGGGTCTGCTTGACGATTTACTACACGGGCGCGCTGGTGCCATCATGCGGCACGGTAGGCGGGCGCGTCTGCAACGACCGGGGCAAGTGCGTCTCGGGCGAGTGCGTTTGCATGGACGCCTGGTCCGGCAACGACTGCGGCAACACGCAGTGCCCCATCTTTAACCCCACCACGGGGTCGACGTGCGGCGGGCGGGGCTTCTGCTCCATCTGGCTCGCCGGCGTCCCCCTGCCGTGCAACAACACGCAGGGCGGCGACTGGGCCTCGGCGGCGTGCCGGCAGGCGATGAAGGAGAACACCAACCCCTTCGCGGTGCCGACGTGCACGTGCGACCCGCCCTTCGTCAGCGCCAACGGCGGCTTCTGCAACGCCAACATCTGCCCCACCAGCACCGAGAACGAGGTCTGCAGCGGCTACGGGCTGCCGACGGTCAACTACACGGACAACAACACCATCACCGGCTTGGGGTGAGCGCGCTCTCGATGCAGGCTGACGCAGCAGCTGCCAATGCACCCAGACGGTCAACCTGCTCGACTACGTGGACATGTTCAACGCGGAGGGCCGCGCGGCAATAGGCACCTCGTACGTGCAACTCTTCTCAGAGACGTACTGCGGCAACGTCTCGTTCCAGCACCCCAACGCCTTCGTCATCACGCAGGAGCGGCGCGCGACCTGCTTCTGCTCGGACGGCCGGGGCGGCAAGGACTGCGAGCTCGGCAAGTGCCCCTCCGTCAATGGTGTGTTCTCTCCGATCAATAGACTGATGCACAGGCGTCGTGTGCAGCGGGCGCGGGTTCGCCGGCGCGGGCCAGGGGCTCATGGTCACCACCAACCCCCCGAGCGCGCAGGCCTGCGTCCCCCAGTGCGTCGCGGGGCTCTTCCCCTGCCCCGACGGCGTCTGCCGCCTCACCTGCAACAACGACCTCGTCTGCTCGGCCTCGCAGGTGAGTCTCGCTCGGCCTGAAATTAACGCCATCAGCCATGGCGCTGCGCCGACAGCTCCTGCCAGCCCACGCCGCCGACGTGCGCCAGCGGGGCCTCCAACGGCCAGCTCGACGACCTCGGCCTCGCGCGCAACCGGTACCTCTATCCCTCCCCCGCGACTGTAGTTTTGGACACGCCGCTCGTCTTCTTCCAGCTGACGGGCCCCGGCGCCATGACGCTGCCCAACGGCACGCTCATCCTCTCGCCCGCCACCGGCGTCATCAGCAGGCTGTACACGGATCTGAACGACTGGGCGCCCGCCAACCAGACGGTCACGTGGGTCACCGCGCCCGACCAATACGGCGACGTCGAGCTCATGCCGCTGCCCGACCCCGTGCCCGCCGGGTCCTTCCGGCTCTCGAGCCCCGTCGGCGTCGTCGTCATGGACTTTATCAAGACCGTGGTGTACCTGCAGCCCTTCACCAACGCCTCGGGCCCGGCGCAGGTCATCGTGCAGCTGCCGCGCGGCTACTACCAGCCCTACACGCAGCAGTACGTCACGCTGCAGGTCTGCCTCGCCGGCCTCCCGCAGTGCCTGTGGACCTGGAACGGCGTCTCCATCTCGCAGAACGGCATCACGCTGTGCAGCAGCAACTGCTGGCAGCTCGCGCCCATCAACGTCGTCATCCAGCACTTCATCGGCCGGCAGCGCACCTTCATCAACAACTACCGCACCGGCATCTGGAACCTCCAGTACCCGCAGCTGCAGGAGCTCTACCCCGTCGTGCTCAGCGGCAACCTCACCCGCGTCGAGCTCATCACCACTGGTGCGTTGTTGCATCAACCCATCTAACACCAGCAGGAAACCTCACCATGCCATGCGCCTGCCCCAGGTATGCCTCGAGACCAGCATCAACTGACGCATCAGCCAATACGGCTTCGGCGTGGCCAACGCGAGCACGTACGACGCGCAGTACGCCACGACCAACTACTCGGTGCCGAGCGAGTGGGCCGTCGTCGTGTACCGCGGCGCGGGCGAGCGGGACATCCTCCGCTCGCAGATTCTCGCCGTCACGTCATACGGCGCCACCGTGGCCGCGCCCGGCTACCCCAGCCTCTTCATCCCCACGCCCGACGTGCACTTCATCACCGATGCACAGTTCATGACGGGGCTGCCCCAGGCCGACGCGCGCGTCTTCCCCATCCGCTGCCCCGACGGGTCGCCGTCTGGTATCACCTTTGCGCAGTTCACGCAGGTGCTCACCTGCTCCTGCACCGGGGCGCAGCAGACCTACGCCTGCTCGTGCGCGGGCGAGCCCTGCTTCTGCTCCGACGGCGCCTGCAGCTGCCCCACGCTCTCCAACCCCGACTTTGAGGCCGAGCTGGGGCTGGAAATCGCGACGCTCGTCAGCACGTGCACCTGCGCCTACTTTGCCAAGGAGCCCGTGCAGGTCAGCTCCTTCACGGCGTCGAGCGGCATTGCCGGCACCAACTGGACGGCGACGGCCAAGGGCGCCAGCTACCTGCAGGCCAACCTCCCAAGGGACACGCGCATCACCGCCGTCTACATCGGCATCATGTCCGCCGGCATCCCCGTCCCCTCGGGCGGCTCCATCGCGGTGCGCCTGGTCCTCGAGGGCTTTGACGGCACCGCCTGGACGCGGCTGCTCACCGTCTCCTCGGGCGTGGTCAACGAGCTCGGCCGGATAGCCGCCAACGTCTCCGCCGCGCCCTACTACGCCGTGCGCCTCTCGAGCCCCTACGCGATGAAGATTGTCAACTTTACCCTCTACACGGACCAGGTCTGCGGCTGCGACGCCACCGTCGTGGGGCCCACCAAGCAGCAGCAGATCAACCCAGGGGCCTGCGTCTGCTCCAACTCGTAAGCCACGCCTCCCCGCCAACTTATGCTCAACAGATGCCCCGGACCCGCTAATGGCCTATGCACGGACCTGCTCTTCGAGGCATATCTGCAGGGCCTGCCGCTCACGTACACGCTGGTCAACGGCTCGCCCATCTCGCTCCCCAGCTACTACACGTTGCTGTACCCGGGCTTCACGGCGCAGTGGGCCAGCGTCGGCCCCAACTTTGTGCTCTGGAACGACAGCCTCGTCCTGCCGCCCTTCAACTGCACCGACGACGGCGTCTTCTGTGTCCCGTTCGAGTCGCAGAACCTCACCGCCCCGCCGCTCGTCAACACCAACTATACCATCAACAACGTCACGGGCGTGCTCCAGCCCTTCACCTATCAGTGGCTCTACGGCATCGAGAACCTCGTGTGCGCCTCAGGGACTGACTGCACCGACTGCGGCTGCTCGGCGCGCGTCTCGCCTCTCCCGGCTCCCGGCGTCGACTGCTCCATGAACAACACGCTCGACATCTTCGCCAACGCGACGCTGCACGCCATCAGCCTGAACCTCACCACGGTGAACATCACGCTCGACTGCCCCTACCACTGCCCCTTTGTCCAGTGTGCAGACGGCAGCTGCGCCGACACGCAGGCTGGGTGCAAGGTGACCTACAACTGTCCCGGCGACGGCTGTCTGCGGGCCTCCAACGGCGAGTACTACTGCGCCTGCCAGCTCTACGCGAGCGGGATCGCATGCGAGATCACGCGCTGCGACCCCAAGTCCACCAACCCCTACGCGGCGTGCTTGTGCGGGGCGCCGGGGCCGCTGCGAATCCAGCCGCCCGCGCTCAACCTCGAGTACGAGCTCACGCCGGGGCAGATCAATCAGGTGAGAGTTTTCTGCTTTTTTCATGCCGTTTTCCCTAGTCCCCTCTTTTCCCTCTTTCCCTATTCCCCTGTTTCCCCTCTTTCCCTATTCCCCTGTTTCCCCTCTCCTCACCCCCGACTCACCCCTCCCCCAGCTCAACTACCAGTACTCCCCCCAGAATGGCAGCAACGACATTCAGTATAAGGTGAGCCTCTCCATGCTCCTGTCTCACGCGCGCTAGGGCACGATGCCCAACGCGGCTCCCTGGGGCATCGTGGAGCGCGTCTGCAACTTCGCGGTGAGGGGCCCGCTGGGCCAGCGCCTCCTGCTCCCCGAGTGCGTGGGCTCCACCGACAGCGAGGGCCGGTGGCTGACGTGGAGGAAATTCCCCGACTCGAACGGCAACCTCTTCCAGTACCCGTGGAACAGCACGACGACGTACGACGACTTTCCCGTCAAGTGCCCGAACAACAAGAACTGCGTGGCCAACATCGCCGACTGCACGGTGCTGGACCGCGTCGACCCGCTATGCAACGGCAACGGCGCCTGCATGGCCGACGGCTCGTGCCTCTGCAACGCCGGCTACATGACCTGGGCCTACACGGCCGCCTTCACCGCGCAGATAGCCTACCCCTACAACATCAACAACCCGATGCAGTGGAGCCTCAACTGGTTGGTCGTATTTCGTCTAAGACTGACTCGGCGACAGGAATTGGCTCAACTATTATGACCGTTGGTGCACCGCGCGAGACTGCTCCTCGCCGCTGCAGGACTGCTCCTTCTACGGCTGCTTCCCCGGCACGCTGGAGAACACATTTTCCGACGCGCTCACGGCTTGCAGCGGCCCGGCAGCCGGCATGTGCGGGGCCACTACGCAGGCCTGCCTCTCGCAGCAGAACCTCGTCGCGCCGCTCGCGTGCTCCGGCAACGGCATCCCCCGCCAGCGCCAGTTCAGGAGTCCGCCCGAGTTCTACTGCGTCTGCGGCGCGTCGCTCTCGCCGCTCGACCCCTCTGCGCTCTATCTAGTCGACGAGACCAAGCTCGTGCCCAACGGCTGGAGCGGCCCGCGCTGCAACATCTACTACTGCCCCTCGGTCCCCAGCGCCTCCACGCCGAACAAGCTCGCCTTCAACATCACGCAGTCCAACGGGCGACCCTTTGTCAACCGCAAGAACCAAACTCTACCTGGTATATGGACGTAGGTTTCGCTCCGCGCGAGAAAACTGACGCAAGCAGCGGTGCATGCAACGCGCCCATCGGCCCCGACCCCGCTGACCTCTCCATGTGGACCGCGTGCTGCCCCGGCATCCAGCAGCTGGAGCTCTGCCCCTACGTGCCGTGCAAGCTCGCCAACGACTATACGTGCAAGCTGGCCTCGCAGTGCCAGAACCTCGGCGGCACGCCCCGCGTCTTCGTGTGCAACAACAACGGCGTGGCGCGCGCCGACGGCACCTGCCTGTGCAACAACAACGAGGCAACAGGCACTGGCTGGGTCGCCGACCCCACGCGCTTCTCCTACCAGGGCTGCTACAAGCCCATCTCGTGCCCCCGCTCCGCCATCTTCCCCTACAACGTGTGCAACCAGGTGGACGCCTGCAACCCCAAGTCGTTCATCGTGCTCCCCAAGTCGGGCGGCTACTTTGACCAGCAGTTCGGCTGGTTCCTCGAGCAGGCCGGCCTCCCGATCAACAACGCCACGCTGCTGGCGCTGCTCGACCCGGCCTCGGCCAACGAGAACAGCATGGCCATCCAGGCGCTCGAGCAGCTTGCTTTGGATGTGCAGTTCGCCGTCGACAACATCCTGGCCTGCGTCGACGTCTGGCCCACCGACACGCCCACCTCGACGCAGGCCATGGTGGTGCCAGGCACGCCGCAGTACGCGGCCGTCGTCTTCCCCTACATGAAGCCCTTCCTGCAGCCCTACGTGCTGACGCCCAGCAGCATCGCCTACGCCGGCGTCGCCAACACCTCTTTCCTGACCGACGAGAAGATCTTCTACTTCCTCACCTCGCTCACGCAGAACGTACGAGCCCGCGCGAGAAGACTAACGCTGATGCAGGTGCAGTATCTGGTGATGAACGGGTCCTCGTCGCTCAACGTCAGCTTCGCGCAAAACTACACGGTCAACTTCATCCGGCTGCACGCGTGGGTCGTGCTGGCGGGGCAGATCCTCATCACCTTCCCCGACGGCCAGATCTGCCCCAAGATTGCCACCGTGGCCGGCACCTACTTTACCTGGCTGGGCCCCGACGGCAACTCCATCGCCTGCACCTCGCAGTACATCGACTACGTCTTCACGCAGCAGCCCGCCTACACGACCTACTGCACGGACACGCAGTCGCAGACCTGCATCGGGTGGCAGAACCAGGTCTGCGCGAGCCTCGGCTACGTCACGCCCAGCGCGGGCGACTTCTATGCTGGGTAGGTAGAACTCTCCGCCGACTCACGCCACTACAGCTGCAACATCGGGATATGCTGCGTGCTATCGCAGCCCGCGCCCACGGGCCCCTACCCCTCGATGGTCATCTCGTTTCTGGGCCCCAGCTCGGGCGGCGCCGGGCTCATGCTGGTGGACGAGCTGCAGCTGCTGGGCTACGGCGACACGGTGGTGCCCATCCCACCGGGGCTGGCGGCCGCAGTCGTTGTGGCGACGGGGCAGAACACCACCACATGCAACGCCACAGGTAACTTGCATCGAGCAGCCGCTAACCTTGACGCAGGAAGCTGCATCGGGCCCTGCGTGGACCAGCCCTACATGACGCAGGCCAACATCGTCGACAAGCAGTACTTTGACCCGCAGTTCCAGACGGTCAAGTCCGCTGCCGATGACACGTTCTGCGGCGATTTCGGCGGCGCGCTCGCCACCAACCTGGACCTCAGCCAGGGCGTGGAGCTGATGGCGCCCTTCTGCGAGGACCAGCGCGGCTGCTGGGTCTCGGCGCGCAACATGAACGTGCCGCCCGTGCTGCCGCCCGACTTTTACTTCCAGACGAGCTGCTCGCTATATGGATGCTACACGCTACAGCCGGCCTTGCCTTGGGACTATTTCGCCGTCGAGTGGCAATATCGCGCTCAGTACCAGACCGAGACGCCCACGCTCATTTCTTGGAATAACCTTCTGCCCGGGGACGAGACAACGATTAATGTTTATACGACTGACAACTTCTGCAAGGTCACGTTGTATTTGGACACCGCGTGCGCGTTCGACAAGACGACGACCGCGCCCACGCTCGCGCCAATCTTCCAGACGCCGCTGCTTTCGCTCCCGGCATATGACATCATCCTCAACCCCGAGAACTGCTTTATGACAAATGTGGTGACAGGCTCGACGACATCGGGCATAATAACGAACAATTACATCCAGCCGCTCGGTGACACCCAATTTAGCACATTTTGTTCGGATTCTAGCAACGGTGTCACCAATAATGTGGTGTGTCCGCAGTATTGCGCCAACAGTCAAACATGCGGAGCCCAAGCCGGATGTCAAAACGGATGCGTCGATAATTATTATGGATGGGGCGGTATCACCTACGGTTATTTACGCGAATGCAATCCACCGGGACCGTGGATACCCATGTACAACCAGGACCTCAACAGCTTTTACTTTCCAACCAATCATCCCGACGCCGACCAGAACGGTCTATACAATGGCAAATCGGTCATTGCATTATCGGCGATCCGCTCCATTGGAATCACCGGCAACTGCGATGTGTTGTATCAACCTCCCACTGCGGGACCTACGTTTCCACCCATTGCCAGCGCGCCGTTCGCGACATTTTCCGCTCCTCAATCCAACCCAAACTTTGATTATCTCGCGCCGACTAAATGCTATAGCTTCGCCTCCAATCCGTTGACGGCGATTGCCCTGGAGTTTTTTAATCCCATATACAACGTGGAGATTGACGTGCGCATTAATCCCGAGCCCATTGGCGCCAATGATGACACGGTGATGTCCCGTGCCGGCTATCCCGAGATGTGCTCGTTCGCTTCGATCAAGTTCATCTACCCGACCGGCATCGCGACATACGTATCACCGGGGCCCGTTCAGTTGGCGCAAGACACGGCCGGCCAATTGCTGGCCGTGTGGTTTAATTTGGGAAACGTGCCGCAGCCGCTCTTCTCGTCGTGCACCAACGTCATCGCGTGCGACCACTGCCCCATCCCGCAGCCCGTCTCCTACCAGTGGTTCCCGCTCGTGTTCGACCCCTTCATCAACTTCTTCCAGCAGTACTTCTCGCCCTGCCTGGAGCCGCCCGACAACCAGGACCCCAACGCCCCGCCCTCGCAGGCGTGCCAGCCCCCGCCGCAGGTCCGCGTGAATTTCCTCGCCGGCAACGGCAGCGCCTGGACCTGGTGGCCGCTCTCGCAGCTCGAGAGCACCGACCCCCTCGCCTTCACTAACCTCTCGGCGCGCATCGACCTCCCGGGCTACCATACCTTCTGGGACATGGACCAGTGCATCGTGATATCGCAATATACTGTCCCGCCGCAGTACTACACGGGTTTGTTTCCTGTCTTGCATCCTCTAACGCGACAGATGTATGCAGCGTGCCGCGCAACTTTCTCTGCCAGTACGACACGATTAAATATATGACGCTGGCAGGAAGGCAGGGCGACGTGTGCGGCTCGGACTCGCGCACCACCGGGTTCGCCAATCCTGCCGCGACGTGCTTCAACCTGTTCCCGCTGGCCGACCCTCTGCAGAGCCCCTACCAGTAAGTTGTTGCTGTTGCCTCTGACTGATGCAGCAGGTATTCCGTCTACGAGGCCTCGCTCGACGGCACGCTCGACAGCTTCGTCACCGAGAACGACACCTACGCCAACACGGTCATGGGCTACCTCTTCAGCGGCAACACGTCCATCGCGTGGAACTACCCCTGGTTCCCGCAGTGCATCAGGCAGCAGTACAGCACGCGCGACGTGCACCCCAACCCCCAGGGCACGCAGCCATCGATCGACTGGGTCGACTGCGACTACGGCGCGCTGTGGTCCTACACGTGCCCCGGGCTGTGGTGCGACCAGAACACCGGCATCTGCAGACGGCGGTGCGCTGCTGCCCCAGAGTATTGCGCCCCCAACGCGCCGCAGTTCGTGGGCGCTCCGATGCACACGGACAGCATCCCGACGTGGGCGCTGCCGCTGACCAACACCACCGACTTTGCGACGACGCCGGCGTGCGGCAGCCTCATCCAGGTCTCCACCTACAGCATCACCAACACGGCCGGCGGCGGCTACGTGCCGGGCAACCCCGACTTCGGGCGCGTGCTCGTGCTGCCCATGACGCAGGCGGGGCAGGTGGGGCTCTACATGCTAGAGACATCCGGCCAGTGGTACAACTTCAACAAGCGCTTCCAGCAGTTCATCGCCAACCAGACCAACTGGCTCTCCGGGACAGTGACCTCGGCGCCGTGCTCGGGGTGCTGGGTCGCGATGTGGATCTCGGCGGCCTACGCCGGCCAGAACGACTCGATCATTCACGTGGTGGCCAACCTCAGCGTGGGCCGAGAAGTCCCCTTTGTCATCCCGTTCGTCGTGCCCTCGGACGGCGTGACCTACACGCAGCTGGGCTTCACCTTCGGCGGGCTGCCGCCGCGGTCCACTTTGACTCTGACCGACGTTCTTGCCACGTCCAACTCGTCCATCCGCGCGTGCCAGGCCGCGGCGCAGACCACCAACACCTTCACCGAGGCGCCGAGCTCGGTGGACACGGGTGCACCGTTGCGCGAGTGCATCTTCACCGAGGCCCAGCAGGCCTTCTACAACGCGCCGGCGATCGGCCAGTGCTTCTGCGACAAGGACAGCGGTGGAGCTGCGTGCGACGAGCCCGCGCTGCCCCTCCCCTTCACGCCGGGGCGCACCATCCTGAAGGCGTCATGCGGCGGCTTCGCGACCAGCGTCGGCCTGGCGCTCGCGCGGGACGGCTCGCTCCAGCCGGTCAACAGCGACGGCACCTACGTCGACGGCGACGCGCCGCTGCAGGAGTGCAAGTGCAGGGATCTCGGCCTCGTCATGCGCAGCACCTTTCTCGAGAGCTCGCCCTTCTCCGACTCCAACGTCTACCGCGTGGACGCCGCCTACGGCCAGCCCGAGTTCGTCGACAACATCATCAACAACACGGCAACAAACCAAGTGAGCCCAACCATCCTTGCCTCTGACGCAGCAGGCCGGCAACATCTGCGCCAACAAGGGCGGCACGCTGCCCTACATCGTGGTGCCGCAGGACGGCGAGAACTGGCTCGCGACGTGGCAGGGCGGGCCGGTCGTCAACGGGCTCGTGCAGGTGTCGCCCGGCGTCTTCCAGTGGGGCCAGAGCCAGTTCGTCACGGTGCCGACGCTCATCACGCCCTGCCCCAACACGACCATCTGCGCCATCGTCAACTACAACAACCTGGCCTACGGGCAGGTATGCTATCGCTCGATGCAAGCCTAACACCCTGATAGAAGGGCGCCTGGACAGACGGCTCGTACGCGCCGGTGCCCCCCACGCCCTCGCCGCTGCCCATCCCGCTCTCGCGCCCCACCGCGTCGGCGCTTGGCTCCTGGACCATCCAGTTCTGGCCCAACTCGGGCGCCCCCGACCTCACGACGCGCGCGAGCCTCCCCACCTGCAGCGGGGCCATCGGCAGCTCGGCGGGCTACGGCTACATGACCTGCACCGGCGCTGCGAGCTCCGTCACGCTGAGCAACGCGGCCACGCTCTCTCTCTCTGAAGTTGCCGTCTACGTGGATGGAGCACGCGTGTAAATGTGCGCGTAATTACGCTGTTGTTACCCCACATGCGGATACGTCAGCGCCGTGTCGCGGATCCACTGGTTGCGCTGCTTCGCCGTCCACGGCCTGTTGCGCAGCACGAGCTGGTGCAGCGCCTCGGTCGCGCCGCTCTTGCACAGCAGTCCCTGCAGCAGCCGCCGGAGGTTCCACGAGGTCGCCACCAGCATCCGCAGCTTCTCCACGCCGGTGGGGCGCCGCTCCGCCTCCACGAGCACCTGCGTCGCGGCCTCGATCAGCGCGCGCGTGAACAGCGCCGGCGAGATGGGCTCCAGCAGGTAGTTGCGCGCGTGGTCGTAGGGCATGAGCATGATGACGGGGTCGGCCACGCGCGCGCTCGCCACCGCGAGGTCAAAGGCGAAGAGCCACAGCTTGCCCGTCTTGGTCGCGCGGCTGCCCAGCGCCGCCTCCAGCTGCGCTCGGACGATGGGGCGGCACTGGACCCCCAGCATCACCTTCCAGCGCCCGCCGTACGCGACGACGCAGCACGCATGCACCTGCCGGTGAGTCTCTGCTTAAACAAGCTTACCTGCAGATCGTCGTCGTGTGCGGCGCCCATCAGGCTGGCGGCCGCGCTGATCGCGCCGGTGACGTGGGGCAGGCCGTAGGTCCACGCCAGGCCCCCCACGATGACCAAGGGCCCTGGCGACATGGCGCCCACAAAGTCGAGCCCGTAGAGCGCTCCGTAGGCCGCGACCGGGGCGAGCGCCTTGAGCGCGCCGGCGATGAGCGTCCCGACCGCGGGCAAGATGGCCTTGCCGACGCCGGTGAGCACCTGGAGCTCGGTCTGCTGGCGGTGGAGCCGCTCGACGTGCACCATGCACACGCCCGTGAGGTAGAGCACGCCGACCATGGCGGGCGCCACGCCGACCTGCAGCTTCTCGTGCACCGAGAAGAAGACCGTCACTGCCTGCGCGCCCAGGTGCACGATGGGCGCGTCGGACATCATCTGCCGCGCCGGGTCCATGACGGCGTGCACCGCGTATTGCGACCAGCTGCCCGCGTCAGTCTTCGGCGGGGCGGGGCGTACGCGAGGAAGTGCTCGAACTCTGCCCCGTGCACCATGACGCCGGCCACGTTGATGCTGCCCGCCGTCGTGTTCGAGACCAGCTGCCCGATGTTGGCCACCAGCGGCCAGTAGGGCTCGGCCGGGTCGATCAGCCGCTGCGCCGCGTCCCGCTCCACGATGTTCATGAGGCTGGAGAAGAGGAAGGCCGCGCCGGGGTCCTTCCACCTGTTGCCGCGTTAGCGAATGCTTGAACGACGCACCCGTCTCTGATGTGGGCGAACCAGTCAGCGTCGAGCTGCCTCAACTCCTGCTTGGGCGCGACGAGGTCCTTGATGGCCTGGTATTGCCTGAGCGTGATGGGGCCGTTGGGGTCGGGGATCCAGACCAGCGCGTCCGTCGTCGTCTGGAACGCGTTGTTGGAGACGTCGCCCAGGCGCTCGGACGGCGGCACCGACAGCCGCTGCTGCAGCACGGCCGAGAAGATGCCGCGGATGTAGCACCCGATGTCGTAGTCGGCGTCTGCGGGTTAGCCCTAGTCGCCGCGAGCTTACCGCTGATGATCTTGTCGATGAGGCCGTAAATGCTGCGCAGGTAGTCGACGCCCTCGGGCTTGGGCACGAGCACGGGCACGCCGCGGACCTTGTCCTTCCGCACGACGGGGTCGAGTAGGCCCTGCATCGACTGGGCGGCGCGCACGATTTGGCCTACGAGGACGTCGACGGTGACGCCCCTCTCAGTCAGCCGCGCCGCGATGACCTCGAGGTCCACGCCTGGGCGCGTCAGTCGCGCCAGCAGTGGGACGCACGCGTGCCGAACATGATGTTGCGGAAGACGGCGCCCTTCTCCTTCGGGAACTCCCAGCTCATCTTGGAAATCCCCTCGAGCTCCTTGACGAGAATCTTGGCGTGGTTGTCGGGCGGCGTGTACTGCTCCTTCATCGTCGGGTGCACCACGAACTTGGGGGACACGCCGGTCTGCGAGGCGGCCCAGAGCGCGCAGGCGGTGGCGTAGGCCGTGGCGTCGGGCGCGAAGGCGGCAAAGGTGAAGATGGCCTCCATGACCAAGAGCGTCTTCGAGCCCAGCGCCTGCTCGACGTACCCGCTGATCTTCTGCCTGGCGACGACGCCGTTAAAGTGCATGAAGACGAGCTGGTTGACGTTCTGCACCGTCACCGGGTCGCCCGTCATAATCGCCAAGTTTAAGATGCCCTGGACGCTGACCCCGCTGATCGTGTTGGGCGCTGCGAACAGAGGCCCCGCGGCGCCGCGCTGCCTGAGCCGCTGGTCGTGCAGGGACGTCGGCGGCTCGATGCGCGACTGGCCCTGGAGCAGGTACGTGTTGTGCACGTTGCAGCCGGTGCGCAGCGCCGCGAGGAGTCTGCCGTCCGCGTCGAGCGGGGCGCCCAGCAGCGCCTCGTAGAGCACGTTGGCCTGCAGCGCGGTGAACTCGTTCGTGGCCCGATAGCTCAGCCGCGTGAGCGCGTTGCCCACGGTCACGCCCATCATGACCGTCACCGCCAGCAGCTTGTAGAGCTCGACGCTGCGCTCGGTTGCTACCGGCGCGTAGCCCTGGGACACAAAGGCGGCGTTGATCATCCACTCCTTGGGCGTGTCGGGGCGCATGTCGAGCGTGCCGTAGAGCATGGCGATCTAGCGGGCGTCAGTTGCACCAGTTACAGCACTTGCCTGCGTGGTGTAAATTAATGCATGCTATGGGCTCACCTGCGTGGTGCTCAGCGCGGCGCGGAACATCACTCTGTACTGCTCGCTGCGCGTGAGCGTGGACAGCCCGAGCTCGTGGAACGTCTTGATGGCGTCGGCGATGCGCTTGCACTCGGCTGCGTCAGTGCCCTGGCCGACGGGACCGCGCTTATCGCGGCTCGCCTTGAACATGTCGGGGCTCGGCAGCGGCAGGTGCACGCGTCCGTTGGGGGCGTAGGGCACCACCGCGGCCTTGACCGCGCCGCCGTTGAGGACGATCTGGTACGCGCCATCGGCGTAGATGAAGACGACGTTGATGTCATGGCCCTCGATCCCTGGCGTCTCGCTGAGCTTCCACGTCATCAGCGTCGTGCTCCGGAGCAAGTGCGAGACGGTCGAGGCGACCGCGCGCGCTGCCCTCACCAGTCGTGCTTCCGCCGGCGGGTTCAGCTCCGCCGGCGGGTTCAGCTCCGCCAGCACGAACTTGTCGCTGACCACGGTGAGCACAAAGTCGCGCGACATGGCGTTGAGCTGCCAGAACCCATTGTTCAGCGGGTACAGCTCGAAAAAGTAGAGATCGTTGTGAATCATGTGTGGTTTAAACGTGTTAACCCAGCGCCTTTCCTATCTGCGTGGCTTGCTCGCTCGGCTAGGTCCGCGACGCCTTGACCGCGTAGCGCTTGCTGGCCTTGGCCATCTGCTCGTTGGTGATCTCGTTCATGAGGTGGTGCTTGTTCCATCGGCGGTAGTCGCCGAGCGTCGCCGGCTTGTGCGCCGAGCAGAGGAACATGCGCGCGTCCAGCCCTTGGCCCAGGTCCTCGAAGACGAGCACCGGCGTCAGCGCGTTCTTGCTCGTGTTCTTGCGCCCGCAGAACATGCACGCGGTGGCCTGCTGGGTTAGCCCACGCTAGCAGTTGACGCACGGTTCGCTTGGCGCAGAGCCCGCACTCGTTGCTGGCGCCATGGCGGCGGTGCAGCAGGCCGCACTTGGCACAGAGGCTGCAGTCGGCGCTGGGGGGCAGCCGGCGATGCAGCATGCCGCAATAGCGACAGGGCATGAAGACCTGGTGGTCAGTCCTCGCGATCACGAAAACCCACGTGGCCCTTGACCTGCACCGCGCAGCCAAAGATGTCGACGTGCACCAGCGGCGCGATGCACTTGCTCTTGGGGCTCTTGCGCCCGCTGTTCTTGACGTGCAGGCAGAGCTCGCGCCGCGTCGCGAAGCAGAAGGAGACGCGCTCGCTGCCCCGGCGGATGAAGCGCCCGCTGCTGTCGTGCATCGGCGCGGGCGGCTTCTTGTTCTTCTTGTTCTTGGGCGGCGGGCGGCAGCGCGTCGGGTCGAAGAGGAAGCCTTTAAAGTCAAAGCCTTCTGCGTGTTAATTTTTAGCGGCGACGTCATACAGGTCGGGCAGTAGAAGGAGCGCCTGTCCTGCGACTCGGCGATCCAGTGGCAGGGCAGCGGGATGACGACGGGGACCCGCGGCGTCGGCGTGCGCGGCACGGCGGTGAGGTAGCGCAGCGCGCCCTTGCTGCTCCGCACGGCCCAGATCTTGAAGATGCGCCAGTTCTTGTGGAGGTCGCCCAGCCGGCGCTCGAGCACGGGGTTCTGCTCCGTGTACCAGACGAGAAACTCGTAGATGCAGCGCACGGCCTCGACGGCGGTGAGCTCGCCGCGGCCCATGCGGTTGAAGAGCGCGCGGACCCACGTCGACTCGCTGCGGGTGAGCTGACTTCAAGAGCGGACGCACAGGTTGGGGGTGGGCTTGCGCGACCACAGCGCGTCCTGCAGCGTGCGCAGGATGCCGGGCGCCTTGGTCTTGGCTAGCGGCGTCAGCAGCCCGCTGTGCAGGAGCTCGCCGAACAAATCGGGCAGGCCGCTGGGCAGCATGATTTGCTGCGGGAAGGCGGTGAACTCGGCGTCGGTCTGCACCAAGTCGAGGCCCTCCCAGCGGAGCCGCAGCGGGTCGAAGCGCACGAAGGCGTCAGAAATGCCGTCGAACACTGATGTGGTCAGCGATCGCGCCGCTGAAATCTCACCGCCATCCCAGATGGGGATGCAGGCCTCGGCTGCGTACTCGCCGGGGCCGATGACCACGTAGTAGGGCTGCACGACGCGGGTCTTGGGGGTGGAGCCGAGCCCGTCCAGCCAGGCGGCGAGCGTGTCGGCGCGCAAACACACCACGCACAGGTCCTGTTGCGTCAAACAATCGATGCACGATGGACGTACCCAGTAGCGGAAGCGGGGCAGCTGGCAGCCGCGGGGCAGGCTCCAGCCGTAGCACGCCGGCCCGCGCAGACAAGCTCGCTCGCCGGGGCGGCAGGCCCGCATGGCCTCCTCCTCCTCGGCCCGGAACACGAGCGGCAAGATGGGGTGAAGCATGTGTGATTTACGTAACTAAGCCTTGCTTCAGCTCGCGGCGCACACACGGAAAGAGGTCGATCACGTCGCGGGCGAGTGGCCACAGAATCAGCGCCACCAGTAAAGCGAACCAGGCGACGAGGACGAAGAAAGCTTCCCCGTTGTGAAAGCCGAGCGCGTTCAGCCAGGCGACGATGCCGTCGCACCAGTTACAGACCGCCGGCTGCACCGCGGGGAAGCAGTAGCGGTACGGGGCGTCAGCGTTAAAATCTTTCAGGCCGACATAGCAATGGTTGATGTCGTCGATGAACGCGGCGGTGCATGCACACGTGTCAGCGATGGCTTGGACGACCATGTCGCACCAGGCGAGAACGCCCATGAACTTCTCTGCGTCGATGATGGCGCCGATGATGGCGACGCGAGCGGTAGCAGCGGCGGTGGCGATGATCGTCATGGTGTGAGTGACGCAGCGGCGAACAAGTTTTTTTTTCGTCACCGAAAAGTGGGTCGGAAAAAAGTAGATGGGCGAAAAGAGTCCCTCGGAGAGGGTCTGTTTCCAGGTAGACAGGCGAAAAATGGCCGGGTGTGTAGAAAGGTGATTGGCTTCGAGTCGCTCGAAAAAAGCTCTACTGGGACCCAGATCCTCTGGCGAGTGCATA
>Ga0302193_10000995_pt1 | contig 24483 bp, 18 predicted proteins | sample II_Bog_E3_3_FD_200228 | JGI IMG/M metagenome (GOLD analysis project Ga0302193, IMG submission 200228) | Peat permafrost microbial communities from Stordalen Mire near Abisko, Sweden - II_Bog_E3_3 | ecosystem: Environmental > Terrestrial > Soil > Wetlands > Peat | place: Sweden: Abisko...
AAACCCAGTGAACAAAATTCCAAGTTCAACGGTTATCGACATCAATGTCGCACGACACGCCCCTCTTGAATTGCAACACACCCACCCTATAATGCCTGCTAGCACTCACAAGACGCGAGTGCTAGCGATGGCGGCGTGGGCTGCCGGAGCACTTGCCAAGATCTAGGCGAGCGTGCACTCACTCTCAGAGTGGTCCGCTGCCAGACTTACTGCGAATTGCATTGAAGGAGATGAAATGAAGCTTCGTCCGTTGCACGACCGTGTTGTCGTCAAGCGCCTGGAACAAGAAACCAAGACCGCCTCTGGCATCGTCATTCCCGACGCCGCCGCCGAGAAGCCGGACCAGGGCGAAGTCCTGGCCGTCGGCCCGGGCAAGCGCAGCGACAAGGGCGAATTCATCGTCCTGAACGTCAAGGTGGGCGATCGCGTGCTGTTCGGCAAGTACAGCGGCCAGACCGTCAAGGTCGATGGCGATGAGCTGCTCGTGATGCGTGAAGAAGACCTCTTCGCCGTCGTCGAGAAGTAAGACCCTCGCGCGAAGCGCCGCGCTTCGCGCACCCAGGCTGGCCGGCCCGTCGTCGGCCAGGTGGCGAGACGCCCCGGCTGCGGATCCCCTGGATCCGCCGCCGTCCTGAACCCCCATCAACGAATTCCGGAGAAATATCTCATGGCAGCAAAAGACGTCATTTTCGGCTCGGACGCCCGAGCCCGCATGGTCGAAGGCGTGAACATCCTGGCCAACGCGGTCAAGGTCACGCTGGGCCCCAAGGGTCGCAACGTCGTTCTCGAGCGCTCGTTCGGCGCCCCCACGGTCACCAAGGACGGCGTGTCCGTGGCCAAGGAAATCGAACTGAAGGACAAGCTCCAGAACATGGGCGCGCAGATGGTCAAGGAAGTCGCTTCCAAGACCAGCGACAACGCCGGTGACGGCACCACCACGGCCACCGTGCTGGCGCAAGCCATCGTGCGCGAAGGCATGAAGTACGTGGCCGCCGGCATGAATCCGATGGACCTGAAGCGCGGCATCGACAAGGCGGTCACCGCCCTGGTCGCCGAGCTGAAGAAGGCCTCGAAGCCGACGACGACGTCCAAGGAAATCGCCCAGGTCGGCACGATCTCGGCCAACTCCGACGACTCGATCGGCCAGATCATCGCCGAGGCGATGGACAAGGTCGGCAAGGAAGGCGTCATCACCGTCGAAGACGGCAAGAGCCTGGCCAACGAACTCGACGTCGTCGAAGGCATGCAGTTCGACCGCGGCTACCTGTCGCCGTACTTCATCAACAACCCGGAAAAGCAGGTCGCCCTGCTGGACAACCCGTTCGTCCTGTTGTTCGACAAGAAGATCTCGAACATCCGTGACCTGCTGCCGACGCTGGAGCAGGTCGCCAAGGCCGGCCGTCCGCTGCTGATCGTCGCCGAAGAAGTCGACGGCGAAGCGCTGGCGACCCTGGTCGTCAACACGATCCGCGGCATCCTGAAGGTCGTCGCCGTCAAGGCCCCGGGCTTCGGCGATCGTCGCAAGGCCATGCTGGAAGACATCGCCATCCTGACGGGCGGCAAGGTCATCGCCGAGGAAGTCGGCCTGGCGCTGGACAAGGTCACGCTGGCTGACCTCGGCCAGGCCAAGCGCATCGAAGTGGGCAAGGAAAACACGACGATCATCGACGGCAACGGCGCTGCCGGTGACATCGAGGCGCGCGTCAAGCAGATCCGCATCCAGATCGAAGAAGCCACGAGCGACTACGACCGTGAAAAGCTGCAAGAGCGCGTGGCCAAGCTGGCCGGCGGCGTTGCACTGATCAAGGTCGGCGCCGCGACCGAAGTCGAGATGAAGGAAAAGAAGGCCCGCGTCGAAGATGCGCTGCACGCAACCCGTGCCGCCGTCGAAGAAGGCATCGTCGCTGGTGGCGGCGTCGCGCTGCTGCGCGCTCGCCAGCAAATCGGCGAGCTCAAGGGCGACAACGCCGACCAGGACGCCGGCATCAAGCTGGTGCTCAAGGCCGTCGAGTCGCCGCTGCGCGAGATCGTCTACAACGCCGGCGAAGAAGCTTCGGTCGTCGTTGCCGCCGTCCTGGCCGGCAAGGGCAACCACGGCTACAACGCGGCCAACGGCACCTATGGCGACATGATCGACATGGGCATCCTGGACCCGACCAAGGTCACCCGCACCGCGCTGCAGAATGCCGCGTCGGTCGCCTCGCTGATGCTGACGACCGAGTGCATGGTCTCGGAATCGCCGAAGGAAGAAGCCGCTGGTGGCGGCGGCCACGGCATGGGTGGCATGGGCGGCATGGGCGGCATGGACATGTGATGTCCGCATCCGGGCGCTCCGGCGCCTGGAGCCGTCGCAACTGCGACATGCGAACGAAAGGGACTGCTTCGGCAGTCCTTTTTTTTCGAAAAAAAAGGGAGGCCTCCGCCTCCCTGTCAAGATCAAGAGTCGCCTCTCGATCAACCTTTGCCCATGCGAATGGCTACCATCGGAACCACGCCAGCGCCCACGTTGCAAGGTTTGCCGTGCGACTTCACAGGACGCAGTACCGCCTGCCATCTCGCCATGCAGCGAGGTTCGCCACCCCCGGCTGCTGGCCGCGGCCCATGAAGGTGGGGATGGCGCGAAGCGTGTCGGCAAACCGGCCCGTGCCTTCGAAGCGGCGGCGGAACGGCGAGCGGGCGAAGGCGTCGCCGAGCTGTGCCACGACGGCCCCCTCGACGAACACGCCTCCGGTGCAGCCGAGCGTCAGCGCCGCGCGACCGGCGGCATCGCCGAGCAGGCCGCAGAACATCGACAGCGCGTGCGCGCATTCGGGCGAGGCCGACCGGCTCGCCGCATGCACGACCTGGGCGGCGCTGAAGTGCGACGCCCGGATGCCGCGCAGTTGGCAGACCGAACGGTAGATCTCGAAGATCCCTGGCTCGCACAGCACCTGCGCGACGGCGAGTTGTCCATGGCAGCGCCGCAGGACATCCAGCACCGCAGTCTCGTCCGCCTCGTGCGAGTGCAGCACGAGCTGGCCGGCATGCGAAGCCACGGTCTCCGCGGGCCTTCCCGCCGGCGTGACGCGCATCGTGAACCTCGCGCCGATCGCCATCGTCACCACCGCGCCGCCGTCGACGGTCGCACCGGAGCCGACCTGCCGGAAGTGCTCCGGGGCGGCGACGTTGGCCGCGATGGCGTCGGCACGGCGCGTCGTGGAATCGGTCACCCCGGTTCTCCCGTCAGAACTTGTAGTTGCCGGCGACGTACCAGGTGCGCCCGAGCACGTCGTAGTAGCGTCCGTCGTAGCCCGAGTAGTTGCCGCCGCCCGAGGTCTGCAGCGACAGCGGGGGAGCGCGGTCGAACAGGTTCTTGATGCCCAGCGTCAGCGACGTGGCCTTCGTCACCTGGTACTTGCTCTGGGCGTCGAAGGTGACGAACGGATGCACGTTCAGGCCGGGGAACGTGATCGGCGTCGTGTAGCCGGTATCGCTCGCGGCGTAGATCACCGAACTCGAGGCCGTGCCGAACTGCTGGTCGTGGTAGCCCGACTTGTAGTTCGCCGTGAGCGAGTTCGTGAACGCACCGGTCTGCAGGCTCGTCAGGATGCGCATCTCGGTACGGAACACGACGTTGAGATCCTGCCCGAACTTTCCGAGGTCGCTCTGCACGGCACCGCCCGGCTGCAGCGTGTAGTCCTGCTTGAGCATCCACGTGCCGGTCCAGGAGGTCGACCAGTCGCCGATCGGTGTCTTCGTCTGCAGGCTCACGTCCCAGTCGACGCCGCGATAGTGCGCGATGCCGCCGTTGGTCGTGATCTCCATGAACCCGATCCCGGGCGCGCCGGTCGGCGTGGAGTACGGGTTGATGAAAAGGCTTGCGTACTGCTGCGGGTGCGTGAACGCGGTCTGCTCGCTGACGCCGGTGGGCAGCACCTGGTCCTTGATCTGCACGGACCACAGGTCGGCGCCGGCCGAGAATCCCTTGAGCGGGTCCACGCGGAAGCCCAACGTCCATTGTTGCGAGCGCTCGGGCTTGAGCCCCGCCGATCCGCTCAGGCTGTTGCCGCCCTTGAGGATGCTGTATTGCCCGGTGCCGCTCAGGCAGCCCACCGAGCCCGGGAACGGGCATGCATAGCTGGCCGCGGTCGGTGCCGAATACGCCACCGGGTTGGCGATGTCGCCGAGGTCCGGCGCCTTGAAGCCCGTTCCATACCCGCCGCGCAGCAGCACGGTCTCGATCGGATTCCAGCGGAAGTTGGCCTTGTAGGTGTTGGCATCGAAGCTGTTGCCGACGCTGCCGTTCGGCAATTGGTCCAGCAGCTTGGTCACGCTGTCCGGAACCGAGGAGAAGCGGTCGCGGCTGTAGACCTTGCCGTACTTGTTGAATCGGTCCGAGAGCGTGAACTCGAGCGACTTCGCGAGCGGCAGCAGCCATTCGCCATAGACGCCGACGTTGTTGCGGCTCGCATCGAAGGGCACCTCGGCGGCCTGCGAGCCCACGGCGATGTCGGTGGAGCCCGACTGCGTCGAGTAGCCGCTGTTGTCGCGCTCCAGCGAGTTCGGGTTGATCTCGTAGTGCGAGTGCATGACGTCGGCGCCCAGCGACAGGATCGACGTGCCGCCCGGCAGCTCGAAGGTGTCGTGCTGCACGCCGAAATGGGCTCCGTCGACGCCCGAGGTGGTGGTCGACACGATCATGCCGGTCAGCGACGTGCTGGCCAGCGAGTCGCCTCCGGTCGCCATCACCGGGTCGTAGGTGCCGCTGGCGACGAGCGCCTTCAGTGCGTTGAGATCGCCGTAGCCGCCGGCGAGCTTGTCCTGGTCGACCACCTGCGACAGCGAGAACGTGGCGTCGTAGCTCCAGTCCTTCCATTGGCCGCTGAGGCCGCCGGCCAGGTGCGCCGTGGTGGCGATGTAGTCGTCCGACCGCTCGCCGAGCGGCAGGGAGCGGTAGCCCAGCGTGACGCTCGCCGGCGCTGCGAGATTGTTCGCGGTCACATACGGGGTGATGTATTTCGCGTAGAGCGTCGCGAAGTTGTTGCCGGTGGCTGTGACGCTCAGGCTCGCGGCGGCGGGTGCGAACTCGTCGGTGACGCCGTAGCGCGTCAGCAGTCCTTCCACCCACAGCCGGTTGTCGGGGTTCAGGTTGAACGTGGCCTTGGCCAGCACGCTGTCACGCTTGAACGCCGGCTCGTCCTCGGACAGCGCGGCGCTGTTGAACTGGCACGCGCTGACGGTGGAAGACAGCGTCCGGATCTGCGCGAGCGGGGTGCCGCAGTTGCCATTGGCGGTGTAGTAAGGGTTGATCGTGTAGGTCGATTTCGTCGTGCTGCCCGTCGGCGTCGTCGTGAAGGTGAGGTTGGACGGCGACGAGCTGCCGCTGCGGCCGACCCACACGTAGTCCGCGCCGTCGTAGCTGAACGGGAAGACGCTGCCGTTGCGCGACACCGAGCGCTGGGACGCCTGCACCGCGTCCTGCGAGTCGTGGCTGTACGAGAAGAGCAGGTTGTAGTTGTCGGAGGCGAGATCGCCGACGCCCTTGCTCACGCCCATGCTGGTGCTGCGGCCACCCGGGTGCTGCGGCCGGTTGTACGAGAAGAAGACATCGCCGCCCGTCGAGTTCTTCTTGGTGATGAAGTTGACGACGCCGGCGATGGCATCGGAGCCGTAGAGCGTGGACGCGCCGTCGGTGAGCACCTCGACGCGCTCGATCGAGTCCAGCGGGATCGTGCCGATGTCCGTGGCATAGCCGCCGCCCTGGTTGGCACCGAGCTGCAACGGCGCGATGCGCTGGCCGTCGAGCAGCACGAGCGTGTACTTGGAGGCCATCGAATGCAGGGCCGCGGTCGTCGCGCCGCCTCCGCCGCCGTCCTGGCCGCCGGCGCCGTTGATGGTGGCCGCGGCGGCCACGAAGCCCTGCAGCGCGGGCAGCTTCTGCAGCAGGTCGCTGACGCTCGTGGCACCGGTCTTCTGGATGTCGGCGGCAGTGAGCGTCTGCACGGGCAGCGCGCCCTCCCTGGCGATGCGCTTGATCGACGAGCCCGTGATCTCCACGCGCTGCGTCACGGCCGGGGCGTCGGCGCCCGGCGCGGGGTCCGTGGCCTGCGCAAGGGCGACCTGCGACGTCAGTCCGACGCCGATCAAGAGGCCGCCGGATTGCATCAACTTGATCGAACGGGCGATCGCGGTTTCCTTCATCCTCATCGTGAGCTCCTAGTCAATTTTCAATGCTGTGGAATTCGGGTCAGTCGGCAACTACAAATCTTGTCTAGCGATACAGTGTTTCGCTGTGTGTAACGATAGTAGGCGCAGTGTTTGGCGCTTGTCAAGGCTGTTTGTCCCGACAAGGAGTCCCGTGTCGCGCAGATGTCCACGAAAAGCGTCATCGACGCCGCGCGTGCCGCGGCGACCTCCTTCCACGGGGCGGGGTCGCGCGTTCGCCCGCGTGACGATCAAGTACCATCGCGCTGCGCGCATGCCCCGAGGGCCTTGCGCATCGACTTCGAAACGGAGGCTCCGCAGACGCGGCCCGCGCCGTGCGCTCGTCGATCGGCCTCCGCAGCGCGCGACTCAGCAGACAGATGAACAGGGAAAGCGCGTGGACTACACCGTAGATGCCGTCGACAAGGCAATCGGACTTCTGAACCTGGTGGCGCAGTACCCGGATCTCGGCGTCACGGAACTGGCCAAGCGTTCGGGCAATACCAAGGCACGCGCGTTCCGGCTGCTCGGCACGCTGGAGCTCAACGGCCTCGTGCAGCGCGACGCGAACGCGGCCTACCGGCTCGGCAACCACATGCTGTACCTGGGCGCGGCAGCCAAGGAGCAGCTGAACATCGTGCGGGTGTCGTCGGCGATCTTCGACGAGATGGCGCGCGAGTGCAACGAAGGCATCCAGATCCGCATTCGCGAGGGCACCGACAGCGTGTGCATCGCGCGGCGCGATTCCACGCACGAGGTGCGCACGTTGACGGCCGTCGGAAATCGCCGTCCGCTGTACCTGGGCGCGTCCGGCAAGCTGCTGCTGGCCCACGCGTCGCCCGAGGTGCGCGAGGCGGTGCTCGGGGCCGAGCTGCAGAAGTTCACGCCGACCACCATCACCAGCCGGCGCACGCTCGAGAAGGAGCTGCAGAAGATCCTCAAGGACGGCGTCAGCCTGTCGCTGGGCGAACGCCTGGCGGACCTGGTGGCGGTGGCGGCGCCGGTGCGCGACGGCACCGGCAGCGTCATCGCCGCGCTGGGCATCTCGGGCCCGGCGAGCCGCATGAACGCCGACACCCTCCAGACATTCGTCGACTGCGTCAGGCGCGGCGCGGAAAGCCTCTCGCGCGAACTCGGCTACCGCGAGGCCTAGTGTCGTGATTGAGAAATTCGTTGAAGAATCCTGCCCAGAACGGCCGCATCCGTCGTTGCGCCCGCTCGCGAGGCCGCCCAGCATCGTGTCGCGGGCGCGCCTAGTCTGCGACCGTTCTGGACAGGATTCGGCACCGTCACTTCTTCGCTCTCGACCTCTTCAACGAATTTCCCAATCACGACACTAGTCAGATGTCGAAGCTGATGCCCTGGGCCAGCGGCAGCGCGTTGCTGTAGTTGACGGTGTTGGTGGCGCGCCGCATGTAGGCCTTCCAGGCGTCGGAGCCGGACTCGCGTCCGCCGCCGGTTTCCTTCTCTCCGCCGAACGCGCCGCCGATCTCGGCGCCGCTCGGGCCGATGTTGACGTTGGCGATGCCGCAGTCGCTGCCGCCGGCGGACACGAAGGCCTCGGCCTCGCGCAGGTCCGTCGTGAAGATGCTGGACGACAGGCCTTGCGGCACCGCGTTGTTGGCCGCGATGGCGTCGCCGATCTCGCGGTAGCGAACCACGTAGAGGATCGGCGCGAAGGTCTCGTGGTGCATGACCTCGGTCTGGCGTGGCATCTCGACGAGCGCCGGACGCACGTAGACGCCCTCCTCGCAGCCCGGCACCGTCGCCCGCTCGCCGCCGAACACCACGCCGCCCTGCGCGCGCGCCGCATCGAGGGCGTGTTGCATCGCGACGCCGGCATGGGCGTCGATCAACGGGCCGACGAGCGTCGACGGCTCGCAGGGATGGCCGATGGGCAACGCCCCGTAGACCTTCCTCAGGCGCGGCACGAGCTCGTCGTAGACGTCCTCGTGCACGAACAGCCGTCGCAGCGAGGTGCAGCGCTGGCCGGCGGTGCCCACCGCGGAGAACACGATCGCGCGCACGGTCATCTCCAGGTCGGCGCTCGGCGCCACGATCATGGCGTTGTTGCCGCCCAGCTCCAGGATGCTTCGCGCCAGCCGCCGCGCGCAGCGCTGCGCAACGACGCGTCCCATGCCGGTGCTGCCGGTGGCGCTGATGACAGGGACACGCGGATCGTCGACAAGGACTTCGCCGCACTCCCGGCCGCCGACGACCAGCTCGGCCAGGCCGTCCGGCGCCTCGGCGCCGAAACGCGCCACGGCGCGCTGGAACATGGCCTGCGTGGCGATCGCGGTCAGGGGCGTCTTCTCCGACGGCTTCCACACCACGCTGTCGCCGCACACGAACGCGAGCGCGGCGTTCCAGGCCCACACCGCCACGGGGAAGTTGAACGCCGAGATGACGCCCACCACGCCCAGCGGATGCCACGCCTCCATCATGCGGTGGCCCGGACGCTCCGACGCGATCGTCAGGCCATAGAGCTGGCGCGAGAGACCCACCGCGAAGTCGCAGATGTCGATCATCTCCTGCACTTCGCCGAGCCCCTCCTGCAAGATCTTGCCGGTCTCCAGCGTCACCAGCCGGCCGAGCGCCGGCTTGTGCAGGCGCAGCTCCTCGCCGAACAGGCGCACCAGTTCACCGCGACGCGGCGCCGGCACGCGGCGCCATTGCAGGAACGCCGCGTGGGCGCGTGCGATCTTCGCGCGGACCTCGGCCGGCGAGTGCGCGCGCAGGCGCGCCAGCACGCTGCCGTCCACCGGCGAGCGGCTGTGAAGATCGTCGCCGCGGCAGCTCGCCACGTCGACGCCCAGCTCCGCGAGCAGCTTCGAAATCGATTCCATCAAGTTCTCCCATCAAATGTTTGCGTTGAGATCCGGAACGGCGCCGCGCGACCGGAAGCGGCCGATGCCGAACGGCTCGATCGGCGTCGCGGTGGCGTTGTCGATCACCAGGTCGCCGAGCACCTCGCCCACGCCCGGCGCGAGCTGGAACCCGCCGCCGCAGAAGCCGAAGGCATGCCACAGGCCGGGCGTGGTGAGGCTGGGCCCGATCACGGGCTGGCCGTCGGCGAACGCGCCCTCGACGCCGGTCCAGCAGCGAATGACCAGGGCCTCGGCCAGCGCGGGGATGATGTCGCACGCGGTGCGCATCGCCTCGAAGCTCGCGCCGGACCCGGGCCGGTTGGCGTCCAGCCGCAGCGCGCCGTGGCCGCGTCCGCCGCCCAGGACGACGTTGCCGCGCGCGACCTGGCGCGCGTAGATGTCGCCGCCCACCACGCCCAGGTTCGGCAGATCCAGCGGCGCGATCGGCTCGGTCACCATCATGTTGGGATGGATGCTGTATTCGGGCACGTGGTCGCCGAAGCGTGCGGCGAGCGTCGCGCCCCAGGCCCCCGCGAAATTGAGCAGCCAGCGGGAGCGCACCCGCAGGCCGCTGCGCGTGGCAAGAACGAATTGCGCGCCCTCCAATTCAGCCGCGTCGACGCCCTCGCGCTCGAGGATGCACACGCCCTCGCGGCGCGCGGCGCGCGCGAAGCCCGCGGCCACCAGGCGCGGATTGGCGTGACCGTCGCCGAAGCACAACGACGCCCCCGCGAGCCCGGCGCCGAGCGCGGGATAGCGGCGCCGCAGCTGCTCGCGTCCCAGCAGCTCGAACCGCAGCCCGAACGGCGCGGCGGCCGCGTTGTCGGCCTCCAGTTGCGCCATGTCGGCCTCGGTACGTGCCAGCTTGAGATGGCCCGACGCCACGAATTCGCAGGGCTCGCCGATCGCCTCGGGCAGGCGGCGCCACACCTCGTGCGCCCGCTGCGCCAGCGGCAGCTGGATCGCCGCGCGGCCCTGGCGTCGCACGCCGCCGTGGTTGACGCCGCTGGCCTGGGCGCCGCACCAGCCCTGCTCGAGCAGGATCACCGAGCGACCGCGCCGGCGCAGGGCCAGCGCCGCGGCGCACCCGACCAGGCCGCCGCCGACGATGGCCACGTCCACCAGCGGCGCGATCACGACGGCTCCCCGGTCGGTGGTCGATCCGGCTGCCGGGACATCAGCGAGATCGGCTTGATCGGCGGCTGGGCGCGCAGGCGCCCGACGTCCTCGATGGCCTGCCCCGTGGCGTGGGCCAGGATCTCCGCGGCGGCCCCTGCGCACAGGCGCCCCTGGCAGCGGCCCATGCCGACGCGCGTCATCGCCTTGAGCCGGTTGATCTCGCTGGCACGGCCGGCACCGGCGGCTGCGCGCAGGTCGCCGGCGCGGACGTTCTCGCAGCGGCAGATCACCAGGTCGTCGGCACACTCGTGCAGCCAGGCCACGGGCAACGCAAAGGCGCGCTGGAGGCCGCGCTGGAAGCCGGCGTGGCGCAGCAACGCGCGCTCCAGTCGTGGGCCTTCGCCAGCGCAAGTCGGCTCGCCCGCGTCCTCCAGCAGCGCGAGCGCCGCGCGTCGTCCGGCCAGCTCCGCGGCGTCCGCGCCGAGCAGATGGGCGCCGTCGCCGGCCAGGTAGACGCCCGCGACACTGCTGCGGCCGGCGGCGTCGCGCCGCGGCAGCCATTGCCGTTGCACGCAATCGAACTCGAACGCGCAGCCCGCCAGGTCGGCGAGCTGCGTCTCGGCACGCAGGTTGAACCCGGTGGCCAGTGCGTCGCAGGCGATGCGGTGCTCGCGTCCGTCGCTGCGCCACGCCACGCCACGCACCCGCTCGTCGCCCGAGACCGCGACGTCGCTCACGCCGGTGATCACGCGGACTCCCCGGCTGCGCAGCCACGCCACGAGAACCAGGCCCCTGCCGAAGGCCAGCGGCTGTCGCCCCAGGTCCGCCAGCGCGCCGAACTGGTTCGCGAGCGACGCGGTGTCGAGCACGGCCGCGATCTCCGCGCCGGCCTTCGCGTACTGGTACGCCAGCAGGTACAGCAGCGCGCCACTGCCCATCAGCACCACGCGTCCACCCAGCACGCAGCCCTGCGTCTTGAGCGCGACCTGCGCGGCGCCCAGCGTGTAGACGCCGGGCAGCAGCCAGCCCGGGAACGGCAGCATGCGATCGTTCGCACCGGTGCACAGGATCAGGTGCGAGAAGCTCTTGCCATGGTGTCGGCCGTCGGTGAGGAGGTCGAGTCGCCTGCCGTCGCAGTTCCAGGCCAGCGTGGCCGGCAGGTGGACGATCCTGCCCGCCAGGCGCTCGAAGCTGCGATGGACGTCGTCGGCCTTGCGGCTCGAGAAACCGTACAACTGCCGGCTCGTGCGGACGAAGCCTTCCGGCGGCCGGCGGTAGATCTGGCCGCCGGCGCGCGGCGCCTCGTCGACCACCGTGGGCTTCAGCCCGGCCTGCACCAGGGTCTCCGCGGCGCGCACGCCGGCGGGACCCGCGCCCACGATCACGATGTCGTGCAGGTTCACGATCGCCCTTGCGCGGGCCCCGTGCACAGGCGCATGCCGTCCTCCACGAGCGTGGTGCAGGCGCGGATGCGGCGGCCGTCCTCGACCTGCATCCAGCAATCCTGGCACGCGCCGATCAGACAGAAGCCGGCGCGCGGCGCGCCTTCGAATTCGGAGCGGCGCAGGCGGTCCGCCTGGGTGAGCACGGCCACCAGCACGGTGTCGCCGCGCAACGCGACCAGGGGGCGGCCGTCCAGCACGAAGGCCACGGGCTCGCGCCGGGTCTCCGCGACGCGCCGGAAGATCGCGATGCCCGTCATTTCCCGCGTGGCCCGGGCAGCCTGAACATCGCCCAGATGCCGATCACGCTCGACACGATGACGTAGTACGCCGGCGACAGCTTGTCGCCGGTCGTGCCGATCAGCCACGCGTTGACGAATTGCGTCGTGCCGCCGAACAGGCTCACCGAAACGGCGTTCGTGATGCTCATGCCCGAGCTGCGCACGGCGGCGGGAAACACCTCCACCAGCGCGACCATCGACGCCGCGGTGCCCGCGGAGGTGAGCAGCGCGAGCAGGGCCGCCACCGCGCCGAGCGACCAGACGTCGGCCGAGTGCACCAGGAACAGGAACGCCGGATAGATGGACAGCAGCATCAAGGCGCGCGAGACGATCATGACGGGCTTGCGGCCGACGCGATCGGACAGGTGCCCGCCCAGCCTGGCGCCCAGCACCGTGGCGATGCCCGTCATGACGGTGGCCACCATCGCCTGCGCGGCCGGCATCGCGAGCGCCGTCAGCGCGTAGGTGGTCATGTAGCTGCAGACGTACGCCGAGATGGTCTGGCACATGACGATCGTCAGTCCCAGCCAGAGCGCGGGCTGGTGGTGGCGCCAGATGAGGCGCACGGTGCCGGCCTCGCCATCGACCGGCGCACGCGGCTCCAGCGTTTCCGGCAGGCTGCGCCGGATGTAGAGGCCCACCGGCACGATCAGCAGGCCGAACAGGAACGGCAGGCGCCACCCCCAGGCGGCCAGCTGCTTCGCATCGAGCAGCGTGGCCAGCGCGAGGCCGGCCACGCCGGCCATCAGCGTGGCCGCGCCCTGGCTGGCACCCTGCCAGCTGACCCAGGCGCCGGCGCGCCCCGGCGGGGCCACCTCCAGCAGCAGCGCGGTGGACGGGCCGACCTCGCCACCGAGCGCCAGGCCCTGCACCAGTCGGGCGAGCACCAGGATGATCGGCGCCGCGATGCCGATCGTGGCGTACGACGGCGTCAGGGCCACGCCCATGGTGCCCACCGTCATGAGGCTGATCGTGAGCACCATCGCGGGCCGCCGACCCGCGCGATCGGCGAACGAGCCGATCACGAAGCCGCCCAGGGGCCGCATCACGAAGCCCACGCCGAAGGTGGCCAGCGACAGCAGCAGGCTGAAGAACTCGTCGCGCGTGGGGAAGAACGCGCGCCCGATGTAGACCGAGTAGAACGAATACGCGAGGAAGTCGAAGAACTCGATCGCGTTGCCCACCACCGCGGCGGCGATGGCCCAGCGCCCGACGACGGGTGCGGCCGCGCTCATGTGCGGCCCTGCGTCGCGGCCCGCAGGCCGGCGATGGTCTGCGTGGGCGTGATCGCCTCCGGATCCAGCATCAGTTCGAGCAGCGCCGGCCGGCCCGCCGCGAGCGCGCGCTCGAAGGCCGCGGGGAACTCGGCGCTGTCGACGACGCGTTCGCCGTGCGCGCCGTACGCACGGGCGAGCGCGCAGAAATCCGGGTTGTCGAGACCCGTTCCATGGACGCGACCGGGATAGTGCATTTCCTGGTGCATGCGGATCGTGCCGAACATGCCGTTGTTGACGACGACGAAGACGATGGCCAGGCCGTAGCGCATCGCGGTGGCGAGCTCCTGCCCGTTCATCATGAAGCAGCCGTCCCCGTTCCACGAGACTACGACGCGATCCCGGTGCACGATCTTGGCCGCGATCGCCGCCGGCACGCCGTAGCCCATGGCTCCGCTGGTGGGCGCCAGCTGCGTGTTGAACTGACGATACCTGAAGTAGCGGTTCATCCAGATGGCGTAGTTGCCGGCGCCGTTCGTGATGATCGCATCGGCCGGCAGGCGATCCTGCAGGTGGCGCACCACGGCCGCCATCTGCAGCGGGCCGCCGATTTCGGGTGGCGTGGCGTGCAACTCGTACTCGCGGTGCGCCTCGACGGCGGCGCCACGCCAGGCGTCGTGCGCAACCGAGACTCCGCGCAGCGCCTGCGCGATTTCGGGCATGCCGGCGTTGATCGGCAGCTCGGCCTGGTAGACCTTGCCGAGTTCGTCGTTGCCGGCGTGCACGTGGACCAGGCGCTGGCGCGGCACGGGGATGTCCAGCAGGGTGTAGCCGCTGGTGGTCGCCTCGCCGAGGCGCGCGCCGATGACCAGCAGGACGTCGGCCTCGCGGATCCGGGCCGCCAGCCTCGGGTTGATGCCCAGGCCGACGTCGCCCGCGTAGTTCGGATGGCGGTTGTCGACCAGGTCCTGGAAGCGGAACGCGCAGGCGATCGGCAGGCGATTGCGCTCGACGAAGTCGCGCAGGTCGCGGCAGGCCTGCTCGTTCCATCCGCCCCCGCCCACGATGACCAGCGGCCGCCTGGCCGCGGCGAGGAGTTGCGTCAGCCTGGCGATGTCGTGCTCGGACGGGCTGGCCTGGACGTTGACGGCCGGCCGGATCTCCCTGGCCATCGCCTGTCCGAACAGCACGTCTTCCGGCAGTCCCAGCACGACCGGCCCCGGCCGTCCCGAGCAGGCCGTCTGGAAGGCCCGGCCGATGTACTCGCCGATGCGGTCGGCGCGGTCGATCTGCGCGGCCCACTTGGCGATCGGGCCGAAGACCGCGCGGACGTCGATCTCCTGGAACGCCTCGCGATCGGCGCAGTCGGAACCGACCTGTCCGATGAGCAGGATCATCGGCGAGGAGTCCTGCGCCGCGCTGTGCACGCCGATGCTCGCGTTGCACGCGCCCGGCCCGCGCGTGACCAGCGCGATGCCGGGGCGGCCGGTGAGCTTGCCGTAGGCCTCGGCCATGAAGGCGGCGCCGCCCTCCTGGCGGCACACGTGCAGCGCGATCCTGTCGCGGCGCTCGTAGAGACCGTCCAGCACCGGCAGGTAGCTCTCGCCGGGCACGCAGAAGGCCGTGTCGACGCCGTTGGCCAGCAGGGCCTCGGCCAGGATGTGGCCGCCGATCATCGGTCGGGCGTCGGTCGGGGTCGTCGTCATCGAAGGCTCTTCGGGTGATCGTCGTGCGGGATGACGGGCAGGATCACGCAGGAGGGATGCGCGCCGTCGACATGGATCCGGTTGGCGGCGATCCGATGGTCGTGCGGGCGACCTTCGGGTTCGCCCGTGTTCGAGTTGACGTCGAAGTGCGGGAAGTTGCTGCTCGCCACGTCGAGGCGGATGCGATGGCCCTTCCTGAAGACGTTGCTCGTGGGAAACGCCTCGATGCGGACGCGATGGACGGCCCCGGGCACCAGCGGCGTGGGCGCTTCCCACGAGTCGCGATAGCGTGCGCGCAGCACGCCGTGGGTGAGGTTCATCGCGAAGCCCTCGGGGTAGTCGTCGCTCGGTGGGTACAGGTCGATGAGCTTGATGTGGAAATCGGTGTCGGTGCAGTCGGACGAGACCCAGAAGTCCGCGCTGACGGGCCCGGTGACCTCCACGTCCTGCTTCAGCGGCGCGGTCTCGAACACGAGGACGTCGGGGCGCGCCGCGAGCGGTCCGTAGGGCGCGCTGGCGCCGAACAGGCCCGGCGTCTCGCGTTGGTCGAACGCGCCGCCCGACATGACGGGCTCGCCGGACGTGATCGCGCCGCCGACCGTCGGCACGGGATGCCGCGGATCGTGGCGCCAGGCGCGCGACGCGTCCGTCTCGTCCGGGGCCGCCGTCGTCAGCGCGCCGTCCACGCGCAGGTGGAGCGGCGTCCAGAGCGTCTGCGGCAACGGCCAGTCCTGCTCCTCGCGCCAGCGACCCCCGTGCTCGAGGCGGCCCGCGGCGTTGCGTCGCCCGCTGCCGCCGCCCATCACGAACAGCAGCACCGGCGCCACGTCGGAAGCGCGCGTGCCGCCCTCCTTCAGGTAGCGCTCGAACCATGCGAGGCGCAGCGCCAGGAAGCTGGGCGCGAGGTTGTGTTCGAGCGTGGCCGCCGGGCCGAAGTCGACATCGCCCGACCAGGTCGTCGAGCGGTTGCCGTGCGTCCAGGGGCCCAGGATGAGGCGCACCGGTCCGCGCCTGCCGAGCCGGCGCAGGCCGACGAAGTTCTCCGTGGCCGTGCGCGAGTAGACGTCGTACCACGACGACATGTGCACCATGGCCGCGTCGGGGAACCGGTCGAAGAAGCCCTGCGCGTAGAGGCCGGGCTGGCGCCAGTAGTCGTCGAAGCTGCCGTGCTGCCACTGTTCGAAGAGGTAGCGCTCGAACTCGGGGGCGGCGCTGAGCGGCGAATGGCCCGGACGCCATTCGTGGATGCGGCGCATCCAGTCGGCGATGTCCACCGCCTCGAGCGCCGCCCGCGCAGCCGGATCGCGCTGCAATGCCGGACTGTCGGCGGCCGCGCGCACGGCCCAGGTCACCTGCTTCAACTCGAAGGCGCCGCCCTGGCGGATGCCGCCCTGGTAGGCATTGGAGAAGCCGCCCGAATCGAGGAACATCGCCTCCACGCCGGGCGCGCCGAGGCTGGCCAGCGCCGCCTGCGTGTGCGCCGCGTACGACAGCCCCATGGTGCCGATGCGGCCGTCGTTCCAGGCCTGTTCGACGATCCACGCGCACGCGTCGAAGCCGTCCGGGCCCTCGTCGACGTACTTGGCGAAGGAGCCTTCCGACTTGTGGCGCCCGCGGCAGTCCTGGTACAGCACCGCGTAGCCGTGGCGCACGAAATACGCGGCCACCGTCTCGCGCGTCATCGGCTCGCTGGCGCCGACCCGCAATTCGGAGCGGCTGGGCGCCTCCTTGTTGTAGGGCGTCCGCTCGAGGATCGCCGGAAGTCGCGCGCCATGCGCTCGCTGCGTGGGCAGGTAGATGTCCGTGGCCAGGCGGATGCCGTCGCGCATCGGAACCATGACGTCGCGAAGGACGGTGACCTCGGGGTGTTCCTTCAACGGAATTCCGGCTTCGGCAGGCATCATTTTCGAAAGTGGGGAGCTCTGCCCTCACCGCCGGGTGGCGGTTAGAGCGCGCATGCTTTGTTACGCTAGATGATACGATATATCATCTAGCAATACAACGCAAGCGCGGCCTGCGCGGTGTCTTCATGCCGCTGCCGGAATCGACCCGAGCGCTCTTGCCAGGCAAGCGGAGCTTCACCGGCAGAATGCGCGCATGACTCTCCGCCTCGCGCTCGTCGCGCTGCTGGTCGCCTGCTCGCTGCCTCCGGCGGCCTTCGGGCAGGCCGCGTCCGCTGCATCCGGCGGTGCGGCGCAGGCGCGGCATCCGCGCATCGGCCTCGTGCTCTCGGGCGGCGGCGCGCGCGGGCTCGCGCACGTGGGCGTGCTCAAGGCGCTGGAGCGCGCGCACGTGCGCATCGACGCCATCGCCGGCACGTCGATGGGCGCGATCGTCGGCGGCCTCTATGCCAGCGGCATGAGCGCCGACCAGCTGGAGTCGGAGCTGCGCCGCATCGACTGGGACGCGCTGTTCGCGACGCGCGTGGCGCGACCCTTCCTGTCGCAGCGCCGCAAGGAGGAGGACTTCGAGATCTCCACCGGCCTCGAGTTCGGCGTGCACGACGGCCAGCTCAGCGCGCCGCAGGGCGCCCTCTCCAGCCGCGGACTGGAACTGCTCCTGCGGCGCCTGACGCTGCCAGTGCGCCAGGTGGACGACTTCGACCGCCTGCCGATCCCGTTCCGCGCCGTGGCCACCGACATGGAGACCGGCCGGCCCGTGATCCTCTCGCACGGCGACCTCGCGGTGGCGCTGCGTTCCAGCATGAGCGTGCCGGGCGTGTTCGCGCCCACCGAGGTGGACGGCCACCTTCTGGGCGACGGCGGCCTGGTGGACAACCTGCCCGTGGACATCGCGCGCGCGATGGGCGTCGACGAGGTGATCGTGGTCAACCTCGGCACGCCGCTGTCCGGACGCGCCGCGCTGTCGTCGGTGGTGGGACTCAGCGAGCAGATGATCGCGATCCTCATCGAGCAGAACGTCGCGCGCAGCATCGAAACGCTCAAGGAGCACGACCTGCTGCTGAGCCCCGACCTGGGCAAGCTCACCTCCAGCGACTTCGGCCGCGCCGCCGAGCTGATCCGGATCGGCGACGACTTCGCCCAGGCGCAGGCGGCCCGGCTCGAGGCCTACGCGGTGCCGGCGCCCGAGTACGCGCGGTGGCTCGCGACGCACGTGCAGCAGCCCATGGAGCCGACGCCGCTGCTGGCCGTGAAGTTCGAGGGCTCGCAGCAGACCAACCCGGGCCGCTTCGAGGCCAAGCTGCAATCGCAGGCCGGCGAGCTGTTCGACACGAACAAGGCCGAGGCCGACGCGCGCCGCCTGGCGGCCAGCGGCGACTACACGCGCGCCGACTACCGCCTGGTGCCCGGCCCCGCCGGCGAGACGCTCGTCTTCGACCTGCAGGACAAGCCCTGGGGCCCCAACTACCTGCGCGCCGGCCTCGACCTGCACGCCGACTTCTCGGGCCACAGCGGCTTCAACGTCAAGCTGAGCCACAACCACCACTGGCTCGACGACAACGGCACCGAGTGGCGCAACTTCGTGCAGGTGGGCGAGCGCCCGGCGATCTTCACGGAGATCTACCACCCGCTGTGGCGCAACATCGACGACAGCTCCGACTGGTTCGCCGCGGCCTACCTCGCGGGCGACCGCCAGCACCGCACGGCCTACGCCGCCGACGGCACCGAGCTGGCGCAGTTCCTGCGCTCCACCGGCCAGATCGGCCTGGACTTCGGCCTGCCCTTCAGCCGCCTGGGCGAGCTGCGCGCGGGCTTCGTGCACCTGACCACGTCGACCACGCCCACGCTGCTGTCGTCCGCCTGGACCGGCCCCACGCAGACGCAGGTCTGGCAGGAGGACGGCCTGCGCGTGCGCGGCGTCGTCGACCAGCTGGACTACGTCAACTTCCCCACCAGCGGCTATCAGCTGGAGGGCGAGAGCGTGGTGGGCACGCGGCGCCTGGAACGCAGCGAACACATGGCGCGCGGCTCGGTGGAGGGCACGGCGGTCGACACCTTCGGTCGCAACACCTTCGAGCTGCACGGCGCGGTGAAGATGTCCGACAAGAACGCCCAGCTGGCCATCGACCAGTACACGCTGGGCGGCTTCCAGCAGCTCTCGGGCTACCGGCCCGACCAGCTCTCCGGCAACGCCGTGCTGTTCGGCCGCCTGAACTGGTACATGCGCCTCAGCCAGACCCCGGTGTTCGCGCGCGGCTTCTTCGTGGGCGCGTCGCTGGAGGCCGGCAACGCGTGGGACGACCGCTCTCAGCTGAGCCTCGCGCACCTGCGCGGCGGCAGCAGCGTGTACCTGGGCGCCGACACCGGCATCGGGCCGATGTACCTGGGGCTCACCTACGCGCCGCGCGGGGAGCTGGGCGTGGCGTTGTTCGTCGGAAGGCCCTGAACGCGGGGCCTCAGTCCTCGCGGTCCTCGGCGTCCAGCGCGTCGTCTTGCGCGTCGTCCACCGCCTCGCCGGCCTCGCCTTCCGGATTCGGCGGCAGGTCGAAGTGCACGCGCTCGGGCATCGCCTTCCTCCACGCCAGCAGTTGCTCGGCGGCGTCTTCCACGCCGAGGCGGCGCAGCGACGAGAACAGCGTCACCGACACGTCGGAGTCGTCGGTGACGAAGTCGGCCAGCACCTGCTGCGCGGCCTCGGCGGCCTGGCGCGCCTCGGTCTTCCCGAGCTTGTCGGCCTTGGTCAGCAGCACCATCAGCTTGACCTCGCCGGTCTTCACGCGCTGCGCGATGAAGGCCATCAGCTGGAGATCGAGCGGCGTGAAGCCGTGGCGGCTGTCCACCATGAGCACCACGCCGAAGAGCGCGCGCCGCACCTCGAGGTAGTCGGCCATCACCTTCTGCCACACCAGCTTCTTGCCGCGCGCGACGGCGGCGTAGCCGTAGCCAGGGAGGTCGGCCAGGAAGGCCTGGGGCGCCTCGCGCGGGCCGAGCGTGAACAGGTTGATCAGCTGCGTGCGGCCGGGCGTCTTGGAGGCGAACGCGAGCTGGCGCTGCTGGGCGAGCGTGTTGATCGCCGACGACTTGCCGGCGTTGCTGCGGCCCACGAACGCGATCTCGGGCATGTCGCCCGCGGGGAGCTGGACGATCTTGCTGGCCGAGGTCAGGAACTTGGCCGTGTGCAGCCAGCCGAGCCCTTCCTTGGCCTCTTCGGAGACCACCACGGGCTTCTTGTAGACGGGAGCCGGCACGGCGCGAGGGGGGGAGGGTTTGCGCGTACGCTTAGCTTCGGTCATGGTGCATTGTAAAATCGTTGGGTTTGCTCCATCCAAAAGCCTCCTCTGAAGGGTTCGTCGAGATGAAGTCCTTGTACGTTGTTGCCCTGGCGACCCTGTTCGCCACCTCCGCCATGGCCGACGAAGCGAAGGGCCCGGCCAAGCCGGACCTCGCCAAGGGCGCCACCATCTCGGCCACCGTCTGCGCGGCCTGCCACACGGCCGACGGCTCCCGCGGCATACCGACCAACCCGATCCTCCAGGGACAGCACGCCGACTATCTCGTCAAGCAACTGACGGAATTCAAGTCCGGCAAGCGCGACAACGCGATCATGAAGCCGATGGCCTCCACGCTGTCGGACGACGACATGCGCAACGTGGCCGCGTTCTACGAGTCGAAGACGGCCAAGCCGGGCCAGTCCAAGAACAAGGCCACCGTCGCGCTGGGCCAGAAGATCTGGCGTGGCGGCATCGCCGAGAAGAACGTTCCGGCCTGCGCCGGCTGCCACGGCCCCACCGGCGCCGGCATCCCCGCGCAGTACGCCCGCCTGGGCGGCCAGCACGCCGAGTACGTCAGCGCGGAACTGGGCCTGTTTCGCGCCGGCAAGCGCGGCAACAGCCCCCAGATGGTCACCATCGCCGCTCGCCTGAGCGACGCGGAGATCGCCGCGGTGTCCGACTACGTCGAAGGCCTGAACGCCGGCAAGTGAGCGCACGCCGGCCACCGGTCGCGTGAACTGGTGCCGTCCGCGGGCGCAATACCGCGCCCGGTGGACGGCCGGCTCGCTATGATGGCCCGATGCCGTTCATCCGCCGCACCGCCGAAGGCGCCATCGACAGCCTGCATCGACGCGATGAAGGCGGCGCCGAATTCCTGCCCGACGACCACCCGGACGTGCGCGCCTTCCTGGGCGCCGAACCCGCCGGACAGGGCGCCGGCTTCGCGTCGCTGGACGCCGACTTCATCCGCGTGATCGAGGACGTGATCGACACGCTCATCTCGAAGAACGTGATCAACATCACCGACCTGCCGCTCGAGGCGCAGACCAAGCTGTTCGGGCGCAAGGGCTACCGCGAGCGCGCCACCAAGGATGCGCTGAAGCTGTTCGGGGACGACAACAAGGCTGTCTAGGCGTCGCCTTCCAGGTCGACCCCCAGCTCGCTCGCCAGCCGCGCCACCTGCGCGCGCAGCCGCTCCAGCTCGCCTCTCATGCGCAGCTGCTCGGCGCGCATCGCCGCCACCTCCGACAGGCCCAGCGCCGAATCGGCCAGCGGCGTGCCCGGGCCGGAGGACGCGGCGACGGGGGCGGCGTCGGCCACCGCGCCCGCGAGCAGGTGCGCCCAGCGCGACTCGCGCGCGCCCGGCGCCCGCGCGAGCTTCACCACGAACGGCGGCTCGTGCGTGGCCAGTTCGTCGAGGAAGCCCTCCACCGACGAGATGTCGGCGAAGCGGTGCAGGCGCTCCGTGTTCAGGCGCAGCTCGGCCGCGGTCTGCGGGCCGCGCAGCATCAGCAGCGCCAGCAGCGCCACGCTCTGGCCGGGCACCTTCAGCACGCGCGCCACGTTGTGCTCGAAGCGCGGCACGCGGCTGCCCGAGCCTTCCTGCACCAGGTGGAGCGACTTCAGGGTGTCGAGCGCGGCCAGCACGTCGCCCTCGCTCGCGTTGATCACGGGGTCGCGCGCCGTCTTCTGGTTGCAGCCCAGCGCGAGCGCGTTGAGGCTCAGCGGGTAGCTGTCGGGCACGGTGTGCTGCTTCTCGACGAGCACGCCCAGGATGCGGGTTTCGAGGAGCGAGAGCGTGGGGAGCGTCATGGCGTTTCGTCGGGTGGCACGGGGTTCGCGCCAGTATCGCTCGCGGCGACGGCGGCCCGGCCGGCCCCGGTTTCGTGACAAGGTCGTGACAGACCCCGCGCCGCGCAATGGCGGCGCACTGACATGTTTGTTTCATCAACGCTGGTTAGCGTGTGCGGTTGGTTGGGAGATGGGCCCGCCACTACACCCTCTGGAGATACAAACATGAATCGCTACAACGCGACGCGCCGTGCCGCGTACATCCTGACGCCGATGGCGCTCGCCTGCACGCTCGCCGCTTGTGGCGGCGACAGCACGGCGGTGACCACGTACACGGGCAAGGTCGTCGCAACCGCCTTCCAGCAGAACACCACCGGCAATCCGACGCTCAAGCCCGGCTACTACGCGGGCGCCACGGTCTTCGTCGACACCAACGGCGACGGCATCAAGGACGCGAACGAGCCCTCGACCACCACCGACGCCAACGGCAACTTCACGCTGACGGTCGACGCCAACGTCACCGGCCAGCTCGTCGCCGACATCCCGACGACCGCCACGAACACGGCCGCCAGCGCCGTGGTGCCGGCCCACCTGATCCTGCGCGCCTCCGCCGCCCAGGTCACTGCCCAGGGCAAGACGACCGTCGTCATCAGCCCGCTGTCGACCGAGGTGCAGCGCCTGGTGGAAGCCAACGGCACCGCGTACGCGACCGAATCGGCCAACATCGCCGCCCGCCTGACCGGCCCTGCCTTCAACAAGGGCACCGCCACGGTCACCGCCGCCGACCTGGTCGCCGATCCCTCCAGCCTGACCAACGCGGCCGAACAGTACGCCGTGCTGTACGAATCGAACGCGCTGTCCAAGCGCTACACCTACGCGACGGCCAAGCTCGATCGCGGCGACAAGTACCCGGACGCGCTGGCCGTGGCCGGCGGCGACCCGCGCCTCGCCGGTGTCACGGGCATCACCTCGGGCGAAACCATCCCCGCCGACACCCGCACCACCATCACCTACGCGCAGGCCCAGCAGGCCGCCTTCAACATCGAAGGCGTGCCGACCTACGACAACATCTTCGTGATCATCGAGGAGAACAAGTCGACCGACGCGATCCTGGGCAACACCGCCAACGCGCCGGTGATGAACCAGCTGCTGGCCAAGTACAACCAGCTCACGACCTACTACTCGACCGGCGTCCCGTCCGAGCCCAACTACACCGCCCTGGGCGGCGGCGACGACTGGGGCATCACCGACGACAACTGGTTCGGCTGCGGCGCCAGCGGTGCCAACGCGCCCCAGGACGTCGCCTTCGCCGGCGGCACCGCCTCCGACGGCCAGCCCCTGCCGGCCACCGGCGCCCTGCCGCCGACCGACAGCGCGCACCTGGCCGGCTACAGCGCCACCGCCGGCGCCGCCTGCAGCACGACGCCGACGACCGGCACCAACCACAACGCCCAGGGCGACAACCTGTTCACGTTGATCTCCAAGGCCGGCATGACGGCCCGCACCTACAGCGAGTCGACGAACCCGGGCCAGGACCCGCGCTCCGACAGCGTTGCCGATCCCGCCGTCGTCGACACCTACAGCGAGACCGACGTCGACGGCAGCACCGTGACGGGCACCGCCAACTTCGCGCTGATCGGCGGCCTGTACAAGGTCAAGCACGGCCCGTCGATCGCGTACCAGAGCGCGCGCGCCCTGCCGGAGTTCCACGCCGACAACCGCTCCATCTTCGGCACGCAGTACACCGCGGCCGACTATGCGAAGACGACGGCCTACACGGTGCCGGCCGGCTGGATGTACGACCAGTTCAGTGCCGACCTGGCCGCCGGCGACGTCGGCAACGTCAACTTCATCGTGCCCGACCAGTGCGACGACATGCACGGCGTCGGCACCGATGCGAGCTGCATCAACACGAACAACTCCGGCTTCGGCCCCGGCATCAAGCGCGCCGACATCTACCTGAACAAGGTGGTCAGCGCCATCCAGGCCTCCGCACTGTGGAAGAACCCGCAGAAGCGCGTCGCCATCGTCGTGATGTTCGACGAAGGCGAAGGCTCCAGCACCTCGTGCTGCGGCTGGAACGCCGGCGGAGCGAACTCCACGGCCAACCCGGTGACCGTATCGGCCACCGGCGTCGCGACGGCCGCCTCGGCCGTCACGGGCTACAGCAAGGGCAACCTCGGACACGGCAACTCGATCTTCAACGTGATCACCAACCAGCAGGATGTCGGCACGGCGGCCAAGGGCGTGAAGGACAGCGATGCCTACAGCCACTTCTCGTTCGTGCGCACGCTGCAGGACATGTTCGGGATCGCCGATCCGGCCATCGATGCGTCGTACCTGAACCGCGCGAAGTACACGGAGGCATTCGTGGCAGCCAACATCACGGCCCTGCCGGAATTCGCGGGCAGCGCGGACACCCACTTCGACTCGGTGCGTCCGATCAACCACGCCTACAAGATCCCGGCCACCTACGTCCAGAAGCTGAACCCGGCCGACATCGTGCCGCTGGCAGCCTCGGCCGTGCCGGTGCAGACCGGCCCGGACGCGACCCAGGCCAACGTCTGGTCGCTGAAGTAGGCGCGACGGGCGCGCGGGGGGCGGCAAGCCTCCCCCCGCGCTCCGCCTGTCTCATGCAACGGGCCCGTTCCAGGACGGCCCGTTTTTTGGTTTCTGGCGTTGCATTGCGACGGCGCCATTGCAGAAG
>Ga0302193_10001004_pt1 | contig 24398 bp, 28 predicted proteins | sample II_Bog_E3_3_FD_200228 | JGI IMG/M metagenome (GOLD analysis project Ga0302193, IMG submission 200228) | Peat permafrost microbial communities from Stordalen Mire near Abisko, Sweden - II_Bog_E3_3 | ecosystem: Environmental > Terrestrial > Soil > Wetlands > Peat | place: Sweden: Abisko...
TGGCCAACTCGGCTCAGGCCGAAGCAGCGACTGCCAGGACCGAATGAGATCCTCACTTCGCGCAGAGGGTCCGTCAAGTGACGCATAGAGTTCGGCTTAACCGTCACTGGGCCGCAACCGGTGGCGCATAGGTCCGAGCGGCAATAAGTGAAATCCCGACCACATCCCCACCGTCCCAGGCGGTACAGGAACGCTGGGCGCCTAACGGTGCCATCGAGGCGGGATCGCCGCCTGCGATGATGCCATTCTTGCCAAAGAGTTCATACTTCGATTCTGTTGGGCCCCTCTGGTCCAACGCCGTCTCCGCCATCGGGGTGTCATCTCCTCCGAAGAGATCCTGAGATCGAGACATGGGGTTTCGATCATCCAGGTGTTTCTCCTCCGCTCCCATTGCTCCCAGTCTTCACATCCCACCGTCAGCATCCGTCTGCGAATGCTCCGGAGCGTCGTGGTGCTCCCCCTTATGGCCGCAATGCTGAAGCCTTCGGGTTTGGGGCTCTTCAGGGAGACAGTCTCCGTCCAAAGAGGAATAGGTCAGCAAGGCAGCACAGAAGCCAAGCGACTGGCGCTCAACCGGGTCGCTGGAATCTTTGTCGTCCCCACCAAGAATTCATAGGCAGCAGATGAACGCTGCCTTTGAACCGGTGCATCTGCGGTCAAATAGGGTCACCCGCGTAGCTCACGGTCACAGAACCCTTGGCGACTTCCCGTTCCGTATCGTCCAATTGACCCCTCCGTACTGTCGAACTGGGTTCGCGCAGTTCACGGCCGGGCAGACTTCAGGCTCTGGAAACGAGCATCGGCCTGGTTTCCTTTGAGAATCCACCGACAATCAGGGTACCGAACTCAGGACAGGGCAATCGGAAACGTCATAGTTTCCATACTCCCAGTCGTAGAGCCCGCCGGTGCCACTGAGGATGAAGTGGGCAACTTGCCAGCGGCTTTTACTCTCCGGTTGGCAGGACTTCGTCAATCCCAACCCAGGGTCCACCTTGAAGCACGAGGTACTTCAGGTAAAGTTCAGAGCCTGTGCGATCTGCCGATGCGAGCAAGCTACGGGCCGCCTCCTGAACGCGTTCATTTGTCAGGGCGGTGTAGTCAAAGTTCTCCTCGATCATTCCCTCGGAATGGGGGATATTAAGCAGGTCAAGAAAGCTGACAATCACGGCACGATGCTCGTGGAGAAGATACTTCTTCAACAGGTCATCGACAATCGGGTCAGGAAGTGAAAGGGTTGCCGCCGTCCAGTTGACCAGCCGCTCAATCGGGCTTTTGCGGACAAAGACTTCACGCATACTTTTTGCTTTTGCGATAGAGGCAATGAGGAGCTGTTTCTCTGTACCCTTTGACTCAGCCCAAAAAATCTGGCAGACGGCGACTCGGATCTCATTGGGCAATTGTCGCCAAACACGATTTGCAGAAACTGGCATCTGCGGTCCTCTCATACGTCGAATCTGAAGCATCAGCCTTAATGATAACGGTTGCGGAGAGAGTTTGTGCGGACTGCTCTGCTGGAGAAAGCGGATCATCTTCCGCCCCGGTAAAGAATGCACCCTCTATATATTCAAAACTCGCAGGAAGAACTTTACACTTGCTGGCGTCTTTTCTAAAGAAAGTTGTGGATAACTCGGGCGATGGCGCTTTTTTGAAAGAAAGCTGTGGAAAACTCGGTGTGCCCCTACTATCCACCTCGAAACGCATCTGACTGCGCTGGCGGAAAATAAGGCGCCCCTGGTCAGTGAAGTGTTTCGGAGCTTCGTGAAGCGGATGGAGGAATAGCGGCCACCGTAGCAGTTGTCGCTCCCGATTGGTTGAGGAGTATTGTCCCTATGCTGGCATTGGTTTGCGCGTTGGCGAGCTTGCCTGCCCTTCGGCAGCGACGAGACTGAACCGGCATGTCTCGGACCATAGTCCCATTGTTCGATCCTCAAAGGAGGGCGCATGATGGAGAAGGCAGCGCTTCTGCCGATGCCAGTGGCGACTGCTGGAGGTGAGATGAAGATTGATGGTTTTTCCTTTGGCTCTGTTCGGATCGACGGCACCGTCTATGAGGACGATGTTGTGATCGATAGCGGTGAGGTCCGCAAACGCGACAAAAAGCCATCCCGGAAATTTCGTGGCGGTTTTGGGCACACTCCATTGTCGGTGGAAGAAGACATCCCTTGGAATTGCAGCCGTCTGGTCATCGGCACCGGCGTGGACGGAAAACTGCCCGTGTTGCCAGAAGTGAGGCGCGAAGCGGAACAACGCAAGGTTGAACTCCTGGTCGTTCCAACCGCTCGCGCAATCGAAGAGCTGCAGCAAGCAAGGCCGGGAACCACGAACGCAGTTCTGCATATCACATGCTGATTGAGCCGACATTTGCTGAGAAGGATTTGAATGGCTGTTCTCGCCAACCGAAGATCTGGCCAGGCAGGTCGGCAAACACAAGCCGACATTTGGGAACCTATCCATCTTCAATGAGCGCATCGCCATCATGCATTCAGTGACCCTCATCGATGCAGGCATTTACAACCCTGTTCTCACGTGTAGGACCACCAGCGCCGCTGGAAGAGAAGGGACATCAAAAGTCACTGGTTTCGACCCTTGATCAAGGTGGATTGTATGCCTACCCGCCTCCAACGTAGGAATGTAACGTGATCCAGCTCCGTCTGATCTCAGTTCCTGCGGCCAAAAGTGCGCTAAAGGCCCGCTTCTATCGATCGTTACTCCAAGTCCGATGACTGGGTTCCCGTCGTGACCAACAAACTCAAACTGGACTGGCGCACCTGGGGCTGGAATCGCAAGCTGAATCGGCTTTCGCTGTTCGGTGGGGACCTGTAAATCCACAACTGGAGACATCCAAATGTCGTCGAGTGCTGCCTGAATCACGTAATGACCAGCAGAGAGACCGTTGAGGGCAAAATTGCCTTGGGCATCCGCGGTTGTTTCCATACTCAATGCCGCATTGAAGACGCTCTTGTCCTGGTATTCCGCCACAATGTGGAAGATACCGGGCCGATGTAACAGATTCTGCCCTCCAACCGTGACGGTCCCTGCAACGGAAATCGCTTTTGGAAGCACCAAGCTTAGCGGAACGTCGCGACGAATCGGCCCGGTGTAAATGGTCGCACCGCAATAGCCCGGCAGAAAGGCGACAACTACGGGTGACTCCAATTCATTGGCAACCGTCGCTGCTGAAGATTGCCCCTGCCACAGCCCGCGTGAATGCATTTCGCCCAGCGCATCGGTGATGGCAAGAATGGGGGGCGAGACACTTCCTGGCTGGAAGTAGAGAACCTCAGCGCCCAGTGCAGGCGTGATTCCGTCGGCAAGCAACACCTTCCCGATCAGATGCTGTGCTCCAGTGGAATGCGTGCTAATGCCTCCCATTCCCAGAAACGCGCTCGGTGTGCCTGTTACTCCCGAGTCTTCCGCATCCGCAACGTACTTATCGAGGTCGATCTCCATGCGCGCCTGTAGCTCTACGCTCGGATCAATCTCGGTTGGTACGGAAAATGCCTTTTCGGGCCCGGACGTCCGGAAATGAAGCATGTTTCTACCCACCGGCAGCGGACCTGCGATGAATTCACCAGTGATTGGGGAAAACAGAAACTTGGGTTCCCAACCGCGCGGTTGTTTGTCGAGCCATACACCGATCTGATCCGCCCTCATTAACTTGGAATTCAAAACGCCACGAGCGTAGCCGAGAGGAACAGGAGACACGACGATCGTCCTCCGGGATTCAGGCGCTAACGTGAACGGCTCATCCACAAATACCAGCCGGGTCTTCGCTCGGTCCGTCGGTGGTGGAGATCCCGTCGAAGGCTCCCAGTCCGGCGGCTCAGCGCTATCTGCTGCAACTCCAGTCACATGCGCCCAATAGCTTTTACCGCTCTCGATCCCGCTGAATGAAATCTTGCCGTGTGCATCAGTGCTGCCCGTTTGAACGGTTTTCTCAAAAGGGTAGGTTGACGAAACATATAATCCTTCAGTAGTGTCCGGCTAAAACCGGGTCGCTCGCTGTAACGATCACATATTACACGGGATAGAGTATAACTCGCATTTTTCGATTTGGAATTGATGGCGGCAGAATCGGGGGCAAGCACCGAGTGGCCGTGACCAGCGCGGATTGCCGACAATGAGGGATGAATGCCGGACAGACTGTCTTCTCCCAGCTCATGGATCACCTGCCCTCCTACGAGTTCCAGAAGTGTGTCGAGCGCTATCGCGGAGATGCGCACCAGCGGGGCTTCTCCTGCCGCGACCAGTATTTGGCGATGGCCTTTGCTCAGCTGACCTATCGCGAGAGTCTCCGTGACATCGAAGCCTGCCTGGGCGCCATGCGCGGCAAGTTGTACCACATGGGCTTCCGGGGACGCGTGACGCGCTCGACACTGGGCGATGCCAACGAGGCGCACGATTGGCGCGTCTTTGCCGACTTCGCTCAGGTGCTGATTGCCATTGCACGCCCGCTGTATGCAGATGATCCTCTCAGCGTGGACCTCGTTCAGGCCCTTTATGCGCTGGATTCGACGACGATTGATCTTTGTCTTTCTGTATTTCCGTGGGCCAGGTTCCGCAAGCACAAGGGCGCGGTGAAGATGCACACCCTGCTCGACCTGCGCGGCAACATTCCCACGTTCATTCGCATTACCGACGGCAAGGTGCATGACGTCAACATCCTCGACGAGCTATTGATAGAGGCTGGAGCGTTCTATGTGATGGATCGCGGCTACATCGATTTCGAGCGGTTTCACGCGTTCACGCTCTCGCTGGCCTTCTTCGTCGTGCGCACCAAAGAGAACGTACTGCTGCAACGCCGCTACTCGCATCCGGTGGACAAAAGCACCGGCGTGCGCTCGGACCAGACCGTCGTCCTGGCAACCATCGGATCGGCGTCGGCATATCCAGATGCTCTGCGCCGTGTGAGTTACTTCGACGCCGTCACTGGCAAGCGATTGGTTTTTCTGACCAACAACTTCAGCCTGCCCGCACTGACCATCGCGCAAATCTATAAGCAGCGCTGGCAGGTCGAGCTTTTCTTCCGCTGGGTCAAGATGCACTTGCGCATCAAGGCGTTCTACGGAACCAGTGAGAACGCGGTGAAGACCCAAATCTGGATAGCCGTCAGCGTCTATGTGCTGGTCGCCATCGTCCGCAAACGGCTCGGAATCGAGGCCAGCCTCTACCAAATCCTACAGATTCTCAGCCTAACTCTGTTCGAGAAAACGCCCATTTTACAGGCACTTCAAGAGATGGGCTGCGATAACGACTTAAGCGATATCTGCAACCAATTGAATCTGTTCGACTTGTAGCCGGACAACAGTGATATCTTTCAATCGATGATGGCCCGGGGAGACCGGTTTTGTGCGAGCTACTTATCGATTGGCGAGGTACTTGCCCGGCCACTCAAACAGAAACAGGTGCAACTGGTGGAGCGGATCGAGCAGTTCTTCGACAGCGGACTGGTGGAGATGCTGCCGTTTGACCGCCAGGCGGCGGGGAAGTTCGCACGGCTGCGGGCAACGGCCAACGTCAGTCCGGCCGATGCGATTCACCTGGCCTGTGCCGGAGCGGCGGGCGTGGATCTGTTTCTAACGCACGACAAGAGCCTGCATAAACTGCGGGTCAAAGGGATTCAGTTCATCGCCGGGCTGGATGTGAATGTTTTTTGAGGCGGAAGGGAAACGGCCGTATTGCACAAACCCCCAACCTGAGTCGGGGGTTTGTGCATTACGGGCCTTGATCGAAACTAGCTGACGCGCTCGATGACCACCGACTCCAGAACCACCGGCGTCTTGGGTTTGTCCTGGCCGCCGCGGGGGACCATCGAAATCTTGGTGACGATCTCCTGGCCTTCCACCACTTCGCCGAAGATGGTGTGGTTGCCGGTGAGCCAGGGCGTGGCGGCCACGGTGATGAAGAACTGGCTGCCGTTGGTGTTGGGGCCGGAGTTGGCCATTGCCAGCTTGCCCGCCTTGTCGAACTTGTGCGCCGAGCCCTTGGTCTCGTCCTCAAAGCGGTAGCCGGGGCCGCCCATGCCGTTGCCGGCCGGGTCGCCGCCCTGGATCATGAAGTCGGGAATCACGCGGTGGAAGATGGTGCCGTCGTAGAGCTTGTCGCTGGACTTGGCGCGCGTGGTGGGGTGCGACCACTCGCGCTTGCCCTCGGCCAGCTCGATGAAGTTCTTCACGGTGATGGGCGCTTCGGACTCAAAAAGGCGAACGGTGATCTTGCCTTCGGTGGTGGTGAAGATTGCGTAGGTTCCTGCTGCAAGTGCCATGGTGACTCCTGGGATTCGTGGCATCCCAGGTCTCAAAATCGAGACCTGGGGCACCCGAGGTTGATGCGGTTGAAAGGTGCCGGCTACGGTTTGGGCGCGCCGGCGGCCGGCCTGGCCGCGGCTTCGGCCGGGGAAGGCGGCATGGGCTCGCCGTCGCGCACGATAGTCACTTTCTTCAGAATGACCGGCGTGAGCGGCTTGTCCTGGCTGTCGCGCTCCACGCGGGCAATGGTCTTGACCACCTCAACGCTGGGCTCGTCGCATTGGCCAAAGAGGGTGTAGTGCTGGTTGAGCGAGTCGACCGCCTGCTCGGTGATGAAGAACTGGCTGCCGTTGGTGTTGGGACCGGAGTTGGCCATGGCCAGCTTGCCGGGCGCGTCAAAGTTCAGGTTCGGGTCCAGTTCGTCGTCGAAGCTGTAGCCGGGGTCGCCCATGCCCGTGCCGGTGGGGTCGCCGCCCTGAATCATGAACTCGGGGATGACGCGATGGAAGGTCGTGCCGTTGTAGAAGGGCTTGTGGTGCTGCACCTTCTTGGTGGTCGGATCGGTCCAGTCTTTGGTGCCCTCGGCCAACATGATGAAGTTGGCCACCGCCTTGGGCGCCTGCCGTTGATAGAACTGGCAGACGATGCGGCCCATGGAGGTATCCATCACCACCGTCGGCCCATTGGGATGGGTGAGGGCGGCCGCGGTGGCGGTGGGCGCGTCGGGAATTTCTTCGTCCGGCTTGGTGGACTGTTGGGCCAGGGCCGAAGCGGCAAAGGCCGCGGCCAGAGCGGGAGCGAGAAGCGCGTTCTTGAGTTTCATGCCGTGTTTGAGGGTAAATCATGCGGCGGGTAGACGGCCAGAGGGTGCAGGAGAGCATGTATCGTATCCACATGAGATTTTCCGGGATTCACCTCCGTGGCGGGCGCGCAGTCTTGGCGTTCTGTGTGTGTGTTTGTTTTGGGATCGGTAGCGCACAGCTTTGGGCGCAGACAGATAAAACGCCGGCTGCGGGCGACAAGGCTGCTGCGGCCGCGGACAAGGCGGGAGCCGACAAGGGCGCCGCGGCGGATAAGGACAAGCTGCCTCCGCTGCCGGCAGATGCGCACACGCAGCAGCAGATGGAGCTGGGCGGCAAGACGCTGAAGTACACGGTCACGGTGGGCGCGCTGCCGGTGCGGGACGCAGACGGCAAGACCGCCGGGCAGGTGGTGGTGACGGCCTACACCATGGAGGGCGCGAACCGCCCGGTGACGTTTGCGTTAAATGGCGGACCGGGAGCATCAAGCGTCTACCTGAACTTTGGCGCCATCGGGCCCAAGCATCTACAGGTGGGCAACGAGGGCGACAGCCCCTCCGATCCTGCACTGCTCACCGACAATCCCGGAACCTGGCTGGATTTCACCGACCTCGTCTTCATTGACCCCATCGGAACAGGGTTCAGCCGGGCCAGCGTGCCGGAGGCCGATGCCAAGAAGCTCTTCTACTCGGCGACCCCGGACATCGAGTACCTTTCCCGCATCGTCTACGACTGGCTGGTCAAGAACGACCGCCTTGGCTCCAAGAAGTACCTGGTCGGCGAGAGCTATGGCGGCTATCGCGGCCCAAGAATCACCCACTATCTGCAGGCGCAACTGGGCGTGGCCATGAACGGCGTGGTGCTGGTATCGCCCTATCTGAACCCGACCATCGAGGACAACGGCGACCTTTCGCCCGTACCGTGGATGATGACGCTTCCCTCCATCACCGCGGCCCACCTGGAACGCGAGAACAAGCTGACGCCGCAGGCCATGGCCGATGTGATTGCCTACACCCGCGGCGAGTACGCAACCACTCTGCTCAAGGGACGCTCGGATCCCGATGCCGAGCAGAAGATGATCCAGCATGTGACGGAACTGTCGGGGCTTGACCCGGCATTTGTAAAGTACTCCGGCGGACGGCTGGAAACGGGCGCATACCTCCGCGAGGTTTGGCGCGAGCAAGGAAAGCTGGGGTCGGTGTACGACTCCAACGTCACCTCCTACGATCCGTTCCCCTTTTCGCCAGACCAGCGGGCCGGCGATCCCATTCTGGCCAGCATCGTTGCCCCCGTCACCACCGCGATGGTGGACTTCGTCACGCGCGTCGTGGGCTGGAAGGTGGATGCCCGCTACAACGCGCTCTCCTATGACGTGAACCGCCTGTGGGACCGCAGCGGCAATGACATGCGCCGCGGAGCCGTGCCGGACCTGCGTGAGGCCGTCGCCGCCGACCCCAAGCTGCGCGTGCTGATTGTCCATGGGTGGAACGATCTCTCCTGCCCCTTCATGGGCTCGGTGCTGACGGTGGACCAGATTCCGGTGATGGGCGATCCCACGCGCGTAGCGGTCCGCGAGTATCCCGGCGGCCACATGTTCTACACCCGCCAGTCCAGCAGCCTGGAACTGCGCAAGGACGTCATGGACATGTACGCCAGGCACTAAGCTGTGGCTCGATGGGGGAAAATGGCTGCCCGCCTGACGGAGGGCAGCCATTTCTCTTGAGCGGAAGAAAAAGACAGAACGCAAGGAATTTGCCATTGACTGCCTACCCATAGATAAACTATATATACGTCCATGGTCAAGAAGCCCGACCTGCTCCCCGGCACTCTCGACATGCTGATCCTGAAAACGCTCACCCGTGCCCCGCTGCACGGCTACGGCATTGCCCTCTTCATCAAGCGCCTCTCTGACGAAGTGCTCACGGTGGAAGAAGGGTCGCTCTACCCGGCGTTGCAGCGGCTGCTGTTGCAGGGGTGGGTCCAGGCCGAGTGGAAGATGACCGACACCAACCGCCGCGCGCGCTTCTACACATTAACCGCTGCCGGCCGCAAGCAGTTGGGCATCGAACTGACGCAGTTCGAGCAGATGATTGCGGCCATCGGCCGTGTTTTGCAGGACGTGCAGGAGGCCTAGATGAACCCTATCGCGCGATTCTTGACCAAGCTCTCCCTGCTCTTCGGCCGCAGCCGTTTCCGCAGTGAACTGGATGAGGAAATGGCCTTCCATCGCAGCCAGGCGGAGAAGGAGTTTGTTGCCGGCGGCATGACGCTTGAAGCCGCGCGCTACGCCGCGATGCGGCAGTTTGGCAACGCGACGCTGTTGAAGGAGCAAAGCCATGGAGTGGTGAGTTTCCGCGCCGAGACGGTGGTGCAGGACCTGCGCTTTGCCCTGCGCCAGTTGCGCCGGAATCCGGGCTTTGCCGCCACGGTGATCCTGATTCTGGCCTTGGGCATCGGGGCCAGCGTGGCCATCTTCGCCTTTGTGGATGCGGCGCTGATCCAACCGCTTCCCTATGCGTCACCGGATCGATTGATGGACGTGGCTGAAAACAGCGCGATGTTCCCGCGCTCGAATCTCTCTCGCGACGATTTCGACGACTGGCAGCGCCTGAACCACTCGTTCGCTTCGCTCTCTGCCTATGGAGGCACCGGCTACCTGTTGCAAACGCCCACGGGCCCGGTGCCCGTGCCGGCCGGCCGCGTGAGCGACGGATTCTTTCGCACGCTGGGCGTAAAGCCCATGCTGGGGCGGGATTTTCTTCCTGGGGAAGACCGGCCCGGCCAGGCGAAGATCCTGATGCTCTCCTACGGCACATGGCAAGGGCGCTACGGCGGGCGGCGCGATGTGCTGGGTCAGGCCGTGAACCTGAATGGAGATACCTACACCGTCATTGGCGTATTGCCGCGTGAATTCTCTTTCGCGCCCAGGGCGATTGCCGAGTTCTGGGTGCCGCTGCTCGAAAGGAACGGCTGCGAACAGCGCCGCAGTTGCCACAATCTCTACGCCATTGGCAGGTTGCGCGATGGAGTCACGCGCCAGGCGGCGCTGGAAGAAATGAAAGCCATCGCGGCGCAATTGGCGGCGCAGTATCCTGGGTCGAACCAGGGTCAGGGCGCAAGCGTGATGCCGCTTTCGGAGCTGATTCTGGGCAAGGTGCGGCCCATCCTCTTTACTCTGCTGGGCGGTGCAGGGATGCTGCTGTTGATCGCCTGCGTCAATGTGGCGAGCCTGATGGTGGTCCGTGCAGAGACGCGCCGACGCGAGATTGCGGTGCGCGGCGCACTGGGCGCAACCCGCGCGCGCCTGGTGAGGCAGTTTATTACCGAAGGGCTGCTGCTTGCGGCCGCGGGTTCGCTTGCCGGAACCATCACGGCCGGTTGGCTGATGGTGGTGATGAAGCGCCTGATTCCCAAGTCAATGGCGGATGCAATGCCTTTCCTTTCCGGGGCTGGCATCAATGCGCACACGGCAACGCTTGCCGCCGCAATTGGTGTTCTGGCGGCATTGCTGATGGCCGCAACGCCGATGCTGCGGTTGCGGTCGGAAGACATTCGGGACGGGCTGAGCGATGGAGGCCGCTCCGTGGCGGGCAGATTCTGGCGGCGGATGGGAGCCAATCTGGTGGTCGTCGAACTCTCGGTAGCGGTGGTGCTGCTGGTGGGCGCGGGCCTGCTGGGGAAGAGCTTTTACCGCCTGCTGCATGTGGAGAACGGATTCGATACAACCCACCTGGCTACGATTCAAGCCGCGGCGCCCGATCGCTCCTACGCAAAGCCAGAGCAGAAGGTGGCTCTGTTTCGCGAGATCACTCGCCGGCTCTCCAGCTTGCCTGGCGTGCTGTCGGTGGGCATCACCAGCGACCTCCCGGTGCAGTGCAACTGCGATACCGACTGGATTCGCATTGTGGGCAAGCCCTTCCATGGCGAGCACAACGAAGTGGACGAACGCGATGTCACTCCGGGCTATCTGCCCACGCTGAAGGCGCGCCTGTTGCGCGGCCGCCTGTTTACCGAGGACGACGATGCCTCGAAGTCGCAGAAGATTGTGATCAACCAGGCGCTGGCGGAGAAGTACTTTCCCGGCGAAGACCCGATCGGGCAAAAGGTGGCCAACGGCAATCTCGATCCTAAGTCGATGAGGGAAATTATCGGCGTGATCGCCAATGTGCGCGAAGGCGGATTGGACGACGAGCTTTGGCCGGCGGAGTACCAGGCAATGTACTCCGGCCCCGATTCCTATTTTGCCGTTGCCGTGCGCATCGCCCAGGATGAGAGGGCAGTACTGCCGATGCTGGCCAAGGCGCTGCATGAGGTCGATCCGAATCTGGGCACGTACGGTGAGATCACCATGACCGATCAGATTGAAAGCACGCAAACCGCGCTTCTGCATCGGCTTTCTGCGTGGCTGGTGGGCGGTTTTGCCGCGCTGGCTCTGCTGCTGGGCGTGGTTGGGCTCTACGGCGTAATAGCGTACTCCGTGAGCCAGCGAACCAGGGAGATCGGCGTGCGCATGGCGCTGGGAGCTCAGCGGAGCTCGGTCTACGAGATGATCTTCAAAGAGGCTGGCAGGCTGATTGCCCTGGGCTTGGGGATGGGGTTGGCAGCTTCGGTGGCAGCAGCCATGCTGATGCGCAAGCTGCTGTTTGGCGTGCAGGCATGGGATGCCGGGACGCTGTTTGGCGTGGCCGTGCTGCTTGCGGCTTGTGCGCTGCTGGCCAGCTATTTTCCCGCGCGCCGGGCGGCTTCAGTCAATCCCACCGAGGCGCTGCGGGCCGAGTAGCGGCGCCGCGAGGGCGTGGATCGCATCTCTGCACTCCACGCCACTCGGATCGTCACTATCGATTTCTACATGCCGATCACGTCGCACAGTTCCTTGACCGCAGCCGCGCTGCGCTTCAGGGCGGCGAGTTCTTCCGGCGCCAGCTCGATCTCGACAATCTGTTCCAGCCCGCCCGCGCCCAGCTTGCAAGGCACGCCAACGAAATAGCCATCGATGCCGTATTCGCCTTGCAGATAGGCGGCGCAGGGCAGAACCTTCTTCTTGTCCTTGAGGATGGCCTCGGCCATCTCGACCGCTGCTGCCGACGGGGCATAGTAGGCGCTGCCGGTCTTGAGGTGCTTCACGATCTCGGCGCCGCCGTCGCGGGTGCGCTGCACAATGGCATCGATGCGCTCCTTTGAGAGCAACTCGGTGATCGGAATTCCGGCCACGGTGGTGTGATTGACCAGTGGCACCATGGTGTCGCCGTGACCTCCCAGAACCAGGCAGCTCATGTTGTTCACGCTCACTTTCAACTCGGCGGCCACAAAGCTCTTGAAGCGGCCGGAGTCCAGAATGCCTGCCATGCCCAGAACCCGTTCGCGGTTGAAGCCCGACTGGCGATAGGCGGTCTGCACCATCGCGTCCAGCGGGTTGGAGACGACGATCAGGATCGACTCGGGCGAATACGCCACCACCTTGGAGACCACGTCGGACATGATCTTGAAGTTGGTGTGCAGCAGGTCGTCGCGGCTCATGCCCGGCTTGCGGGGGATACCGGCCGTGATAATCACGATGTCGCTGTTGGCCGTGTCGGCGTAGTCGTTGGTGCCCATGATGTGAACGTCGGACCGTTCGATGGGCTGAGCCTGTTGCAGGTCAAGCGCCTTGCCCTGCGGAATGCCTTCGACCACATCGATCAGCACCACATCGGCCAGTTCCTTGGCCATGATCCAGTGCGCTGCCGTGGAGCCCACGTTGCCGGCGCCAACAATCGTAATTTTCTTGCGCATTACATTCCTCCTTGGGGAATCGGTGTATCAGTGGACAGCGGCTAGCGCCCGGTGGTTAGCAACGAGATCGTTACTGACCACTGGCCACTGACCACTTTCTTTACAAATTGCCGATGATGCGGGTGGCAAATTCGCTGGTGCCCACCTTGGTGGCGCCGGCCGTCTGGCGCTCGAAGTCGTAGGTGACGAATTTCTGCAGGATGGTCTTTTCCAGCGAATGCTCGATGAGCCGGGCTGCTTCCTTCCAGCCGATGAACTCCAGCAGCATGACGCCCGAAAGGATGACCGAGCCGGGATTGATCATGTCCTTGTCGGCATATTTGGGAGCCGTGCCGTGGGTGGCCTCGAAGACGGCAAAGCCGTCGCCGATGTTGGCGCCGGGGGCAATGCCAAGGCCGCCCACCTGGGCCGCGGCGGCGTCGGAGATGTAGTCTCCGTTGAGGTTGGTGGTGGCCAGAACGCTGTAGTCCGCCGGGCGCAGAATGATCTGCTGGAAGATGGAGTCGGCGATGCGGTCATTGATGAGCACCTTGGTCTTCCACGCGCCCTTGCCGTGGCTCTGGCCGATGGAGTCCAGCACCGCCTTCACTTCCGCATAGACGCCGTCGCGATAGGTCTGCGAGGCCATCTCCAGGCCCGGCTCGATGAGCGCGGCGTTCGCTTCAACCGTGATGTCGGGGTTGGCCTCGACATTGCCCAGAATCCAGCTTTCGCGCTCGGTGACCGTCTGGTCGCGGAACTCCTCTCTGGCCACCTCGTAGCCCCACTCGCGGAAGGCGCCCTCGGTGAACTTCTGGATATTGCCCTTGTGGACCAGGGTGACGGTCTTGCGGCCGGCTTCAAGCGCGGCGCGGATGGCGTAACGCACCAGGCGCTTGGTGGCGAAGATGGAGATGGGCTTGATGCCCACGCCGGAGTCCGCGCGGACTTTCTTCTTCGCGCCCTGGAGCAGCTCGTTGTTGATGAAGTCGATGAGCCGGGCGGCGTCGGCCGAGCCCTCTTTGAACTCGATGCCCGCGTACACGTCTTCGGTGTTCTCGCGGAAAATAACGATGTCCAGCTGCTCGGGGTGCTTCACCGGGCTGGGCACGCCCTGGTAGTACTTGACCGGCCGGACGCAGGCGTAGAGGTCCAGGATCTGGCGCAGGGCCACGTTGAGCGAGCGGATGCCGCCGCCGACCGGGGTGGTGAGCGGTCCCTTGATGGAGACGCGCAGGTCGCGGGCCGCGGCCACGGAGTCGTCGGGCAGCCAGGTGCCGAACTGGCGGAAGGCCTTTTCGCCGGCAAAAATCTCAAACCACTGGATCGCGCGCCGGCCCCCATAGGCTTTTTCGACCGCGGCGTCGAAGACCCGCCGCGAGGCTTTCCAGATGTCGCGCCCGGTGCCGTCGCCCTCAATAAAGGGAATGATGGGGTGGTCGGGCACTTCAAACTGCCCGTTGCTGTACTGGATTGGCTGGCCGTCTTTGGGCAATTCCAGCCCGTTGTAGGTATTTTGCATGGACTTTTTGTTATCCCTCCCCAGCGTGGTGCCAGAGCATGAGGCTACCACCTGCGAATTGGGAGTGGCAATTGCCCGCGGGCGCCGGGCAGAAAGGGGCCGGAAAACCCGCGCGGCCCCGCGCGTTTGAACGGGGAGAGCAGAGAGGCTGGCAGCGGCCGGCAGTGTGAATGTGCGATGAAAACGCGTGCAGTTCTGTCCCGGACCGCCCGGATGCGATAAACTCATGCGGGAACTGTACAAAATATCACGAGCGTCAATCACACGGAGGGTACATAGAAATTGGGAAAAAGCATGGTCCCGAAGAAGCTGTTTTTCACCAAGGGCGTAGGTAGACACAAAGAGCGTTTGACCTCGTTTGAGCTGGCCCTTCGGGATGCGGGTATCGCCTCACAGAATCTGGTCCGCGTCTCTTCCATCTTTCCGCCGCAGTGCAAGGTATTGACCCGCAAGGAGGGTCAAACCTACCTGAGCCCCGGCGAAGTGGTTTTTGCGGTGATTGCGGAGAACTCCACGCGCGAGCCGCACCGGCTGATCGTTTCCAGCATCGGCGTGGCCATTCCCGCCGACCGCAACACCTACGGCTACCTCAGCGAGCACCACAGCTTTGGCGAGACCGAGGATCAGGCCGGCGACTACGCCGAGGAGTTGGCCGCCGAGATGCTGGCCACCACCCTGGACGTGGACTTCGATCCGGATACCAGCTGGGACGAGAAGAAGGAGATTTATCGCATCTCCAACAAGATCGTCCGTACCAGCAACATCACCCAATCGGCCGTGGGCGACAAGAACGGACTGTGGACCACCACGATTGCCGCCGCCGTTCTGATCATGCCCGAGTAGCGGCCGCATCGATCGAGAGGCTCTGAGGCCAATCCCGCCCGGCGGGGTTGGCCTTGCTGCATCGCAAGACAGGATTGCTTCGGAGGTTCGCCCGGCGAATGATGGGGAATGCACGCAAATACAACGTAGGGCTCGTGCAGATGCGCATGGGGCCCGACTCCGAGGCCAATCTCGCCTCGGCCGTCAAGCAGATTGAAGAGGCTGCGCGGATGGGCGCGAACATTGTCTGCCTGCCGGAGCTTTTCCGCGCCCAGTATTTTTGCCAGCGCGAGGATATCCGCCTCTTCGATCTGGCCGAGTCCATTCCCGGACCCTCCACGGCCAGGCTGGCCGAGGTGGCGCGGAAGGCCCATGTTTCCATCATTGCGAGCCTCTTCGAGCGGCGCGCGCCGGGGCTTTATCACAACACCGCGGTCACGCTGAACGCCGACGGGGCCATTGCGGGCGTCTACCGCAAGATGCACATTCCCGACGATCCGCTCTACTACGAGAAGTTCTACTTCGCACCCGGCGATCTGGGCTTTCAGGCCGTGGATACAGCCTTTGGCCGCATCGGCACGCTGGTCTGCTGGGACCAGTGGTACCCGGAAGGCGCGCGGCTGACCGCATTGCAGGGCGCCGAGGTGCTGTTTTATCCCACCGCCATCGGCTGGCATCCGGCGGAGAAGGCCGAGTTCGGCGCCGCGCAATATGATGCCTGGCAGACCATCCAGCGCGCCCACGCCATCGCCAACGGCGTCTATGTGGCCGGCGTGAACCGCGTCGGAGTGGAGCACGGCGACGTCGCGGGCAATCGCGCCGAGGGGCCGGGCCTGGAGTTCTGGGGCGGCAGCTTCCTGGCCGATCCTTTCGGACGCGTGATCGCCAAGGCCTCGCACGACAAGGAAGAAATTCTGATCGGCGAGATCGACCTGGGTCTGATCGAGGACACGCGCCGCAACTGGCCCTTCCTGCGCGACCGCCGCATCGACGCCTATGCGCCCATCACCCAGCGCTTTCTCGATCCCGTGAATCCGTGGCGTGAAGACGGAGATTCAAAGTAGCTGCTCGAATTCCCTTGTAGCGGCATTTTTTGTAGAGTACGGAATGGTAGGTCGGGGTTTTAACCCCGACAAATAAATCCAGCAAAATCAACATGGGCTTTAGCCCCTGAGGGGATCTCCGCTTTTGCACTACGACTTGTACGGAGGTCTTTAGAGTAATCCGGATGATCGAAACGCCAATTCAACTGGGCTACCGCATGCCCGCCGAGTGGGACCGCCACCAAGCCACCTGGCTGGCATGGCCGCACAATCCCGAGGACTGGCCGGGCAAGTTCCAGACCATCCCCTGGGTCTATGCGGAGATCGTGCGCCTGCTCTCTGCGCATGAGCGGGTGCATATCCTGGTCGATCACGCCAGGGCCGAACAGCGCGCCCGCGGCATTCTGGAGCGTACCGGAGCCAATCTTGACCGGGTGACCTTTCATCTGTGGCCCACCGATCGCGTGTGGACCCGCGACTCCGGCCCCATCTTCGTGCGCAATACTCAGGGCCAGCTCGGCATCACCAACTGGCAGTTCAACGCCTGGGCCAAGTATCCCGACTGGCATCTGGACGACCAGATTCCGGGCCGCGTGACGGAGCTGCTCGGCCTTCCAGCGTGGCAGCCAACCCTCGAACTCGAGAACGGTGTGAAGCGCAGGCTGGTGCTGGAGGGCGGCTCCATCGATACCAACGGCGAAGGCCTTCTGCTCACCACCGAGGAGTGCCTGCTGAGCGAAGTGCAGCAGCGCAATCCCGGCGTGAGCCGCTCTCAACTGGAACAGGCCTTTCACGACTTCCTCGGCATCGATCAGGTCTTGTGGCTCAATCGCGGAGTGGCCGGGGACGACACCCACGGCCATGTGGACGACATCAGCCGCTTTGTTGCGCCTGCGACCATCGTCACCGCCGTCGAGCCGAACACCGCCGACCCCAACCACGCGCCTCTGGCCGAGAATCTCCAGCGTCTCAAGGCCGCGCGCACTCCCGATGGCAAGCAGTTCAGCCTCGTCGAGCTGCCGCTGCCGCGCCCGGTCCTCTTTCGCGGCCAGCGCCTGCCCGCCAGTTACGCCAACTTCTATATCGCCAACGGCCTGGTTCTCATGCCCACCTTCCACGATCCCAACGACCGCGTGGCGCTGAACATTCTGGCCGAGGTTTTTCCCGGCCGCGAAGTCATCGGCATCCACTCGGTTGATCTCGTCTGGGGCCTGGGCACGCTGCACTGCATGACCCAGCAGCAGCCGGCAGCTGCGAATAATTTTTCTGAGATATAATCGACGCCACGGAGGTTTGATTATGCTTGCCCCCCACGAAGTCCTGGTTAAAGCCCGTGTCTATTTGGGTGAGGTGATTCCGGAGTTTGCAGCTTTGGAGCCGAAGGTAGAAGAAATGGTGCTAGCGCACGACTCTTCTGCGTGGAATATCACTTTCTATGCGCGGAGTAAGAATATTTCAAAGCCTGAGACTGTGGCTGATATGCTTAGCAATCCTAGAATTGAAAAAGTTGTCTCAGTTGGGGCCGATGACGGCTCCTTGATTGCGGTAAGAAACCCAGCTCCATTCTGAGCGCAAGCCATGATACTGGATGAGCAACTCTTCGCGCGCCATGCAGGAAAGAGCGTTCTGCTTGACTCCAATCTCTTGCTTGTTTTCTTGGCAGGGTCTCTAGATATAAGCTTGTTTGGGCGATTCAAACGGGTCAGCGCCTACACTCTCAAGGACTACGAATTGCTTGTCCGCCTGTTGAGTTCCTTTACAATCCTGCTTACGACTCCGCACATCCTTACTGAAGTTAGCAATCTGGCGAACAGTTTGCCGGAATGGCTCAAGCCGGATTGGCATCGGAATATCGCAACACTCATTGCATCGCAGCAGGAGACGCCTGGCCTGAGAGAGCGATGGACGCCCGCGGCTGAGCTAGCCAAAATGCCTGAATTTGCCGCATTTGGCATTACGGATGCGGCATTAACCAATCTATCCTCGGAAGCGCTGGTTGTAACTGAGGATTACCGGCTTTCCGGCGCGTTGCGGAGCCAAGGGGTTCCTGTGCTCAACTTTCGCGATCTGCGCAAGTTACAACAACTTCTGTAGGGCTAGCAACGAATGACCGATCTCGATTTCATGCAAGCCGCGCTCGCCCAGGCCCGCCTCGCCGCAGAGGCCGGCGAAGTGCCTGTTGGCGCGGTTATCGTCCGCGAAGGCGCAATCGTGGCCAGCGGTCAGAATCGCGTGCTGCGCGACCTGGACCCCACAGCCCACGCTGAAATCGTCGTCCTGCGCGCGGCTGCGGCGGCGATTGGCAACTACCGGCTCTTGGGCTGCACTCTCTATGTGACGCTGGAGCCCTGCTCCATGTGTGCCGGCGCCATGATCCATGCCCGGCTTGACCGATTGGTCTTTGCCGCATTCGATCCCAAGGCCGGCGCTGCCGGTTCGGTGCTCTCCGTACTCAACCACCCGCAGCTCAACCACCAGATGCAGGTGGAGCAGGGGATTCTGGCCGACGAGTCGGCGGAGTTGCTGCGCAGTTTCTTCCGCGAGCGCCGCTCGTCTTGAGGCATCTTCACCGCCGCCACACACTGGGTGCCCCATCCTTTTCGCGCTCCTTGCGAAAAGGGTGGGAAAGCAGGAGGCCAGCCTTACAGAAACTGTGAAAATCCTCTGGTCTTAGCTTCTCGTCATTTTCCCGATCCGCTCCGCTTCCCCCGGCCATTTCTCCGCCAATTGCGCATAACTCCCGCTGTGGTAGTCGGCAAAATCGAATCCCGGCGTCACTGTGCAGCCCAGCAGGGCCACTTTCCCCTCGCCAGCCAGCCGCGTTCCTTGCCACACTCCGGCCTGAACCACCAGTTGCACCTGCTGCCCAGCTGCCAGGTCCGGCCCAAGTGTGAATGCTGCGGAGCGCCCGTCCGGGTAAAGCTGCAGCATCTCCACCGGGTCGCCCAGGTAGAAGTGGAAGATCTCGTCCGAATCCAGCATGTGCATCTCAGAGAAGGTTCGCGGCTCCAGCAGGTAGTAGATCGCCGTGCCCTGGTGCCGCAGCCCGCGCGGCAATTCCACCATGCCTGCCGAGGCATAGGTGCGGCGATAGCAGCCGCCCTCCACCGGGTGCGGTTCCAGATGCAGAAGCGCCTTGATTTCGCTGGCGGTCATTGTCACTGATGGTAGCAGCGCCGGGACAGTACAATGGCCGCATGAACGTGCAGGTTTACGCCACAAGATGGTGCCGGGACTGCCGGATGGCCAAGCAGTTCCTCGAATCCCACGGCATCGAATACACCGAAATCAACGTGGACGCCGATCCGGCCGCCTCGGCCGAAGTGCTGCGCCGCGTCGGCAAGCGGGCCGTTCCCCAACTGGTGATTGACGGCGAGTGGTTCCAGCCCTACAAGCCCGGCCAAGGGCTGCTTTACGACGAACTCCACCAGCGCCTGGGCATTCCTCGCCCCTGAAGCTCCTCTCCTCGTACAATCGAGAGTGGTACAGGCCGCGGAAAGCGGCTCTGGCGAGGAGACTTCCCTGTGATCGACCGCTATACCCGCCCGGCCATGGGCCGCATCTGGACTGAAGAGTACAAATACCGCTGCTGGCTTGAAGTGGAGTCGGCGGCCAGCACCGTGCTGGCCGAGGACGGCGTGATTCCTGCCGATGCCGCTGCTGCCATTGCCACCAAGGCAAGCTTCTCCGTGGCCCGCATCCAGGAGATCGAAGCGGAGGTGAAGCACGACGTGATCGCCTTCACCACCGCGGTGGCCGAGAGCCTGAACGCTCAGGGCCTGGGGGCGGAGTCGCGCTGGCTGCACTACGGGCTGACCTCGAACGACATCGTTGACACTGCCCAGGCCCTGCAGGTCAAAGAGGCATCCGCGCTGCTGCGCGCCGGTCTGGTGGCTCTGCTGGCGGTGCTCAAGCGCCGGGCCATCGAGTTCAAGCACACGCCCACCATCGGGCGTACCCACGGCATCCACGCCGAGCCCACCACCTTCGGCCTCAAGCTGCTCAACTGGTTTGCCGAGATGGAGCGCAACCTGGTCCGCTTCGACGCCGCGGCCGAGGATATGCGCGTGGGCAAGCTTTCGGGCGCCGTTGGAACTTTTGGTCACCTGAAACCTGAGCACGAAGAAAAAATCTGCGCGCGGCTGGGGCTGAAGCCGGCGCTGGTGGCCACCCAGGTCATCCAGCGCGACCGCCACGCCGCCTACATCGCCACCCTGGCCATCATCGCCAGCACGCTGGACAAGTTCGCCGTCGAACTGCGCCACCTGCAGCGGACCGAGGTGCGTGAGGCGCAAGAGTACTTCAGCGAGAAGCAGAAGGGCTCCTCGGCCATGCCCCACAAAAAGAACCCCATCACCAGCGAGCAGGTCAGCGGGCTGGCCCGCGTGCTGCGCGGCAACGCCCAGGCGGCCTTCGAGAACATTCCCCTGTGGCACGAGCGCGACATTTCGCACTCCTCGGTCGAGCGGGTCATCTTCCCCGATTCGACCATCCTGGTGGACTACCTGCTGGCCAAGACCGCCAGCCTGATCGACCGGTTGCTGGTCTACCCGGAGCGCATGCAGAAGAACCTGGAGAGCACCGGCGGGCTCATCTTCAGCGGGCAGTTGCTGCTGGACCTGGCCGGGGCCGGGATGCTGCGCGAGGACGCTTACCGGCTGGTGCAAACCCACGCCATGAAAGCGTGGAAAGAGGACCTGGTCTTCCGCGACGAGGTGGCAAAGGATCCCGCGATTACCGCGCTGCTCAGCCCGGAAGATTTGGCCCACACCTTCGACTACACGCGCCAACTGGGCAACGTGGACGCCATCTTCAAGCGGGTATTTGGAGAGTAGGGAGTTTCTGGACCGCGGCTTCCCAGGTCTCAGCAGCGAGACATGGGAAGCCCGAATGCCCGGCGCACAATCAACGCTTCAAAGCTCTGCGCATGGAATGGGAATAACCTGAAAGGTCGATCATGCCCGAAGGGGATTGGGGAGATCCGCCCAGGCAGGACCTGCAACCAAGGCCGGATGCCGATCCGCGCGCCCAGATTGTCTATCCGGCGCAACCCGGCTCTGTGCTCAGAAACACCAACCCCACCTGCAAGATTTGCGATCGTGGAACGCTCAGACTCAAAACAGCATTTCGCATGAGCGGCCCGGTAGTCGCCATTGGGTTCATGCTCTTGATCTCATCCGTGATCGGGATGTTTTTTTGTGGATTCAGGCTTGTGGCCGCTCACGGGCACAAGGCAAGCGCGCCCAGCGCCGTTCCCGGCATGTCAAGCGAGCCCTCTCAGAGCGCCTTCGATGCCCAGTATCGTCGTGGCTGTGCAAAGGCCGCGGAACAATATAATCAGACGGCGGAAGTCCCTGTGCCGGTGCCCGTGATTGAGAAGTACTGTGAATGCCGGCTGGCGACATTCAAAGAAACGCGCTCGGAGGGGGCAGCCGCAGAAACATGCACCCAGCGAATGAGAAACGGCACGCTCGATGCAATTGATTCGGATGTAGCCGCGCTTTATTCTGACGACATTCCGGGCGAAGGACGAGCCGGCGCGGGAGTAATCCCGCCAAGCGCCCTTGACCGCTCACCCACTGTTGCGCGTGGAATCCTGTTTTTCGCCGGAGGTTTGCTGGGCTGGCTCCTGGTGATGAGGAAGCGCGTTCTTCATTGCGATATTTGCGGGGCTGTTATCAATGCCTCCTAGTACTACAGTTGTAAATCGAGGATTCCGGTGGGAGCAGGGGGCTTCAGCCCCCTGAAAGAAAGCGAATTTGCTGGGCTTTAGGCCCGGGCTCGTTCTGTTCTTTCAGGACTTGAAGCCAATACAACGCGGACCTCGTCGGCAAAGGATCATCTCAATGGAAGCTAAGAATCTCACCGTAGCACTCACCGGCGCCTCGGGCGCGGTCTTTGGCAGGGAACTGCTGCGCGCCCTGGAGGCCGATGAGCGCGTGGCCCGCGTCCATTTTGTGCCCTCGGAGAACTCGCTGCGGGTGATGGCCGAGGAGCTGGGCTTGTCCGGCCGCAACGATCTGCTAGGAAAGCTGCTGGGCGCGCCGCCGGTGAAGACCGTGCAGCACGCGGACGCGGATATTGGCGCGGCCATCGCCAGCGGCAGCTACCCCTCAAGCGGAATGATTGTCCTGCCCTGTTCCATGGGTACGCTGGCCAGCATCGCCAACGGACTGGCCGACTCGCTGATCGCCCGCGCGGCCGACGTCACGCTCAAGGAGCGCCGTCCCCTGCTGCTGTGCGTGCGCGAAACGCCCTTCAACCGCATCCATCTGCGCAATATGACCCTGGCCGCCGAAGCCGGCGCGGTCATCTTCCCGGTGATTCCGGCGTTCTATAACAAGCCCGTCGACTCCACGGAGATGGCCCGCCAGTTCGTTTTCCGCGTGCTGGCCCACATCGGCCTGCCCCAACCCGGCGCCTATGTGTGGAGGGCGGAGGAGTAGGGGCATGAGGAATTGTTTTTGAGGCGAAGGCCCAGGGCAGCCTTCAGAAGCATGGAGAAACGCTATTCAGGCTTCGGAAGCTTCCGGCTTTCACGGTGCTTGGTTTGCACGCGAAAGAACGGAAGCACTAGCGGTGGAAAGCCCATTCGTTGGATCATTTCCTGAACATACTGGCGGCAGTAGGGCCAGCAGTTAAAGATCGCATTCCCATCCTTGAAGGCTTTTATCTGTTCTGTTGTTGGTGTGAACTCCGGGCGCAATTGGTAGCTCACTTCGAACGTACATTCCACGCAAAGTACAGTCTTGTCCTTCGCCTGATCTCCCTTTTTTGCCCCGGCCAAACGAAAGCTCACCTCAACCAAGAGTTGACCATCGGCGCCTTTGACATCCTTGGCCTTTACCCCCATCGAGACAGATATGGGGTCCTTGAGGACATTTCCGGGACGGTCAGCAGTGACCTTCGCACGCGCAAGACGCACCTCGCTGATCTGCGCATTCCGATGAACTGCGATTGCGAGCTCAGTTTCTTCTTTGGTCTGGAAAATCGTAAATGTGTTCATGCTGCGCCCTTGACATACCCTGAGCGAGTATCGAAGTCACGGGATTTGGACTGAATGATTTCGCGATTGTCCCACTGAAAGTACGAGCCGGCTTCGCGCACAGGCATTTGGATGTGGAAAGTCTGCATTTTGGAGTCATCCGCGGCATCGCAAGCCGATGTGCTTTCATCTTGTGTGCCGATCTTCACATTTGCGCCAAGTGCGAACACTACCTCTGCAAGCGTATGGATGGTCATGTTGGCCTTGCCATTCAAGAGTTGCGACACAAATGCGGGAGTCTTATTCAGCAGGCGTGCAAGATCGGCCTGTTTCAGGTTTCGCTGCACAAGCAGATCAGAGATCAGTTGCGCTGTGTCTGCAATAAGCCCCTCGATTGCATAGACCTTCCTGAACTCCGGATCCAACATCAGTTCATCAAATTTCGTATTCATGGGCGCTTTCTCTTTGTGTTCTGCTCGTTGATTGCGCATACTTTGGACGCGGTGGAGTCTTCATTGAGAATCATCCGCGCTTTTTCAATCTCCGCTCTCGGCGTTTTGGGCGATTTCTTGTTGAATCCGTGTGAGATGATCACCAACCCTTTCTCTTTCGCATAGACAAAGGGCATCCGGACTTGGAACGACTTGAATTCGTAGAGTCCGTTTCCAAGGTCGCCGAACTTCTCCGGGTTTGAGTGCTTTCCATGATCGCCCAAGATGCGGAAGAGGTTCATCAACTTAGCCTTATCGGCAATCGGAAGCTGATTGAAGAACACTTCGGCTGGAAATGCGCCCGAATGATCGCGGGCGAACGCAATCCTGAACACCTTCCCGGGATAAGCCAGCCTTCGTTCGGTGCTCAATCGTCACCCCACGAATATTAAGTTATAGTTTAACAGCGCGCAAGACTTATTCTGCAAATACTTCACCCGGAAGTACTGCCCGTTCATCTTCGGTCAAAACCAAATTGGAACTGGGCAGAAGCTCACGCCTCAAGTGTAAGAATGTAAACGGGATATTTGCTCGGGCTACTCTTCGTCGGTTCTGCCGGATTTGACTTCCGCTCCCGCTTCCGTTGATACTGCCTTCAATGCGGAACTCAAGGAAACACGGAATTGCGGTCATGGCCATGTGTATGTGCATGGTGTGCGGACCTGTCCGTCGGTTTCCTGAGAGGCGAATGCGCTAGACGCAACCCATCTTGAAACCAGCCGGCCCGGTCCTCCCA
>Ga0302193_10001010_pt1 | contig 24363 bp, 25 predicted proteins | sample II_Bog_E3_3_FD_200228 | JGI IMG/M metagenome (GOLD analysis project Ga0302193, IMG submission 200228) | Peat permafrost microbial communities from Stordalen Mire near Abisko, Sweden - II_Bog_E3_3 | ecosystem: Environmental > Terrestrial > Soil > Wetlands > Peat | place: Sweden: Abisko...
GCGTTCCGAGACGTTCGCGAGCGCCACTTCGTCGATGATGGCTTCGAGCGTCGCGGCGCTCGACCTCACCGCCCCCGTGCAGTTGGCGTCGCCGACCGTGCGAAAGCGCACGGAGAGGTGTTCGACGATCTCACCCTCACCCGGTTCCACGAACGGCCCGATCGCCAAGTACATTCCGTCGCGCATGACGACGTCGCGCTCGTGGGCGAAGTAGATCTTCGGCAATCCCATTTGCTCGCGTTGGATGTACTGCCACACGTCCAGCTCGGTCCAATCCGAGAGGGGGAAGGCGCGCACGCTCTCACCGGGATTCACCTTGCCCTGATAGATCTGCCACAGTTCGGGTCGTTGCTTTCGAGGGTCCCACTGGCCAAAGGTGTCGCGGAAAGAAAGGATGCGCTCTTTGGCGCGCGCCTTGTCCTCGTCACGCCGAGCGCCGCCGAAAGCGGCGTCGAAGTTGTTGTCGTGGATGGCGTCGAGCAACGTCACCGTCTGCAGTCGGTTGCGCGAACCCATGGCGCCGGGGTCTTGGACCTTGCCCTGGTCGATGGTGTCTTGCACCTTGGCGACCACGAGTCGCGCGCCGACGCGCTTGACCGTGGCGTCGCGAAATTCGATGACCTCGGGGAAGTTCTGGCCGGTGTCGATGTGCATGACCGGAAACGGCAGTTGCTGGGGCGCGAAGGCCTTAACCGCGAGGTGCAAGAGCACCGCGGAGTCCTTACCGCCGGAGAAGAGCAGGACCGGGCGTTCGCACTCGGCGACGACCTCGCGGAGGATGAAAATGGCGTGGGACTCCAGCAGGTCGAGGTGGTCGGTGGTCGTGGAGGTGCGCAAGGGTGTCGTCGTCATGGTCCGTTAGGTCTCCGTATATCCTAGTAAAACACTCGAGAATGTAAGGCAGTTGAGCAAATGACCCTGATTACGCCGACCCGTGACCTCCTCGAAGAACTCGATTCGGTGAATGAGAGTTTCGAGCGTTCGACACCGCTCAAGATCCTCGAATGGACCTTCGAACGATTCAACGACGACGTCGCGATGGCCTGCTCCTTCGAAGACGTCGCGCTACTGCACATGGTTCATCAACTTCGTCCCAATTCTGAAATCATCTTTTTGGACACGCGCGGACATTTCCCCGAGACGCTCGAATTCGCGTCACGAATCGAGCGCGATTGGTCGCTCAACATGACGCGCACGACGCCCGGTGCCGACGCCGACGCGTGGCCCTGCGGCACCGAACGATGCTGCGAACTTCGCAAAGTCGAGCCGCTCGGGAGGGCCGTCACGGGCAAATCAGCCTGGATCACGTCGGTGAAACGAGTCGACGCGCCGTCGCGTACGAACATGAAAACCCTGATGTGGGATGAGAAATTCAAACTCGTGAAGGTGAACCCGCTCGCCACGTGGACCGACGACGACGTCGCGTACTACCTGTCGTCACACGACTTGCCCGAGCACCCACTGTGGGCGCAGGGCTACGCGTCGATCGGGTGCGCCGCGGTAACCGAGAAGCCACTCGTGCCGGGGGACCGTAGGTCGGGTCGCTGGGTCGGTGCCGACAAGGAAGAGTGCGGCCTCCACGAGGCGTGACATCCACCAAAAACCCTTAAAACGCTTGTAACTTTGACTGCAATGTCAAGGTGGCTTGTCGTGGGGTATGTCGGATGCTTTTAGTAGTCCTCGCCCTCTTCTGGGTGGCGCTTTTGACGCCCGTGGTCATTCGACGTCTCCGTGACGGCGGAGCAGAACGCTCGATTCAGTCTTTTCACGCCGAACACGAGGTCCTGAGCCGCCAGGAGTACGTCGTTAACCCGGCCCATCGACTGGACCAGGCTGACCATGCGGAACCGGAACCCCACGGTCCCGGGCGCCGGTCCCGCCTCACCGTCGTTCACGCCGACGACACCTACCGCTCACTGGAGTCACGCAGCTCGTGGGACGAATGGAGCGAGGACTACGAGTACGACGACGAGCCGATCAATGAACGTGAGTCGATGAACCGCTACGCCGCCGCCTACTCGTCGGTGCCCAGTGAAGCGACGGTGCGCCGCGGTTACGACGCGCCGATTCGCCACCGGTCGATGAAGTCGCGCCGACAGATGATGTTCATGCGCCTTCTTCTCGTCTCGGCGGTGTTGTCGATCCTCGCCTTCACGGTGAGTTATTCGTTGATCTTGGATCTGGCAGTCGCGTCGTGGGTCTGCATAGTTTCCTACGTGGCCCTCGCGCTCTACGCGGTCTCCCAGGGCTATTTGGAAGAATCGTCGTTGCACATTCGCCTGCCCCAGCCACGCAAACTGGCGTCGGTCCAGCGACTCTATGACGTCGTCTCACCGCGCTACGAGGATGAATACGAGTCCGAGTACGAAGAGGATGACGAGGACGATGGTTGGCAACGTCAATCCCAGCCTCGCCGGGCGTTGGGCTAAAGTTAAAGCCTCTTCGGGGGTGTAGCTCAATTGGTAGAGCGCTACGTTCGCAATGTAGAGGCAGTGGGTTCGAATCCCATCACCTCCACGAAGTGGGACTGGTTCCGGTCTTTGGACAGTTAGTACGAGCGCGCGAGCGGCACGCGCATTTTCGTAGCCCACCGTGTAGCGCAGTCCATTGGAGCCATCCCTCAGCAGCTGACGACTACTTCTTTTTTGTAGTTCGTTCAGCGAGGACTGCCCGGTTGACCGCGACCGCGGCCCGAATCAGTTGTTTGAATGCCGTCACGTTGATCTTCTCGCCTTCGCGGACGTCTATGGCGCGCCGTACGTTCCCTTCCAGGCTCGAGTTGAAGAGTTGTTTCGGGTCCGGCACTGTCGCGCCGCGAAAGAACGTGAGCTTCACCACCTGTTTGTACACTTCGCCAGTGCACACCCCGCCGTCGTGGCTCCAGACGGGAACCCCGGGACTTGAGGGTTTCACCCACTTCCACTCCTCTTCGATATCTGGATCGGCGTCGTGGATGAGCTGACGCAGATGCGCGAGCGTCTCGCCGCGCCAATCGTCGAACTCACCAGTGCGCTTCGTGATCTTGCTCGAAGCCGATTCTTCCTCGGGAGCGCTCTTTGGCACGACGTCCTCCTTCGCTGCTTTTGCTGGCCACTGTATATGTCACCCGAGGACACGAGAGTGTGACCTCAATGTTCGGCGAGCGGAATCGACTTACGCGTCGTCTCGAGGGAGGGCCACGCTCAGCCACTCAGGCTTTCCGGAGGAATTGAGAAGGAGTCGATCGAGGTCGGCGACGGCGAGTGGCCGCGCGAACAAGAAGCCCTGTCCCGTGTCAACGTGTTCGGTCTCGAGACGTGAACGCTGGTCGTTGGTCTCGACACCCTCGGCGATGGTTTCAATGCCGAGCACCTTGCCCAGCTGCACCAGAGTATGTACGAGCGCCGCCGATTCCCTCGAATCGGCGATACCGGACACGAACGAACGGTCGATCTTCAAGACGTCGATGGGGAACTGTCGCAGGTAGGCGAGGGACGAGTATCCCGTGCCGAAGTCGTCAATCGCGACGCGAACACCAAGCGCCTTCAACAACATCAGTCGCGACAATGTCGAGCCGGAGTCGTGCATCAGCGCCGTCTCGGTGAGTTCCAAGATGAGTTCATTGGCGTCGAAGCCGCTCATCGTGATCGCTTCTCGGACGTCGGTCACGATTTGGTCCCGCTCGAGTTGCTTGGCCGAAATGTTGACCGAGACCGTGAAGCGGTGACCGCGGCCCTGCCACAGGGCGCCTTGGCGACACGCTTCGTGCAAAACCCACGCCCCGACGGGAATGATGAGGCCCGAGGATTCGAGAGCGGGGATGAAGTCGTCGGGCAGCACGACGCCGCGATCGGGATGGTTCCAACGAATAAGGGCCTCGACGCCGGTAAAGGCGCCGGTCGAAAGGTCGACCGTGGGTTGATACATCAAGAAGAATTGATCGCCCTGAAGAGCGCCGTGGAGGTCGACTTCCAGACGTCGATGGTGGTCGACCGAATCCTGCATTGACTGAATGAACGTCACGGCCCTTTGTTTGCCGGCCGCCTTCGCTTGGTAGAGCGCGATATCGGCGTCTTGGAGCAATGCCTCGGGCGCCGCTCGATCACCTTCGGCGATGCCGATGCTGGCCGAGACATTGAGCGGCAACTTGCTCGCTGAAATGATGAACGGTGTCGCCATGACGTCGAGCAGGCGCGCAGCCACCACGTCCACGCCAGCCTCCAAGGAGACACCGTCGGCCAGGACGACGAATTCGTCGCCACCGAGTCGTCCGACCGTGTCGTTCTCGCGCACGGCGCTCTTCAATCGGACGCCGACGCTGACGAGCAACTCGTCCCCCGCGCGGTGACCCAGGGTGTCGTTGATGTCCTTGAAGTTGTCGATGTCGAGGAAGAGCGCGGCCACCTCGGAGTGTTCTCGTCTGGAGCGCGCGAGCATTTGATCGATGCGGTCGAGGATCAGTGCGCGGTTGGGGAGACCGGTAAGTGAATCATGGAGTGCCTGATGTTGCAGCTGGTCGGTCCTCTCCTTCACCAGTTGCACGGCACTCGATCGACTCGTGCCGAGGACGTAGATCAGCAGTGCGAGCAACAGGCTGAGGAGGACGCCACCGAGGAATACCAGCGTGGAGTCGCCCTGTCCGAAGACGCCGCCATTGACGGCAGCCCGAAAGACGTTCACGTGCCAACCATTGTGAAGGTTTACCGACGCCGAAAACGTTTCCTTAGCGCGACGTCCGGCCACGAACGTCTCGTCGGTTCCACTTCCTTCGTATCGGAAGGCGACCGCTATGCCGGGGTGGCCCAGCAGTGCCGTCGTCAAGATCGTGTTGGGCAGAATCTCAGTTCCGGTGAATCCGATGAGGTTGGCTCGGCGGCCCGCGGCGGTAGACGGGTGGCTGCCGTTGCGATAGAGCGGCGTGCCCAATGCCAGTGCGGCCGGACCACCCAGGTTGTCGGGGGCGTAGGTCGCCTGCCCGGAATGGGCCGCTCGGAGTAACTGCGGTCCCAGTGACGAATCACAAAGATCAAGGCCAATCGGAATCTGCGGTAAACCCCGTCGGGCGTAGTCGACGCCAACCAAACAGTAGAACGGACGTCGACCAGCGGGTGTGAGGGTGAAGGTCTGTTCGGGGGCGTTCGATTCCTTCGCGTTGAGGGTCGCTCGCGCCGCGAAGGCCTTCAATTGCGATGGGCGCACGACATCGACTTCCGCAATGGAGAGGATCTCGGGGTAGCGCTGGAAGGCGTCGACGTTCCTCACCCAACGGATGAAGTCCGTCTCGGAGGCGTTGGGGTTCTCGATGATGAACGCTCCGGCGCTGATCGCCAGGTCTTGTTCATGTTCAATGGCGAGGTTGAGCGCCGACGCGATCTCGACCGACGACGTCCGGAGATTCTGATGAGCTTGCTGCACGTCACTCTGGGAAAGACTTTTGGCGCCGAGGTATGACCCCAAGAACCCGATCGCCACGACGCCGACGGCAATGGCAATCCAAGCACTCCGTCGCGGACTCTTGCGGCCCGGTCCTGGTGTTGTCGAATCACTCACGCGAAGAGCCAACGCAAGATAGTTCCGTGGGCCTGCATTTTCACTACACGAAACTCTTGACTCGTGTCACCAGTACAACGACATGAGAAATCCAGAGCGGACAACGGTAGCCAAACCCGAGGCACCTGAAAATTTTACTATCGTTCGTTCAAAACATTGACTCAACACCGTGATAATTCTCTGTCGAACCAGGCAGTGGCGCCAGTTCGGATGTGACCTTCGCCTCTAGGCATGCGTCGCGATCCAGGCGCGAATTGACTCCGCACGCCGGAGAACACGATTCACGTCGCAGCACGACACTATTACGAATTCCGTAGTAGTGTCGTGTTCGCGGAAAGGTGGTGACGGTGGAATCGAAGCGATTAGGTCGTACGCAAGACCCGACGATCCTCGTGCTGACGAGTCTGACCGGTGGCCCGAAGCACGGCTACGCGATCATCAAGGACATTGAGGAAATGACCGGCACGGTCTTCGGACCGGGCACCCTCTACGGCGTACTCGTGCGCCTCGAAGAAGAGGGCCTCGTGGCTCCACTGCCGTCGAAGGATCGTCGTCGACCGTATCGCATCACGGGCGCCGGCTCGGCCCTATTGACCGAACGACTGCAGAGCGCGATGAAGGTCGCGACGATCGGGCTGCGGCGTCTTGGAGAGATCGGCTGAACGTGGGAAGTTCATTCATCGACCTCGCGTTGCGCTGTTATCCGAAGTGGTGGACCGAGCGCTACGGCGAAGAGATGCTTGCGGTGATTGACGATCTCAAACTCGATGGTCGATCAGAAAGTGCGATTGCAGTTGGTCTGTTGCGCGACGCGATGAGATCACGTTTTCAAGTTCGGGGGATGCCGCACACCTTCGGTCTGCTCGCGACACGAATTCGAACGTCCGTCGCCGCCAGCACGCTCCCGTGGATAGCGATCGTGCCGTTCTTGTTGTTCATTACAGGCCGGTTCGAGGTCCATTCAAGTTCCGGTGACGTGCAGGTCGGTTACCCATTCCAATTGACGCTCTTTCGGACGAGAGTTGTGTCCGAGTCGGGTGTTCACTGGGTGCACCCGACGATATCGACGGCCACGTGGATCATCGGCGGTTCCACGATGTTCATGGACGCTCTGTACTCACTGACGCTGCTCGTTTTGATTGTCGGATTGGGGGCGCTGCGCTACGGCATCGTTCAAGAGAAGAGACGGAATCGTCGCGCGATGTACGTTCTCACTTGGTTGCCTGTCGCCACGGTGGCTTTACTCTTGGCCATGCGGATCGCCCAGGGGTATCTCACGGATGGTTCGCGCCCGAACGGGCCAAATTTTCAGTTTGTCGGCGGTCACTCCGCGGTCGCGGCGCTCATGGGCAACTTCATGTGGGTCGTCGCCATTGGAGGATGGCTGATCACGATTGCCAGCCTGGTCGTCGTTGCGAACCGCGTCAACGTGCCACCCGAAACGCTTCGCTTCGGTCGGACGGTGAGTGCTCTGACGTCAGTATCGCTCACGCTGACGTTCCTCGCGTATCTCGTTTGGGGCGTGGCCGTTGAATTGCAGAATCGCGAGTCGCATGTGGCCGGAGCCATCGTGGCAACGTATCCACGACACGACGTGTGGCTCCCTATGGCGTTCGCCTTGGGATTTGCGTGCGTTGCGTCGATTCGGGGCGCGACAACTGCACGTCGGTCGTGGCGGATCATCTACTCCCAGCGCCTTTGGGACACGTAGTCACTAGAGGCGATGTACGTCAGCGCTCATTGATGCCGGCGCCGTTCGCGTAAGGGCGACGATCCCGGCGCACATGAGAGCGAAAGCCATGACACCGATGGTGAGGTTCAGTGCACCGTGGTGCAAACGTTCGCGGTAGAGCCAGATGCCCAGCGCGACGCTGACGACCGGGTCCACGATGACAATGAAGGTCTGAGAGACGCTGAGCGGTCCAACGTGCAGCGCTGCCTGTTCACAGAGCAATCCAATGACACCCCCGACGATCAGGGCGTACACCGGCCAGCGCGTGAACGCACCACCGAAGCCCAACGCGCTGATGGTGTCGGTCGTGGCCTTGATGAACGTTGCCTCGAGGGCCCACATGACCGCCGTTGCACTCGCAAAGAGTGCGGCTCGACGGGCCGGCGAACCGCGTTGGGCGAGGGCAACGAGCAACGCCACTCCCGCGACACAGACAATCGAAGGGACGGTCCACGCCGACGACGTGGGAAGAAACGATCCTCCGTGGGGTGACGTCATTACGAGGAAGATCACCAGTCCCGCCGCCGTGATGATCGCCGCCAACCACGTGACACCACGAATCGATTGGTGGAGCCAGAGTTGACGCAGCACCAACGCGAGAATCAGCTCCGTCACGAGAATTGGTTGCACGAGCGAGAGGGGGCCGAAGTGGAGCGCCAACGCTTGGAAGATGAGCGATCCGCAGAGCGCGAGCCATCCCAACAACCAAAGTGGATGGCGCAATAGATACTTCACGAACTTCCAACCTTTTGATTTCTCAACGTCACTCGTACTCGCGATGTGTTGCAACGTGACGGCGAGCGCATTGGTGAGTGACGTGAGTAGCGCGAAGAGAATCGTCATCTATTGAACGCAACCTTCGAGATCGTTGGTCGCGGGTCGTCGAAACATTGCGCGTGACATTGCTCGTCGCTGTCGCGTGCGGGAGCGATTCGTGACGTGCGTAAGGCGCGTATCGGGCATAGGGCGGATGTTAAGGCGCCGCTTCGACGTTGCCCGGTTACGAAGGCGTGGGCGACCGACGTCGGTAGGGCTAATTCCCGCGACTGATTGTCCAAATCCGCGCCCAGAGAAGGGTCAGTGAGAGCATCAGGCTGTGGAAAACATGCGTCTAAATAGTTCAAGCTTGTGCTCTGTGTAAACAAACCGGTGGAAAACGTGACAACTTTTGGGCAAAAGTTCCTGATATCAGCATTTGACCCGACGTCAGCTTGCAAGGTCTGGCACAGTATCACTCGTAGTTCACGTAGCACCTGTCGAATGAGACGGAGAACCGCAAGGGGATTCGAATCAGGAGGGGAGAGGGGCCTCGCAAGAGGAACAGAACTCCTCCAACGGGCAGCGGAGTTCGGTCCGCGGTCAGTAACGACAAATGACGTGAAGTGCCAGCCGTCAAGCGGTGGCCTGTCCGACACGGGTCAGCGAGTGATGTGCCTTCGGGAACCCCGAGGGGCGGGTGAGCTTCGGCTCACTGGTCACTCGGGGTTTTCGGCTTTTCGGAGTCGAATTTCGATGTCATCACATCATCGTGCCGGCGGCCACGATCTCCCTCGTTAGCCGCTCACCGGATAGATCCGAAAACCCGACCGCTCCTTATGGGGTAGCGAGCGATAGAAATCTTGCGCCGTGCTGGTGATTAAGTCGACGCGTTTCACACCAAGGCGTTCGAAGGCGTAGGTCAAGAGGTCTCGAGCTACGCCGTCTCTACGACGGCTCGGTGCAACGACAAGGAGCGACAGATGGGCCTGGATCGCACCATCGGTCTGGAAATAGGCGAAGGCAATCACTTCGCTGTCTATCTTTCCGACGACGGACATCACTCCCGGTGCAGTGAACACCGAGTGCGCTCGAGAGGGGTCGCTCGTGTAGGCGGGCCAATCTTCGCCCGAACAAAGCGCAATGACCGGACCGAGGTCCTCCACGGAATAACCACGAAATTGCGCCGGACTCTTCATCATTCAAGTATCGCTGTTGCGCTAATTAAAACAGTGGCAGGGACTCCACGGACTCAATCAGCTCCGGTCCGTCGTTCTTCACCGATCCCACGGCCGAGCTGACACCGTGGTGCACGAGTGTGCCGCTTCGTGCGGGTACGAGCAGTTGCAGTCGCTCCTCGGGCTCGTGCTCTCGCACGTTGATCCAGGTCTCGACGTCGTCGAGTTCGAGCACCACGGGCATGCGGTCATGGATCTCGTCCATGTCCTCGCTCGGTGTGGTCGTGATGATCGTGCAGGTCTTGGTCATCTCGGCGTCGGCCGGTTCCTCGGGACTTCGCCAGTACTCGAAGAGCCCGGCGAAGAGCATCGGTTGTCCGTCGGAGCGCGTGAAGAAGTGTGCCTGCTTCACGTGGCCCGGACGGTGGTCCCACTCGTAGAAGCCGTCAACGGGAATGACGCAGGGTCGCTTGGCGAAGGCGCTGCGAAAGGAGGGTTTCTCAGCGACGGTCTCGCCGCGGGCGTTGAAGAGTCGATTGCCAATTTTCGGGTCCTTGGACCAACTCGGGATGAGGCCCCAGCGGTAGCGGTCCATGAGGCGCTCCTCGTCGCGTTCGCTCACGGCGAAGAGTCGTCGCTGCGGTCCGATGTTCCAACTGGGATGCCCGTCGGGGTCGAGGCCGGCCGCCAGGGCGGCGTCGAGCAGCCGGGCCAGACGAACCGGCGGGGTGAAGAGGGCGACACGACCACACATGGCTCTATTCTGGCGCGAAATTCGGCCATTGGCGCGTGTCACGAGAACTCGCTACTCTTACGAACATATGTTCGCTTTTTCCTCCAATCGTCCTACGCTGCCTGAAGATCTCGTGGCGATACTTCGCCCGGTCGCCCTCGCCAAGAGCCGGATGCTGCCCCTCGGCGAGCCCTGGGGATCACTCGTACCCAACGGGGGACTGCGCCGCGGTTCGACCGTCGTGGTGCAGGCCCAGCCGGGACTGGGCGGGCTGAGCCTCGCCCTTAGTCTCCTCACCGAGTCGAGTGCGCGCGGTCACTGGAGCGCGGTTGTGGGCGTGGACGACCCGGGCGTCGTCGCCATGGCCGACCTCGGCGTGGACCTTCGTCGCGTGCTCTTCGTGCCGCGCCCGCGCGGGGCGTGGGCCGAGTCCGCGGCCGACCTACTCGACGGAGTGGACCTCTTGATCGTGCGACCACCATCGCGTGCGTCCCACGGTGCGGCACGTCGACTCATCGACCGGGTGCGCGAACGCGGGACGGTGCTGATCGTGCTCGCCGAGCCGGCCTCGCTGTGGCCGTTACCGGCCGACCTCTCTTTCGACATCACCAACGCGCAGTGGGCGACGTCGTCGCGACTCGACGCGCGTTATCTCACCGTGCGCATTGGCGGACGCGGCGAAGCAGTTCGCGCGGGTGAGCACGTGGTGGTCTTACCGAATCGAAGAGGACGCTGCGAGGCCAACTAGTGGAGCGCCTCCTCGCAATATGGATCGAGGCCCTGTGCGAAGAGGCGCCCGACGGCTCGACGCTGCGTGACCACCTAGCGCTGCTCGACGCGCTAAGCGTGCTGTGTCCCTTCACCGAGTCGGTGCGCCTCGGTCTGTTCGTACTGCCCATCCGGGGACCGAGTCGGTTCTTCGGCGGCGAGGCCGCGGTGATGGAGAACGTTCGCGCCACGATCGTGGAACTCACGGGCCACGAGCCGTCGCTCGGCATCGCCGACGGACTGTTCTGTGCCGAGATGTGTGCGCGGCGCGCTCTCGTACTCGAGCCCGGTGCGACCGAGTCGTTTCGGCGCTCGCTCCCACTCTCGGCGCTCGGTCGAAAGGACGTCGCGACGACCTGTCAACGACTCGGCCTGCACACGGTCGGTTCGTTCGCCGACCTCGACATAGCGCGCGTCGGCGAGCGCTTCAACAAGCAGGCGCTGGTCTTGCAACGCATAGCGCGCGGTGAACTCTTTGAACTCGACGGCCAGCGCGACCTCAAACTCGCCACGCGTCTTCGCCAGCTGCGTGGCGAAGAGGACACGCGCGACGAGCAGCTGGGTTTCTTCGGTCAGCGCGGGGCTGGGGATGACCGCGCCGAGGCGGCCGCGCACCGCGTGCGACGTCGTCTCGGGGTCGACGCCGTGGTCGTGGCGTCACTGCGCGGCGGTCGGGTCCCCGAGGACCGTGCAGCGTTGGTGCCGTGGGGTTCGCCGAAGAGCGTCATCCGAGACGTCGCGCCGTGGCCGGGCCAGATGCGTGCCCCGTCGCCGGCCACGTCGCTCACTCGTCCGGTGGCGGTGCAACTGCGCGACGGAAACGACCACCCGGTCGTCATGGGCGTGCGGGGATTTCTCAGTGAGGCGCCCACGACGCTGTTGTTCTCGCACCAACTGCGCCGCGAGGTCATCTGGTACGCGGGACCGTGGCCGTTGGTCGAGCGCTGGTGGTCGCTCAATCGCCGTCGCGCCCACGTGCAGGTCCTGCTCGTGTCGGGCGAGGCATTGCTACTCACCGCCGAGTCGAGCCGGTGGTGGCTCGCGGGGATCTACGACTGATGACGCTCTACGGAGAGCTCCACGCCCACTCGGGCTTCAGCTTCCTCGACGGGGCGAGTGACCCCGAAGAGCTCGCCGCCGAAGGCGCTCGCCTCGGTCTTTCGGGATTGGCGCTCACCGACCACCACGGGTTCTACGGTGTCGTTCGTTTCGCCGAAGCAGCCCGGGCCTTCGGTCTGCCCACGGTCTTCGGGACCGAGATCTCGATCGACGCCGACGACGACCGCGTCGGGGTCCACGATCCCTCGGGCGCGCACCTCGTCGTACTCGCGCGCTCACCCGAGGGATACCGCGCGCTCTCGACGATGCTCGGTGAGGCGCACCTGCGCCGCGGAGAAAAAGGTGCGCCGCGCTTCAGCCTCGAGGAGGTCGCGGGCTGCGCGCGAGAGTGGCTCGTCTTGAGTGGTTGTCGCAAGGGCGCCATGACGCGCGCACTCATGGACAGGGGTCCTCGCGCCGCCCAACGAGAACTCGAGCGTCTCAGCGCCGCCTTCGGTCGCGACAACGTCGCGGTCGAGATCTGGGACCACGGCGCGCCCGACGACGTCGCGCGCAACGACGTCCTGGCCGAACTCGCCGTTCGCCACGACGTGTTACTCGTGGCGACGAACAACGTGCACTACGCCACGCCCGACGCCTTCGCGCGCGCCAACGTGCTCTCGGCCTTGCGCGCGCGCCAGAGCTTGGAAGAGATGGAGGGGTGGCTCAACGCGAGCCCGCTCGCGCACCTGCGCAGCGATTCCGAGCAGCGCCGACGCTTCGCGCGCTGGCCCGGGGTCGTCGACCAGGCCGGTGAACTGGCAACCGCGCTGGCCTTCGACCTTCGTCTGGTCGCGCCAAACCTGCCGCCCTTTTCGACGCCCCCGGGGATGGACGAGCAGTCCTATTTGGAAGAGCTCGTGGCCGAGGGCGCGACGAAGCGCTACGGCACCCGCGAGGAGGAGCGAGTTGCGGGCGCGTGGCGACAGATCGATCACGAGCTCGGGGTCATCAAGACCCTCGGCTTCGCCGGCTACTTCCTCACGGTGTGGGACATCACCGAGTTCTGTCGTCGTAACGACATCTACTGCCAGGGCCGCGGCTCGGCCGCGAACTCGGCGGTCTGTTTCTCCTTGGGCATCACGAACGCCGACGCGGTGAAATTGAATCTGTTTTTTGAGCGCTTCTTGTCACCGGCGCGCGACGGCCCACCCGACATCGACGTCGACATCGAGTCCGGCCGGCGCGAAGAGGTGATCCAGTACGTCTACGAGCGCTACGACCGGCGCCACGCGGCCCAGGTGGCCGCGGTCATCACGTACCGACCGCGCTCGGCGCTGCGCGACGTGGCGCGCGCCTTGGGTTACAACGAAGACCAGGCCAACGCACTGCGCGACAGCGTCGATCGCCACACCATGACCGCGGGCGCCGACGTGCCCGAGCTCGTCACGACCATGGCGACCCAGATGCTCAATCGCCCCCGACACCTCGGCATCCACTCGGCCGGCATGGTGCTGTGTGACCGACCGGTGATCGAGGTCTGCCCGGTCGAGTGGGGCCGCATGCCCGGACGCACGGTGCTGCAGTGGGACAAGGATGACTGCGCCGCGATCGGTCTCGTGAAGTTCGACCTGCTGGGCCTCGGGATGCTCGACGCGCTGCACCGTTGCGTCAAGCAGGTGCAGTCCTTCTACGACGTCACGATCGATCTCGGGGCGCTGGCCCAAGAGGACGCGGTCTATGACTTGTTGTGCGAGGCCGACACCGTCGGCGTCTTCCAGGTGGAGTCGCGCGCGCAGATGGCGACGCTGCCGCGTATCCAGCCGCGCACGTTCTACGACCTCGTGATCGAGGTGGCGATCATTCGCCCCGGTCCGATCCAGGGCAACGCCGTCAACCCCTACATCCGACGTCGTCGCGGCGACGAACCGGTCACGTACCTGCACCCGCGCCTCGAGCCGATCCTTCGTCGCACGCTCGGTGTGCCGCTCTTCCAGGAGCAACTGATGGAGATGGCCGTCGCGGTCGCCGGCTTCTCGCCGGCCGAGGCCGACGAACTACGCCAGGCCATGGCCGCCAAACGCTCGGAGCTGCGCATGATGAAACTGAAGAGTCGCTTCTACTCCGGCATGGCCGAGAACGGCATCGCCGGAGCGGCGGCCGATCAACTCTTCGACGCGTTGGCGGCGTTCTCCAACTTCGGATTCCCCGAGTCGCACGCGGTCTCCTTCGCGCACCTCGTCTACTGCTCGGCGTGGCTGAAGGTGCACTACCCGGCGGCGTTCCTCGTGTCGATGTTGAACGCCCAGCCACTCGGCTTCTGGTCCTCCCAGAGTCTGGTCGCCGACGCGCAGCGCCACGGCGTGCGCGTGCGACGACCAGACGTGAACCGCTCGGGCGCCGGCGCTTCACTCGAGGGCGACCCCGACGATCCCGACGTGCGCCTCGGCCTGGGGGACCTGCGCACCATCGGTGACGAACTCGCGACGCGCGTCGTAGAAGGTGCGCCGTGGTGCGACTCCTCGGACCTGGTGCGCCGCGCCGGCCTTCAGCAACACCACCTCGAGGTGCTCGCCGCCGCTGGCGCACTGGATTCTTTTGGCGCGACTCGTCGCGCACTCGCGTGGTCAGCTGGCGCGGCCGCCCAGGGCACACTCGATCGACTGCCCGGCGTGGTGACCGGTCTCGAGGCGCCGGTGTTGCCGGCGACGAGCGAGATGGAACGGGTGGCCGATGACATGTGGTCGATGGGCCTGACGCCCGAGGCGACGGCGATCGCGTTGGTGCGTGACTACCTCAACGAACGTGGCGTCACCCGCGCCGCCGCGCTGATCGGTGCCGAGGGTTCTCGAGTGCTCGTCGCCGGCGTCGTGACGCACCGTCAACACCCCGAGACCGCGAACGGTGCGGTCTTCATCAACTTGGAAGACGAGACGGGCCACGTCAACGTGATCTTCTCCAAGGGCGCCTGGGCCCGTTGGTCACTCGTCGCGCGTAAGTCGCCAGCCCTGATGATCCGCGGAACACTGCAGCGCGGCCAGGGGACGCTGGCTCTCACGGCCGAGTTCGTCGAGCCACTACGTCTGGGCGCGACCACGCCGTCACGCGACTGGCACTGAACACCGCGTCTCCACGACGTGACCACTGCGCGATAACACGCACTGCACGAATACGCGTGACCCGCTTTTAGGATTCCTTCATCGAATGCGTTTCAAGGATGAACGCGAATGAGAGGCGCCACAGATGATTGATGTCCCCGATTCCCATCAAGACCTTCTAGAAAGTTCCGTGGCTTCACTGGCCACGATCGGCCCCGATGGTCGACCACAACTCACGGAGGTGTGGTTCCTCTACGACGAAGGTTCGGTCGCGCTCTCACTCAATTCGAGTCGGCAGAAGACGAAGAATCTGGTCGCTCGTCCGCAGTGCTCGCTACTGATTCTTGATCTCGACGTACCTCAGCGCTATCTGGAATTGCGCGGTGATGTCGAAGTGACGGCTGACGACGGCTCGTTCGTTGAAAAGGTAGGAAAGAAATATAGCGCCGACTTACGTGCCTACGATCAACCGGGCGATGAGCGAGTTGTCGTTCGGATTGTCCCGAAAAAAATCAACGCCGTTGACATGCGAGGCTGACCGCCTGGGCACGTGAGCGCTTGAACGGCAGCCGTAGGCTGAACACCTATGGTCACCGTCGTCGTACTCGTCGTTGTCGTCGCGGTCCTCGTTTTCGTTTTCTATTGGTCGGGTCGATACGGTGATCCCAAGAGAAACTCTGGGACGTCTCTTCGCCGAAGCGCGAGCGCCCACACCACGAAGAACGGTCGTCCCAAAAAGGGTTACGCGACTCGTGATCAGGCCGAGGCGCAGGCCCTGGCGATGACGAAGCGAGACGGTTCGCCGATGAGTGCCTACAAGTGCGGTGCGTGCGACAAGTGGCACGTTGGTCATTAGTTGACCTGGAACACCGTCCCCAATCGACGGGACCGCGCTGGCGAATCATCAAAACTGAATCATCGCTGAGGCAAGATTGGAATGAAGCAACTCAGTGGGGAGGTCGGCGATGACCGCACGAGTCATTAACATCACCGTCGATTGCGACGACGTTCTGAAGGTCGCGAACTTCTGGTCCGAAGTTCTAGGACGACCAGTGGATCAGGTGAGTAGTCCGGTGTTCGCTTCCATTGGGGGTAGTGATCCCGAACGAACGGAGTCCGCGTGGTACTTCGAGAAGGTTCCGGAACTTAAATCGGCGAAGAATCGCATGCACGTGGACCTGGTCGACCCGGATCCTTCGGCTGTCGAGCGACTTGTGAACCTCGGTGCATCCAAAGTTGGGGAACACGAAATCGGGGGTGGACTCCATCGTTGGACCGTCATGCAAGATCCCGAAGGCAATGAGTTCTGCGTCGCCGCCAAGAGCTTCTCTGGTTGATCAACTCTGTTCACGGAGTGACACGACCGCGCACTGTCGTACGAAGGCTCTGCAAAACGGACGGCGCACCCACGGGCACTCGCCCGAATGACTCCCTTCGACGGTTGATCGACCGTCATGACCCAGCCCGATCGAATGCTTCGCGGGGCGACTCCCTGGCCCAACATAATTGATCGTTAAGGCGATCCTAATAATGCACTTGTAGTCATAAGAATCGTCTCCGACAGAATTTTTTCGTCACTACTGTTCACAACGTGGTCAAAAAGTTTGACCAGTTTCCTCGTTGGTAGGTTCCCTTGTTCTCTCTCAATTACGCCTGGAATGAGTTACGACGACGACTCGGTCGAACAGTGGTCACGGCGATCGGTCTCGCCGCGGGCGTCGGATTGGTGATGGGGATCATCGGCGTATCGCAAGGATTGAGCGATGCCCAGAACAAGGCCCTGTCGCCGCTGAATTCAGTGGGCACGGACATCATCGTGACCCGAACCGTCGCACCGACGCTCTCGACGGCCACGACAACCACCACCACTCCCTCCAACGGTTTCGGTGGTGGTGGTGGCGGCTTCGGCGGCGGCGGCCGCAGCGGTGGTGGTGGCTTCTTCGCCGGTGGTACGTCCTCGCTCAATTCCTCGGATGACGCCGCGCTCGCCGCAGCGAACTCCTCGGTGATCACGGACTTGGCGAAACTCGGACCGGCCGGTACCAAGTTCACGCACGACTTCTTCGTTCCCGGAACATTGATCACCTTTCCCTCGCAGGCCGTGAGCACCGTCGCGAACGTGAAGGGCGTGAAGAGTGCCGTCGGAGCGTTGTCGCTCGATGCCCTTCACGAAACCGGCACAGTGCCGAAGATCACTGCGTCGGTAAAGACCGGCGGTCAGACGATCTCGACGAGCGTCAAGGCGCCGGTCCTCACCGCAGCCGAGCAAGCAACTGAGCGCACGTGCATCCAGAATCTCATCACGAAACAGTTGGGCTCCACCACCACGACCATTCCCGGTTCCGGTACCGGGGGCGGCGGTGGATTCGGCGGCGGTGGCGGGGGATTCCGCTTCGGCGCCGGTGCGAGCTCCGCGTTTGCCAAATGCCTCACGCCCGCCCAAAAGGCTTACCAGCAGGACGTGGTCGTTCCCGAGCAAACTGTCAACGAAGTCCTCAATCCGCCGACCACCAACACCAGCACCTCGACGTACACCGTCGCCGGCGTGAACCCCGCCGATACGACCTCGGGACTGGTTACCAAGGCCCAGTTGGTGAAAGGTGCGTGGCTCTCATCGACTCCTTCGGTGGCGAAGTCCCAGGTGCTGGTCACGACCGCCTACGCGTCGCAAAAAGGGCTGAAGGTCGGCGACACGCTCACGATCAACAAAGTCGGCTACCGGATCGTGGGATTGGTGAACCCCACGTTGACGGGTGACGTTTCTGATGTGTACTTCAGCATCTCGAACCTTCAGACGCTGTCGACGAACTCGAATCGCATCAACGAAGTCCTGGTTTCCGTCGATAACGCGAACGACGTGAACGCCGTCGCCAAGGCCATCAAGAAAGCCCTCCCCGGTGCGACGGTCCTCACGTCGGCGTCCCTCGCCGATCAGGTGACGGGGAGCCTCTCGAACGCTCGCAAACTGGCCAACGACCTAGGTGGAGCCCTGGCCCTCGTGGTCCTGTTGGCCGCTTTTCTCATTGCCGGTCTCTTGACGCTCTCGAGTGTCTCGAAGCGCGTACGTGAGATTGGATCGCTGCGAGCAATTGGCTGGTCGCGCGGCCGCGTGGTTCGCCAGATCATGGCCGAGACGCTGGGCATCGGCGTGGTCGGTGGCGTCATCGGCATCGCCGTCGGCGCGGTGATCTGTCTCATCATCGGCGCGGTCGGTCCTGCCCTCAGCGTGTCGAGCACGGGCCTCGCCGTGGGCGCCTCCAAGGTGAGTGGCCTGTTGGGTCAGACGACGTCGGCCACGGTGGCCCGGACCGTTCACCTCACGGCACCCATTCACCCCCTCACGATTGTGATCGCGTTCGCCGGAGCTCTCCTCGGTGGTCTGATCGCCGGTGCCGTAGGTGGTTGGCGTGCGGCTCGACTCGCTCCCGCCTCTGCTCTCCGAGACCTCGGCTAAAGCTCACTCCCACCGAAAGGCGCACACCATGACCCAAATCCTGAATGACGACAACCGAGAACGCTCGACCGGAGATCCTCTTTATGTGTTGAAGGGCGTGACCCGCACTTTCGCCAAGGGAGGTGTCACGGTCAACGCGCTGCGCGGCATTGATCTGGAGATCGCGCGCGGCGAGACGGTGTCGCTGGAGGGCCCGAGTGGCTCCGGGAAGACGACGCTCCTACAACTGCTGGGCGCTCTCGATACTCCCACCTCGGGCCAGATTCGTTTCGACGGGCGATCGCTCGAGGACGAATCGGACAGCGTGCTCACCGACATTCGTTCTCGGGAGATCGGTTTCGTGTTCCAGCAGTTCAACCTGATACCGACGTTGAGTGCCGAAGAGAACGTGGCCATCGCCATGGTGCCACGAGAGTCCTCTCACGAGAAGCGCATAGCTCGCGCCAACGAACTACTCGGACAGGTTGGTTTAGCCCATCGGCTCGGACACCTGCCCTCGCGACTGTCCGGGGGCGAGCAACAGCGAGTGGCCATCGCTCGAGCCTTAGCCAACTCGCCGGAAGTCATCATCGCCGACGAGCCGACCGGCAACCTCGACTCGACGAACGCGAGCGAGTTCATGGCGCTGCTGGATGACCTTCGACAGCAGTTCGGCGTGACGATCATCATCGCGACGCACGATGAGGATGTCGCCTCGCACACCGGGCGCCGCTTGCGCATCCGTGACGGGTCCATTTCCTCGGACACCACCAAGTCAGTGTGAAGGCAGCGTACTTTTCGTAGTCTGACGAGCGTGACGCTGCCGCTGCGAGAAGGAGTTCGAGCTGTTGTCGTGGATGACGACGACCGCGTGCTCCTCGTGCATTTTCAGTTCCCTGAGTGGACGTTATGGGCGACGCCGGGCGGGGGAGTCGAACCGGGCGAGTCGCTGGAAGTAGCGATCAGGCGTGAGTTGAAGGAAGAGGTTGGTCTCGTCGACGTTGAGCTTGGTCCCGTCATCTGGGAGCGGACTCACGAATTCGAGTTCGCGGAGTATTCGGGTCAACACGAGAAGTTCTTCCTCGTGCACACTTCGACGGATGTCATTGCACCGACGTTCTCGAAGCAAGAACTCCTGGCGGAGCGTCTGACGGGCTCTCGGTGGTGGACGGTGCGTGAGATCCGAGAAGCGAGCGACGAGCAATTCGCACCGCGCCGATTGGCAGCGTTGCTCGAAACGTTGTTGAAGAATGGACCGCCGGAAACGGTCATCGACACCGGCGTTTAAGCCTGACGCGGTGGTCGGTTCAAACGAAGGCGTATTCGGGGCGATGACCCGATTCGATCTCCAGGCGTACGAGAAGCTGCGCGACCGGCAGGTCCTTCGCGTGGGTGATCCCGATGCAGCGCGAACGCGTCGGCAGGACTTCGAAAACGAGTGACGTGCTCTCGAGGACCTGCCCAACGAAGGTCGACAACTGCAGCTCGGAGTCGGTTTCGAAGCTGTGCTGGGAGATTGACTTGTGCATGAGCGGGATGATCGAAGGCTGGAAGCCCCAGAGGTTCATCGAGACGGTGGCGAGCGGAGAGAGCGACACCGGCTCGAGGCCGTCGTCGGCGTCGTAACCTTCGAGCGTCGAGTGGACGTTTCGTCGCTCCACGATTTCGGTGAGTCGTCCGTCTTCGACCATGCACGTGCCTCGCGACACCGGTAGGTCGCCGACGAGCGCGCGATCGAGTTCGAAGCCGACCAGGCAGTTGTGGGGACTGGCGGCGAGTCGCTCGCCGAGCAGAAGAAAGGCCGCGCGACCGTAGAGGTCATCGGCGTTGGAGACGCCGAACGGTTTGGACAGGTCCAAATTATTCTCAGCGGCGAGCACCGCGTCTACGGTGCCGCGCAGGCGACTCTGGACCGCGAAGCTGACCTTGTGTTCCTTCGGCCAGCGCGCGGCGACGTGCTCTTCGATCTGCTTTCCGGTTTCGGAATTGACGATGATGACGATGTCTTCAAAACCCGAGGCCCACGCGTCTGAGGCCAGGAGGTCGATGACGCCCTCACCGTGCTTGCCAATCGGTGCTAATTGCTTCACCCCGCCGTACCGCCGGGCGCGACCGGCCGCGAGGATGATCAGCGAAGGTCCGCTCAACGCGACCACCGCACGACCGCCGAGGCCCACGTCATACCGGCGCCGAAGCCGGTCATGAGCGCGTACTCACCGGATTTGATTCGTCCGTTCTCACGCGCGTCGAAGAAGGCGAGCGGAATTGATGAACTCGACGTGTTGCCGTAGCGATCCAGGGTGACGACGGTTCGCTCCATGGGAATGCCGAGGCGCTGGGTCGCGGCCTTGATGATCCTCACGTTGGCCTGGTGGGGGATGACGAGATTGATGTCATCGGGACTGACGTCGGCGATCTTCATGGCCTCTTCGGCCGAATCGACGACGACGCGCACGGCCCGTCGGAAGACCTCTTTGCCGTCCATCTGGAAGAATCCACCGTGTTCACACGTGAGGAGGTCGGCGGCCGACCCGTCGGCGCCCAACACGAAGGACAAGACGTCCGTGCCCTCGGCGTCGTACTCGAGCACGGCGGCCCCGGCGCCGTCACCGAGCAGAACCGCCATGTTGCGGTCGCTCCAGTCGACCCAGCGCGAGAGGTTCTCCGAGCCAATGACGAGAATCCTTTTGTTGCCGGTCTCGAGGAGTCCTTGGGCCACGCGAACGGCGTACATGAAGCCGCTACAGGCGGCGTTCACGTCCATCGCCGCGCAGTTCAGTCCGAGTTCGTTGGCGAGCATCGGCGCCGACGCCGGGCACAGTCGATCCGGGGTGGTGGTCGCCATCACCAGGAAGTCGATGTCACCGACGAGCAGTCCGGCGTCTTCGATGGCGTTTCGCCCGGCGATGACGCCGAGAGAGACGGCCGAGCCGCCGATTCGTCGTTCACGGATGCCGGTGCGTTCGGCGATCCACTCGTCGGAGGTGTCGAGCGTCTGGGAGAGCTCGTCGTTGGTGACGATTCGGTCCGGTAGGGCGATGCCCCAACCCCTAAAGCGAACGCCCATTGGTCAGCTCCTTCGCTGGATTGCCTTCGGCAAGTCTAGGTCTTAGGCGCTCGGCGCCGCGGGTGCCTTGAGCACCTGCAAGGTGCAGCGCGCGATGCAAATCATGCGACCCGTTTCGTCAGTGAGATCGATCGCCCAGACGTGGACGGTGCGACCCTTGCGCACCGGCGTCGCCGTCGCGGTCAACGTGCCGCTACTCATCGAGCGCAGGTGCGAGCAGTTGAGCTCGGTCCCCACGACGATTTCATCCGGTCCGACGCTCACCGCGCCGCCGATCGACGCGGCGCCCTCGGCCATGAGCGCGGACACCCCGCCGTGCAAGATGCCGTAGGGCTGATGAACCTTCGGGCCGACCTCGACCTGCAAGACGACCTTCTCCGGCGAGAGGAGCACGACTTCGATGCCGAGTTCCTTGTTGACGTCGTTGCCCTCGTTGATTCGCTTCATCCGGTCCTCGTGCATTTCGACAGTGTAGAAGTCGGCCGATAGCCTCTGTCCATGGCTCGACGAGTGGATCTACGCAGTGACACGGTGACGCAACCGACCCAGGCGATGCGCGACGCCATGGCCGTGGCGCTCGTCGGCGACGACGGCTACAACGAGGACCCGACGGTCCGAGCGCTGGAGGATCGTTTCGCCGCGCTGGTGGGCAAGGAGGCCGCGGTCTTCGTGCCCTCGGGCGTCATGGGGAACCAGATCGCCGTTCGGATCCTCACCAGTCCCGGCGACCTCGTGATCGCCGGACGGGGCCAGCACGTCGTCAGCTTTGAAATGGGCGCGGCCGCTCGCAACTCTTCTATTCAATTCGCCACCGTGGATGACACCAACGGCGTATTGGCGTTGCGCGACGTCCTCGACATCATCGACGCCGAAGATGACCATCAGCCGCACGTCGCCATGGTGTCACTCGAGAACACGCACATGCCGTCGGGCGGTACGCCGTTGGACGTCGCCGACATTGAGGCGCTCGCGCGAGCAGTAGATGGACGACCGGTGCACTTAGACGGTGCTCGATTGTTCAACGCCGTCGTGGCGACGGGTACGAGCGCGGCGCAGTACGCCGCGCCGGCGACCACGGTCATGACGTGTCTGTCCAAAGGTCTCTGTGCGCCGGTCGGCTCGCTCCTCGCCGGTCCGGCTGGATTGATGGAACGCGCCCGGATTGAACGAAAGCGACTCGGAGGAGCGATGCGTCAAGCTGGGTTCCTCGCGGCCGCCGGACTGGTCGCGCTCGATGAGATGGTCGATCGATTGGCCGACGATCACGCTCGCGCGCGAATCCTGGCCGGACTCTTCGCGACGACGTTTCCCGAGGCCGAGTACGACCCCTCGACGTGTCGCACGAACATCGTGGCCTTCGACCACCCGCAAGCGCGACAGTTGGTCGAAGAACTCGCGATCCTTGGCGTCGACGGCGGCACCGTCGGTCCACGACGGGCTCGCTTCGTGACGCACGCGGGCGTCGGCGACGATGACGTCACCTTCGTCGCTGAAGTACTGGCGCGCTTCAAACCCACGTTGCGCTGAATCGTTTTTCGTTCGCGCACCGTTCGCCCACATGTCACCGAAGCTTTCTCGGGGGAGAGTTGGCGGGTTGGGGGTAGCCTTGAGGGACCCGTAAAGGCATCACATGACTGAAATCCTCCATCTCTCCACGTTCTTGCACCGACCGATATTCGATTCGGACGGCGACCGGATCGGTCGCGTCCAAGACCTGGTCGCACGACTCGGCGACAACTCGCATCCGCCGGTGGTGGGCGCGGTCATACGCATCGAGGGCCGGGACCTGTTCGTGCCGATTCGAAAGATCGGCGGCCTCAGCGAAGGTCGCATGACCTTCCAGGGCAAGCGCGTCGACCTACGCCGCTTCGAGCGTCGTCCCGGTGAGCTCTTACTCGCCGAAGACCTGCTGGCGCGCCACCTGATCAACCTGGTGCGAGGTCGCCTGATCACCGCGAACGAGATCGAGATCGCCCAGATCGACAACAAGTGGGAGGTCGTCGGAGTCGACCCGGGCAAGCGACCGCTCCTGCGTCGGATCCTCGGCCAGAACGTCGGTCAGCACGTGAAGTCCGAGGCCATCGTGGACTTCGCCTCTATCGAGCCTTTCGTCGCACACGTACCCACGGCCCGATTGCGCATTCCCTACCGCAAGCTCTCGAAGCTTCACCCGGCCCAGATCGCCGACCTCGTCGAGCAGGCCAGTCACGAAGAGGGCGAGGAGATCATCGAGGCGGTGGGCGCCGACCGTGAACTCGAGGCCGATGTCTTCGAAGAACTGGACACCACCCACCAGATCGAGTTCCTCGAGGCTCGTAGCGACGCCGACGCCGCGCGACTGCTCGCTCGCATGGAGCCCGACAACGCGGCCGACCTCATCAGCGAGATCGACCAGGACCGTCGTCTCCCGATTCTCGAACGTCTGCCCGACGTCCAGAAATTGAAGGTCCGTCAACTGCTCTCCTACAGCGCCGACAGCGCCGGCGGCCTCATGAACCCCGACTTCGTGTCCGTGCCGGCGACCGCGACGGTCGCCGACGCGCTCGAGGCCATTCGCACGTCACGGGTGCCGGCCGAAGCGTTGCACACGGTCTTCGTCGTGGACGAGAATGGACAGCCGATCGGCGCGGCGTCGATCGCGCCACTCGTGCGCGCCCCGGGTCACGAACTCGCCTTGAGCGTCTCGCGCACGCACCTGGCCCACGTCCACCCGCACTGGGACCTGCATCAGGTGTCGCGAATAATGAGTGACTTCAACTTGACGGTGTTGCCGGTGCTCGACGAGGACCATTCGACGATGATCGGTGTTGTAACAGTGGATGACCTACTCGAGGAGTTGCTGCCGCACGGTTGGCGACGCGAGTTCGGCATGACGGCGGGCGAAGAATGACGCGCCGTATCCCGTGGGGTCACGTTCAAAGGGGGCTCACTGAAACCCCCTAGTACAACCTTCATTCATTGCGTCCCGGCACGATCGCACACGAACTCTTCGGTAGGCCACTAGCCCTCCTTCGAATCTCGTCGTGGGCGT
>Ga0302193_10001012_pt1 | contig 24356 bp, 21 predicted proteins | sample II_Bog_E3_3_FD_200228 | JGI IMG/M metagenome (GOLD analysis project Ga0302193, IMG submission 200228) | Peat permafrost microbial communities from Stordalen Mire near Abisko, Sweden - II_Bog_E3_3 | ecosystem: Environmental > Terrestrial > Soil > Wetlands > Peat | place: Sweden: Abisko...
GGCGTTTCTGTTTACTGGAAAGTACATAGTTCAAAATAGCAAGTCATTCATTTGATTGCACTTGATTCGACGCCTTCACCCTCGGCGGGTCGGAATAGACGGGGAGGGGGGTGGGGTTCAAAGAGGTGGTACGGACCGGGCACATCCCTGACAGCTCAAGAAGGGCGGATTTGCAGGCATGATTCCAGTGTGCGCTTTTTGGGGAAATAAACTGCAAAGTGCAGAAATAAAGTTGATCTGCGCGAAAGGTCGATTGCTGGCCTGTTAGATGCCGTTTTTCATGATTTCGAGGCCGGCTTTGGAGACCTGGAGGTCGTCTTCAGACTTGCCGCCGCTGAATGCGACGATGATGTAGCCGGAGTCGACGCGAAGGATGGTGCCGCCCTGCCAGCCGAATTCGCCGGTCATGGGCGGGCGTTTTGCGGTGCCGCTGTCCTGAAGGGTGGAGGCCATTTCAGCGGATTTTGCGTAGGCGATGCCGAGGAGGTTGTTGCCGTTGGCGGAGGCTTTGGCGTCAGTGAGGTGTCCGACGACGGCCATTTTGGAGGTCCAGGAGTCAATGGCAGCGCCTGCGGCGTAGCTGACAACGGCGACACCCTGGATGTTGAGGGCGGCAGCTTTTGCCTTCATGACTTCAATGGTCTGGGACTCCAGGGCGTCAAGTTTCTTGGGGCTGGGGGGCTTGGGGGAAGCGGCCTGGAGGGTTGCGGTGGAGAGGGCGAGGGTTAGAAGAAGTACGGTGGGATGGACGGGCATGGGTTGGGCTCCGGTGACACGAAGGATGGCCGGTTTTCTGGTGGGGCCATGCTAACGCAAGGAGCTTGTAAAGAGGAAGTGGGCAAGTGTCGGGAAAGTGCCTTCCCAGGTCTCAAACGCGAGGCCTGGGGCACCCGGGAACATGCCGTGCGGAGATCCGAAAACAAGGCCCCGGAACTAAAGCCCTCGAAATCTGCCTCTGCATTCAGGGGCATGAATGCCCTTGCTCCCTCCGAGAGTGCCCCCGAGCCCTCCGGACTGGACAGATTAAGCGGCCTACTGCGGGGGAGCGGTGGGAGCGGGGGTCGTGGTTGTGGTTTGGGTTTGCTCTTGCCCAGGAATCTGAGTGGTTTGGGTCTTGGTCTTCGTCTTTTCCGACTTCTTGTGATGGTGCTTGTATTTGGTCTTGGTGTCGGTGGTCTCGGTGGTCAGTGTTTGGGGAGGGGTCTGGGTGGTGGTGGTAGTGGTTTGCGCCGGGGGCTGCTCTTGGGCGGTAAGCGGGACGGAGAGCGCAAGCACGACGAGCGATCCGGCTGCAATGGCATAGAGTTTCATGGATTTCATTGAATTCCTCGAATTTTCCCTGAAAAGGGGATGGGGGATACGCAAGGAAGCCAGTCTTGATGAACGGACTCTCTGCGCTTATAGGAAGGCTCGTTGATTTGAGTGCAGATTGCTGAGCAGAATGGCTCGTGCTGTTTTGAGTTGCGGGCGGGAAGGGGGTTGTGCTTTCCCGCGAATCGCAAAAGACGCGATGGATGGGGCACGCGGGGAGGTAGGGATTTATGCTTTCCCCGGTCTCAAAGGAGAGGCCGGGGGCACCCAGCCTTGGTTGAGAAGAGGCAGAGCGCGGTAGTCTTAAAGGCAACGTGATCAAGGACGATTCAGGCTCGAAGGTGGGGAGTGGCCAGGCGGCTGCGCTGGAGCAGGCGATGGCGGAGTTGACGCCGTTTATGCGGCAGTGGACGGCGGCGAAGCGGGAGAATCCGGATGCGCTGCTGTTTTTCCGCATGGGGGATTTCTACGAGCTGTTCTATGACGATGCGGTGACCGTGAGCCGGGAGTTGCAGTTGACGCTGACGGCGCGGGATCGGGAGCGCTTGCAGCCGATGTGCGGGGTGCCTTATCACGCGGTGGAGCAATATTTGACGCGGCTGTTGCGGAAGGGATATCGGATTGCCATCTGTGACCAGATGGAGGACCCGAAGCTGACGAAGAAGATTGTCCGGCGCGAGGTGACTCGGGTGCTGTCGCCGGGGACGGCGTTGGATAACGGGCTGGGGCAGGAGCAGAACAATTTTCTGGCGGCGCTGCTTGAGGTGCGGGTTCCTGAAAAGCAGGCCGCGGGGGCTAAAGCCCAGGATCATTTTGCGGACGGTTCGGCCCGACTGAAGTCGGGCCCTGATACAAAGCAGGATTTGGGCACAAGGCGGGATTTGGGGGCTGAGCATGGCCTTGGCGGGGACCAGGGATTGGTTTGTGCGGTGGCGCTGCTGGATGTTTCCACCGGGGAGTTCAGGACGGCGGAGTTTAAAGGGGCGACGGCGCGGCAGCAGGCGGTGGATGCGATTTTGAAGGCGGGAGCGAGTGAGGTGCTGTTGCCGGCGAGCGCGGAGTTGCCGGCGCAGTTGGAGCGGATTCCGGCGCGGACGCGGGTGGAGGATTGGGTTTGGACACGGGAATTCGCGGTGCCGCTGGTGGAGCGGCAGTTGAGCGTGCGGACGCTGGAGGGGTATGGGTTGGAGACGCATCCGGCGGCGGCGATTGCGGCCGGGGCGGTGCTGCATTATGTGCGGACTACGCAGAAGAATGAGGCGCTGCACGTTGACAGCCTGAAGTTTGAGGAGCACTCGACGGCTCTCGAACTGGACCAGGTGACGGTGCGGAATCTGGAGTTGGTGGAACCGCTGTTTCAGGGACAGGACGCGCGGGCAACGCTGTTTTATACGCTGGATGCGTGCCAAACGCCGATGGGCAAGCGACTGCTTCGGGCGACGATTCTGCGTCCGCTGGTGGATGCGGAGGCGCTGGAGGCCAGGTATGAGGCGGTGGGGGAGGCGCATGCGGACCTGCTGAAGCGCGAGGAGGTGCGGCGCGGGTTTGCGGGGATTCTGGATTTGGAGCGGCTGCTGGCGCGACTGAGTCTGGATTCGGCGGGGCCAAGGGATGTGCGGGGGCTGGCGGCGAGTTTGGGCAGGCTGCCGGGGTTGAAGCTGGCGCTTGTCGCGATGGAAGCGGGGCTGTGGAAAGAGCTGACTGCTCGGCTGGACACGCTGGAAGATGTAACGGAGCTGATTGAGCGGACGCTGGTGGTGGAGCCTCCGCTGACGCTGGTGGATGGCGGGGCTGTTGCTGAGGCGGTGGATGCGGAACTGGATGAGCTGCGGGCGATTTCTTCGACGGGGAGGCAGTCGATTGCGGCGATCGAAGAGCGGGAGCGAGTTAGGACTGGGATAGGTTCGCTTAAGGTTAGGTATAACTCTGTTTTTGGGTATTACATCGAGATAACCAAAGCTAACATGGCGCTGGCCCCGGCGGATTATGAGCGGAAGCAGACACTGGTGAATGCGGAGCGGTTCACTACTCCGGAATTGAAGGAGTATGAGCGGAAGATACTGACGGCGCATGACCGGTGCATCGAGATTGAGAAGCGGATTTTTGTTGAGTTGCGGAAGACAGTGTTGGATGCGGCGGGGCGGATACGGCGGAGCTCGGCGGCGGTGGCAGAGGCGGATTTGCTGGCGGATTTCGCGCATTTGGCGGCATTGCGGCGGTATGTGCGGCCGGTAATTGTGGGCGAGCCGGTGCTGGAGGCGGTGGCTGGACGGCATCCGGTAATTGAGCAGTGGATGGAGGAAACGCGCGAGGGACGATTCATTGCGAATGATCTGTATCTGAATGCGGCGGATGAGAATGGGTGGGGGGATGGGCCTAGCTTATTGCTTATAACCGGGCCTAACATGGGGGGCAAGAGCACTTATCTGAGACAGGCAGCGATGTTAGTGCTGCTGGCGCAGATGGGAAGCTTTGTTCCGGCTGAGCGGATGCGGTTTGGGCTGACGGACAGGATTTATACGCGCATAGGAGCGAGCGATAACGTGGCGCGGGGGCGGTCGACGTTCATGGTGGAGATGACGGAGACGGCAACGATTTTGAATACGGCGACACGGCGGTCGCTTGTGCTGCTGGACGAGATGGGGCGCGGGACGGCGACGTTTGACGGGCTGAGCCTGGCATGGGCGACGGTTGAGTATCTGCATGCGGAGACGGGGGCCCGGACGCTGTTTGCTACGCATTATCACGAGTTGACGATGCTGGCGGAGAAGCTGCCGCGGGTGACAAACCTGCGCGTGGGAGTGAAGGAAGCGCAGGGCGGGATCGTGTTTCTGCATACGATTGAGCCGGGGGCGGCGAGCAAGAGCTATGGGATTGAGGTTGCGAAGCTGGCGGGGTTGCCGGGGGTGGTGATTGAGCGGGCGAGGCGGGTGCTGAAGCAGCATGAGAAGGCAGAGCGGCAGAGTGTGCAGGTGGAGACGGCGGAGCCGGTACAGTTGACGATTTTTACGCCGCTGTCGCAGCGGATTGTGGATCGGATTGAAGCTACGGATGTGAACCAACTGACTCCGCTACAGGCGTTGAATCTGCTGGAGGAGTTGAAGCAGGAGCTTAAAAGCAGGGTCTAGGGTCTGGGGTATGGGGTTGGCTTTGAATATTCGGGTTGCGGCGGGGGAGTTGCTGGTGGTGGGGCTGGGCGGGGCAGAGCTGACGGGGCCGGAGCGCGCATGGCTCAAGCTGGTGCGGCCGGCGGGGATCATTCTGTTCAAGCGGAACATTGTGGATGCGGGGCAGACGCGGGGGCTGCTCGGCGAGGCGACGGGGTTGTGTGCGGGGAATGCGCTGCGGTGCGTGGATGTGGAGGGCGGGACGGTGGACCGGCTGCGCGATGCGCTGGCACCGATGCCTTCGGCACAGGGGGTTATGAAGGCCGCAAGGCAGGCCGGGAACGCGCGGATCATTCAGGAGCATGGGGAGTTGGTGGGGCGCGGGGTTCGAGCGTTTGGGTTCAATGCTACGCTGGCGCCGGTGCTGGATTTGGGGCTGGCGGCGTCGGCTGGGGTGATGGGGACGCGGGCGGCGGCGGAGACGGCGACGGGCGTGGTGGAGTATGGGCGCGGGTTTTTGGCGGGGCTGACGGGGCAGGGCGTGACGGGGTGCGGGAAGCACTTTCCAGGGCTGGGCGGAGGAACGCTGGACTCGCATTTGGCGACGCCGGAGATTAGTCGGACGAGGCGCGAGATGAACCGGGATGACCTGGTTCCCTTTCGCGAGTTGCGGGATGAGCTGCCGATGGTGATGGTGAATCATGCGGCCTATCCGCACACCCCGGGTGGGGCGCGGCCGGCTTCGGTTTCGGCGTATTGGATTACGACAGTACTGCGGAGGCGGATTGGGTATCGGGGGCTTATCTTCTCGGACGATTTGGAGATGGGCGGAATTTTGAAGTTCATGCCGATTGAAGATGCGGTGATTGTGGCGGTGCGGGCGGGGATGGATTTGATGGAGATTTGCCATAGTCCGGAGCTGATTATGCGGGCGTATGAGGCGCTGATTGGGGAGGCGGAGCGGTCGGACGCCTTCAGAAAGACGCTGCTGGCGCGGGCGCGGGAATGCGGGGCGAAGCGGAATAGGCTATTTCCGGCGCGGGAATCGCGGGCGTTGTCGGTTGCGCAGTTTGCAGCGTTGCGGACGCGGATTCTGGAGTTTGGGGAGCGGGTTGCTTTGGCGCAGGATGCGGGGCCGGCATGAGAGCGAAGACGATGACGGTTGCCGGGGTGATGAGCGGCACGTCGGCAGACGGGGTGGATGTGGCGGTGGTGCGGATTGGGCCGGGGCGGCTGAGGCCAAAGCTCGAGTTGCTGGCGCATGAGGGGTTTCGGTATCCGGCGGTGTTGCGGCGCGCGGTGCTGGCGGCGATGGATGCGAAGTCGACTTCGGCGGCGGAGTTGGGGCGGCTGAACTGGCGGCTGGGGATTGCGTATTCCGAGGCTGTGGCGGAGACGGTGAAGCGGCGCGGGATGACGCTGGATTTGATTGGGTGCCACGGGCAGACGCTTTACCACCAGGGGCGCGGCGAGATGTATGCGGGGCGGAAGTTTGCTTGTACGTGGCAGGCGGGCGAGGCGCAGGTGATTGCGGCGGCGCTGGGGGTTCCGGTGGTGTCGAATTTTCGGCCGGCGGATATGGCAGCGGGCGGGCAGGGTGCGCCGCTGGTTCCGATGCTGGATTTTGCGCTGTTTGCTCATGGGACGCGGGGGCGGGTGCTGCAGAACATTGGCGGGATTGGGAACTTGACGGCGATTCCTGCGGGATGCGGGCCGGAACAGGTGCTGGCATTCGATACGGGGCCGGGGAACATGGTGATGGACTGGCTGGCGCAGGAGTGTTTTGGGAAAAGGTTTGATCGGAATGGGGCGATTGCGGCCTCAGGGACTGTTTTGAAGGCGGTGCTAGAGAGGGCTTTGCGGGGTGGGTATTTTGGGATGAAGCCGCCGAAGACAGCGGGGCGGGAGCAGTTTGGGAAGGGTTACGCGGCGGAGTTTCTGAAGGCTTGCAGGAAGGTGAACGAGAGGCCGGAAGATGCGCTGGCCACGGCAGCGGCGTTTACGGCTGCATCGATTGAGGCAGGCTACAAAATGTTTGTGCGGAGGAAGATGCGCGGGGCACCGGTGGACTATATCGTGTCTGGCGGTGGGGCGCGGAATGGGACGCTGATGGCGATGCTGGCGGCGCGATTAGAGCCGTTGGGGTGCGAACTGGCGTCGAGCGGGGAGTTTGGGATGCCGGCGGAGGCGAAGGAGGCGGCGGCGTTTGCGCTGATGGCATGGCAGACATGGCACAGGCGGGCGGGGAATGTTCCGGCGGCTACGGGGGCGCATAGGGGGGCGGTGCTGGGTCAGGTGACGTATGTTTGAGGGCGCCCGGAACGTGGAGGGTGTCGGATCCCTGGTCTCAGAATCGAGACCGGGGGCGCCCGGCTTCAGAAGGGGAATTAAAAATGCGGTGCGTGGAGTTTTTGGATGCCTCTTGCTGTCAGCGATAGTGATCGTTGGCGGGTGCCATTCTGCAGAGCGTGATGCTGGGACGGTGGTGGTGTTGATTGAGAGCAGTCCGGCGAATCTGGATCCGCGGGTGGGGACGGATGCGCAATCGGAACGGATTGATGGGCTGCTGTTTGATGGGCTGGTGACGCGGGATGCGCATTTCAACTTTGCTCCGGCGCTGGCGGAGCGGTGGGAGCAGCCGGACCCGCTGACGTTGATCTTTCATCTGCGCGGCGGGGTGCGGTTTCACGATGGGCGGTCGCTGACGGCCAAGGATGTGGCGTTTACGGTTGAGTCGATGCTGAATCCGAAGATGCCGGGCGGGGTGATTTCTCCGCGGGCGGCGAGCTATGCGTCGATCGACAGGATTGATACGCCTGATGCGCGGACGGTGGTGATGCATTTGAAGCGGCCGGATAACTACCTGCTGATGAATCTCTCGACGAACGCGATGGGGATTGTGCCGGCGGGGAGCGGGCGGGATTTCTGGCTGCATCCGGTGGGGACGGGGCCGTTCCGGTTTGTGAGCCAGCAGATTGATCAGGACGTTACGGTGGAGCGGAACGAGCAAAGCTGGCAGGTGGAGCCGAAGCTGAAGCGGGTTCGGTTTGCGGTGGTTCCGGACGCGATTACGGAGTCGCTGGAATTGGAAAAGGGGTCAGGAGATGTGGCCGTCAATTCCCTTCCCATGGACTCGCTTGGGGTGTTGGCGGCGCGGCCGAATTTGCGGATTGAGGAGACAGGCGGGACGGAGATTCAGTACCTTAGCTTCAACCTGCGCGATCCTCTTTTGAGCGATGTGCGGGTGCGGCAGGCGATATCATGCGCGATAGACCGGAAGCTGATTATGAAGACGCTGCTGGATGGGCGGGCGCGGGCTGCGGAGAGTTTGCTGCCTCCGGATCACTGGGCCTGGAACGGAGACGGGCCGCGATACGACTACGATCCGGCGCGGGCGGAGCGGCTGCTTGACGATGCAGGGCGTCGGCGAGGAGCGGGCGGAGTGCGGTTTCATGTGACGATGAAGACGAGCAGCAATGAGGGGACTCGGCTGCTGGCGGCTGTGTTGCAACAGCAATTGGCGGCGGTAGGGATTGCGATGGACATTCGCAGCTTTGAGACGGCGACGTTTTATGCGGACGTAATGCGCGGAGCGTTCCAGATGTATTCGCTGCAATGGGTTGGGGGGAACGAGCAGCCGGACATTTTTGGCTATGCGTTTTCTTCGGCGCGGATTCCGCCCAAGGGCGCCAATCGCGGTCATTACCTGAATCTGCACCTGGATGCGTTGCTGGACGATGCGGCCGAGAACGGGGACATGACCAGGCGGAAGGCGGACTATACGGAGGCGCAGCAGATATTGGCGCGGGATTTGCCGGCGATCAATCTTTGGTATCGGGACACGGTGGTGGTGCATAACAAGCGATTGACTCATGTTACGCCTTCGCCTTCGGGGAGTTATGTGTTTCTTGAGACTGCTGAACTGGCCGGGCAGTGATGTGGGGTTGATCGCGAGCTAGTCAGGTGGGCAGCGGGCGGTTGACACGCAGACCGGGGCGGCATTTAATTAAGGTGTTGGTTGTGGTGAAGGAGTTCACCCTTAACCGCTGTCCCACTTGCAAAGCCGGACAGATGATGACTCCTGACAGGGAATCCTGTTGCGGAGTCATATCCCGGCACGATCCCTCTAAAACATGGGCGGAAGAACAGGTCGGCGAAGGCGCGACTGTGTGCATTCGCAGGCAATGTAACCTGATTGAGAGGAGACAAGGAATTGCAAAAATACCTGATGATTGCCATTGGGGGCGCGCTTGGATCGGTTGCGCGGTACTGGGTTGGGTCAACCATTTCGGGCCGGGTGGGCGTTCGGTTTCCCTACGGCACGCTGGTTGTGAATCTGACAGCATGCCTGGTTATAGGGTTCACGCTGACTTACCTGGGCAAGCGCGCGGATCTCGATCCGGCATGGCGGTTTCTGATTCCGATTGGGTTCGTTGGCGCCTATAGCACGTTTTCAACGTATGAGTGGGAGACGCTTTCGACGCTTCGGTCAGGGGCATTTTTTCTGGCGGGGCTGTATGCGATTGGGAGCCTGGTTTTGGGGCTGATTGCGGTTTGGGGCGGTGCGGCGCTAGCTGAGATTCTGTAGTTGGGGAGTTGCGCGCAACACGCTTGCCATTTCTCTGCCAGCGGTGCTTCAATGCAACGTTGCGCCAGTGGTGAGTAGATTTGCCGCGGGTGTGACGAAGGGAGTCGCGACATGTTGACTTCAGGCAAGGCGGTCAAGGTCTCCATCTACCTTGGCGATGGCTCGAAGCATTACGGAATTCCGGTTTATACCAGCATTCTGGACTTTCTCTTTCACAAAGGGGTGTATGGGGCGACGGTGCTGAAGGGCGTGGCTGGATTCGGGTCGACGCACCGGCTGCACTCGGCGCACATTCTTGAGATCTCAGACCATTTGCCGGTGAAGATTGAGTTCATTGAGACGCGGGAGATGGTGGATTCGCTTCTGCCGGAGCTTGAGAAGCGGACGGGGTGCGGGATTATCGAGGTGCAGGAGACTACGGTGGTGATTCCGGCGAAGCGGTGAGGGACTTGGTTTGGAGTTGTGCTTTCAACCCTTTTCGCAAAAAGACGCGGAAAGGATGGGGCACCCAACATTTTCGCCATATTCGAACGGCTATTCGGCGGAGTTGAAGGGAGAGGCGGGGAGGCCTTCTCCGTTGAAGAGGTTGCACTGGGGGCTGTTGGCCCAGCCGTAGCGAATGAAGCGGGGCTGGGGGATAGCGGGGCTGCTGGCGAGGACGGTATTCCCGTCGATCTTTGCGGTTGCGGGAAGGAATTTTCGGTCGGCTCCGGCGACTTCAAAGCCGATCAGTTCCCCGCCCCTGGCTACCAATCCTTTGGAGTGGTGGTTGAACCAGGCGCGGATCGCCGGACCTTCAGGTGTGGCCTGTCGGAACATGGGGCCGGAGTAGGCGATGTCTTCGCCGTATTCAATGGCGCGGGCGGCAAGGGCCAGGCGGTGACCAACGTCGACCTTGTCTGTGGGGTGGACATTGTCAGGGTTGCCGATGTCGATGGTGACGGCCATGGCGGTGTTGGTGAGGGAGAGGGTTTTGAGCTGCTGCTCGCGCAGTTCGGCCCAGTCCTCGGTATCATTCGACTTGAAGTTTGAAATCTGGACAAAGAGAAACGGGAAGTCGCCTTCGGCCCACTGGTGGCGCCAGTCGGTAATCATAGTGCTGAAGACGCGATTGTAGAGCGGAGCGCGGGCGAGGGCGCTGTTGCTTTCGCCCTGGTACCAGATGACTCCTCGGATGGGAAACGGGGTCAGCGGGGCGATCATGCCGTTCCAGAGCATGCCGGGGCCCCAGCTGAGCAGTTGCGGATGCCAGGGAAATTGCGGTTCGGGCTTGCCGGTGGCTTTGGCTTCGGCGCGCTGGCGCTGCTCGTCCTTGTCGTGGATGAAGGCGTCGGATTCACGCTCGGTCATCTGGCCCCAGGAAACAAAGATGGGAGCGAGCGAGGCGTCGGCGCCAAGAGCGGCTTCGCGGGTCCAGGTGTCGGCGACGGTTCCGCCCCAGGTGGAGTCGATCACGCCGACGGGGACTTGCTGGTCGTGGTGGATTTCGCGGGCAAAGTACCAGGCGACGGCGGAAAAGTCGCGAGCGGTTTCAGGTGAGGAGGCAGTCCAACCGGGCGAGTCGATGTCGTCGAGGGGATACTCGGAGGCTTTTTTGTTGACCATGAGGAGGCGGATGTCGGGAATGCCGGCGTGGGGCAGGTCCTGGTTGGCGGTGGCGGCCTGGCGCATGGCGAACTCCATGTTGGACTGACCGGAGGCGAGCCAGACGTCGCCGACGAGGACATCGGAGAGGGTGACGGTCTGGGGGTCGCCAGAGCTGGGAGTTGCCTTCACTGCGAGTTCGAACGGGCCGCCAGCGACGCCGGGGCTGAGATAGAGGCTCCAGCGGCCGAGCGGACCGGCGGTGGTGGAGAGGGTCTGGCCGCGGAAGGAGACTTCAACAGCTTCAGACGGTGCAGCCATGCCCCAGACATGGACGGGCATATCGCGCTCGACGACCATGTGGCTGCTGAGAACTTTTGGGAGCGTGAGTTGTGCGCTTGCGGTGAAGGAGAGGCTGGATACGAGAAGAGTAAGCAGGAGAGAGTTACGCAGATTCACAGGGATGCCTCGCGCGGTGCGGGATAGAGCCGGGATTCGGGGCAGATCAAGCCACGAATTTGCCGGAAATAGAACGGTATCAGAGGCAGGCGCCCGTTGCCAGTGCGGTAAGACAACAATGAGCGGTAAGCGGCTAGTTCCCAGGGATATACCTCTTCGACGGATGAAGGGCCATTCCGCATTGACACGACCCGGACGCCCACCGCACACTCAGGCCAGCGAGGGGATTCAGGCCTCCATCGCCGCTGCGGGCAACCCCGGTTGGAATGCCGTTGGATGAAGCAGCTGACTCCGGCCAGAAAGAAATGAAGGCTAAGCATGAGTGATTCCGCTCCTCAGGGATTGAAGAACCACGGACGGCTCGACCCACAGTACCACTTTGTCTCGACTGCTGTTCTCATGGTCAACCTGTTCATCATGTTGTGCTACGCATGGCAGAACCTGACCTACTTTACGGCATGGCTGGTCATTCTCTCCATCGCCGTATTTATACCTTTCCTGAAAATCCGCTCCTATCCGCTTAAGGTGCAGGACCGAGTGATTCGTCTGGAAGAGCGAATCAGGCTGCAGGCGCTGGCTCCGCAGGAGTGGCATGCGCAGATTTACAAACTGACGGAAGACCAACTGATCGGGCTTCGCTTCGCCTCAGACGATGAGGTGGTGGAGCTGGCCAAGCAGGCTCTGGAAAGCAATCTCAACCGCAAACAGATCAAGGAACGCATCAAGAGCTGGCGGGCTGACGACTTTCGTATTTGAAGCGGGGTTCTGAGTTTCAGTGTCACGGGGGTGCGGACTGAGGTTTGGTCCGTACCCTTTTGTTTGTGGGCGGATTTCATAGCGTCCCTCCTGGGCGCGAAGATTTTGGGGGCGCGGCGATTTTGAGAGCGCATTTACCCCGGATTTCATCCGGGGCTACTATCAGGCGCTCCCCCCGGGAGGGGCCTGCGGCGCATCGCAAGACGGGATTGGGTTCGAGGCGGGCCAGGGTCAAAAGCGAGGCAGGTGCCCGAGGTTACCCGGCGACGAAGGCTGCAGGAGTGCTGTGTGGACCGGGAGGTCCACGCTACAGCCGGTCAGGAGACCGGCGCGACAAATCTGATGACTCGCGCTACCGGGAGGCTCTAGGCGGTGGCCATCAGGTAGCGTTCTTCGGGGATGGCGGACTGGGCGGGGAGGGCGCTCAAGAGGAGCTGGACTACATCCTCAGCGCTGTAGGATTCTGCGCCCGGAGCGAGGAAGGTAGCGATGGTGTTTAGATCGTCGCCAACGGTCACAAGTGCTGCCTCTACTTTGCCATCTTTTCGCGTTTGTGCGTGCCCAACATTGGCCATCAGGGAGTTACAAAGGCACTTACGGCCCACGGTGTCTTCGATTTTGCCGCCCTTGGCGACATAATTTTCAACTGGTTCCGCGGAGCAGCGATAGGCAATCTTCCCCTCAGACGGGGCATAGGCCTCGCGGAGATAACCGAGATCGCAAACACGTTTCCGCTCCTGGTAGATGGGGAACGCGGAGCCGGTGCCCTCAAGCTGGGCAACCTTGAAGGGGAAGCCGGTTGGCGAGGCCAGCGGGTCAGTAAAGACGACCCCCTGGCCCTTGATGGCCTGGGCAAGCAACTTCTGTTTCAGATCGTGGCGCATGCCGGATTCGGCAGAGAACGCGAAGGCGGTGCCGACCTGGATTCCGGCGGCTCCTTCTTCGACGGCCTCTCGCAGTTTTTCGGCATTGCCATATCCGCCGGCCAGCCAGAAAGGCACGCCGAGGGTACGCAGCTCTTGAATGTTGACGCGGTCGCGATCGCCGTAGATTGGCTCACCAGCGTCATTGAGCTGGAGCTTGCCGCGGGGTGGAGCGTTGTGGCCGCCGGCGATGGGGGTCTCAATGACCAGGCCGTCAACGCGTCCGCTGGCACGGCGGAGCATGGTGGTGGCAAGAGTGTTGGAAGAGACAATGGCCAGGAACTTGGGGCGGTGAAGCAGGGGCAGCGGGCCCTCGGCGAAGTCTGCGGCGTTGAGGCGCATGAAAGTGTCTTGCCCAACTGCGGCGCCGGTGACCTGGAGCTTGTACTCGGCGAGGTGGTGGGCGGCGAAGGCGTCAAGTACGCCGGGGATGTGGAGCGGGATTCCGGCGCCCATGAGCACATAGCCGACACCGGCCAGCATGGCTCCGTAGATGGACGCGAGGTGGGGCATCTGAACTTTTTCAAGGAAATTGATGCCGACGGGATTTTTGTGGCCCTCTTTGGCGAGGAAGACCTCAACGAAGTTGCTCACCATGCAGAGCTCAACGAGCTTTCGGGGACTGTTCCTCTGGTGCATGGGGACGTTGGGGTAGGGTGCTGTTTCAGCTTTGCCGCCGGGGACGAAGTAGTCGTTCCAGATGCGGCGGGCCATCTCAGGGAACGGGAAGGCTTCGAGGCCGCGCTTCATGTTTCCGCCTTCATCGCCATCGGCAAGGCGACGGACGAAGAGCTGGTCGAGCGCAGTGCCGGAGACGACTCCGAGCTGACCAAGTTTGGAAACCGCGTTGGCCAAGCGCCAGTTGGAGACGCCGACACCCATTCCACCCTGAATGATCTTGGGAAGTTGCACCATCTTTGAATTCTTTCACAAGTCTTGGTAAAGGCAACGACTTTCTGACACATTAGTAGCAGGTTTGAAACCAGAATGTACCGTTTTAGACAGAATTTGGGGGCTGGGCGGTTTTTTTGACGGCATCAGGAAGGATTTTACAGGGTTGTGATGTGAAGAGGGTTGGAAGTGATTGTCTCAGGAGGGCTGCGAGGTTGGTGTTGGCGTCTTTGGGAGGGCGGTTACTGCTATCCACTTTTCCAGGAGCAACCGCAGATCCCTCCACTGCGGTCGGGATGACAATGCTGTGGGGAGGTGAATTTCTCCTTATTCGATGTATTCGCCGTCGCGAAAGGCTTCAATCACCGAGGGGGAGTAGGCGAGGTAGAGACAGATGAACAGGTTGAGCAGGATGGAGGGCAACAGCACCGCTTCGCGGGCAGTCATGACGGACATTGGCAGGCCCAATTCCTGGAAGACGGCACGCGACTCATACCAACTGATGATGCCGGAGGCGGCAGAGCATCCGGCGCTGAACATTGTGAACCAGCGGGCATTCTGGCTGCGCATGAGCCAAAAGACACCGGAGACTGCATAGGGGAGGCCTAAAACCAGAAAGAAACTGGGAATGATGCGAAGGGCGCGGTCATGCGCTTCCTGAGCTTCTTCGCGGTCGAAATCCGACTCAGGGTTCTGAAATCTCTCGACGACAGGAGCGGGGTAGGAAAGGCGCTCGACGGTGGGGATGGTTACGGCGTAAATCATTCTGGTGGCCGAAGAGTCCTGTTCGTAGACGACCATGTAGAACGCCAGGAGCATGATGACAGTGCGGAGGAAGCAGTAGCCCGCATAGACCACGATCAGAAACGGAAGGCCGGCGTCGCGGCTGCTGTGCCTGCAAACGGCAACGTTGGCGATTTGGCGTTCGACTTCAGGAGTGGCGATCGGTTGGACGGGCGGAGCTTCAGTCTCACGCCACTCGCTGGTGACGGGCTTCCAGGTATTGACCAACTTCGGCTCTCCAGGTTTCTCCACGTGTCACCTTCCTTTCAATCGCGGCAAGAGGACTCGACCGCACAGTGCCCGGAACGGATCAAGTTTGATTGGACAGCAAAGAGTAGCACGAATCGGGCGGGGATTCGTCAGTAACTTGAGTGTTGGATAACCTAACTCGATACCGGGGAGTTATAACTTTTCGCGGAGGAAGCTGATGACCTGGTCAGCCTGGACGACGCCGACCATTCGGCCCTGGGCATCGATGACGGGCAGGGCGTGGAGGTTGTACTTGTCAAAGAGCTCGGCAAGGTCGTTTTGACTTAGGTCGGCCGGGCAGGAGTGGACTCGGGGCTCGGCGAGAACGGCGAGGCGGGTATCAGGCTGAGCGATGACCAGGCGGGAGAGCGAGACTGCACCGCGGAGGACGCGTTTTTCGTCGAGGAGATAGATTTCGGTTACGGACTCGGGGTCGCCGTCGAAGTTGCGCAGGGCATGGACTGCATGGGCTACGGTGGCTTGGATGCCGAGGCGAACGAAGTCGGTAGTCATGCAGCCTGCGGCGGAATTCTCGTCGAACTCGAGCAGTTCTTCGACATCGTGGCGCTCTTCCGGCTCCATCTCTTCGAGGATGGCGTCGGACCGCTCCTCGGGGAGTTCGGCGAGGAGATCGGCGGCAGCGGCAGGGTCCATCTCTTCGACGATGTCGGCGATTCGTTCTTCATCGAGCTTTTCGAGCAGGGCTTTTTGGAGTTTGGGATCGACTTCTTCGAGGGTCTCGGCGGCGACTTCTTCATCGAGGGAGGTGAAGACGGCTTCGCGCTCGGCGGGGGCCAGGTCTTCAAGGATTTCGGCGAGGTCTGAGGGGTGCATTTCGGCGAGGCGCTCGTATTCGATGCGCAGCTTGACGCGGCGGGCGGGGTCGACTTCAATGACATCGACAAACTGCCAGGGGATGGCGCTGGTGGCGATTTTGCGGGAGATGGACTCGAGTGCGGCGCGGGGCAGAAGGCCCTTGAAGACGCGACGAAAGGCTCCGCGGAGGCCGACTTCGACTTCGGCGACGCGAAGCAGGTGAGCTGCGCCGCGGCCCATCCATTCCAGATCGACGTCGTTTACGCGGACCACCTTGCGGCCGTGAATATCGATAATTTGCCGGTCGACGAGATCCTGCGCCAGATAGAGGTAATTGCCCTCGTCTTTGAGGGGAACAAGCGCGCCGGCGGTGCGCAATTCAAGAGTACCGGCGGGGGTTTCCATGACTTCCTGGGAGGGGACGATGCAGAGGCCGGTGCGGGTTTTGAGCACCAGGCCGGCGACTTTGCCCGCGTCCGGGCCGGTGGCGACAGCGATGTCTTTGAGACGGCCGCGGAGGTGGCCCTGGGCGTCAGTGACCGGGGTGCCGAGCAGGGCGGTAAGACTGACGCGAGCTGTGGTGCGCGGCTGCATGAGGTCGAGTTTATTCCTTCGAGGCGGTGCTCGCCCAGTTCGGGTACCAGCACCGATACCTGGGTAGAGCGGGATTAGTATACGGTGAACTTCTGGCGGGACGGCTCGGCCTTTTTGGTGGGGATGACATAGCCAGCGTTCTGCAGTTGAGCCAGTTCTGTGGGGGTGGCAGTGGGAGGAATGTACTCGGCCCAGTACTCAACGATGCCGGGAACGAAGTTGACGAGAAAGCCTCGAATATTCAGGTTCATGACAATGTATTCACCGGGCAGAAGCCGGATCCATTCGCTGTGAACCCGGCTGATCAGGCTGGGTCTGTTGCTCTGGCTGCAGCCCCAACCGGACTTCGAACCCTTCTGGGTGGCGGATTCCGCTGGTTCCGGGGTCCAGTCTACGTGGATCTGCACCCAACCACCGGCGGGCATGCAGTTCGATTCCGGCATGGGCATGTCGATGGGCGTATCTCCCTGGTTGGTCAGGGGAGCGCGGAGAACGGATGGGGTTCCGTCGATCGTGGATGCGGCGACTTCGACGGTGAGTTGGAAGGGTGAAATCTGCGCCGGCGCCTTTACACTCTGCTGCCCGCCGACTGGTGCGGTGCAGAGTGAAGCCGCGGCCGCTGTGAAAACAAATCCAATCACTTTGAGCATGAAGTATTCCCTTGGGGAATAGACACCGGATTGTGCGTTTTGGACAGCACTGGTTTGCGCGCTTGACACAATTGCTTCGAGCAACGAAACTTCCAGCAAGGTTGCAGAGGAACGGGGAGGCGCATCTGCCGCCCTGGTTTCGGAAGAGGCGGAAACGAACCCAGTGAGCGTTCCCAGGGCAGGTCGCACGAGTTTTACGTTGAATTCCACCATGGAGAGCGTGAGCGAGGTGGAGGCAGCGGCGGACAAGCTGGCCGAAGAGGCCGGTCTGGATGAAGACGAGCGCTTTCGAATTGGAATGGCGGTGCGGGAGGCAGCGGTGAATGCGGTGCTTCACGGCAATGAATACGACCCGGCGAAGCAGATCGCGGTGAGCTTGGAGAATACGGGCGAGTCGCTGGTGATCTCTGTGGCAGACCAGGGCAAGGGGCTTGATCCGGACACGATACCCGATCCGCTGGCTCCTGAGAATTTGCTGCGCGGCACCGGCCGTGGCATCTTTCTCATTCGATCGTTCATGGATGAGGTACACTTTCGACAACTGCATCCCGGCACAGAATTGACACTGATCAAGCATCTGGCGCCGGCGAGCGAACAAACATGAGCTTTTGTTTTGGCGGGGATCTCAGGCTGCGTATGGAAGTTGGCCGTCGCACTCTGCGAGATGGGCGGATTGGGGATTTGCCTTCCCTGACGGGATTAGTGCTATAACCGAATTACCAAACAAGGAGGAATTTCCGTGGCTCTAACTATTGCTTCCCGTGAAGTGGACGGTGTAACGGTTCTGGACCTTAGCGGGCGGATCACTTTGGGCGAGGGCAGTGTCCAATTGCGCGACGCCATTCGCGACCTGATCAGCAAGGGTTTGAAGAGTATTCTGCTGAATCTGGGCGATGTGAACTACATAGACAGCTCCGGCTTGGGGGAACTGGTGAGCGCATTCACCACATCGAAGAACCAAGGCGCGACACTGAAGCTTTTGAAGCTGACCAAGAAGGTCCACGACCTGCTCCAGCTGACCAAGCTCTACACGGTATTCGACATCTACGACGACGAAGCAAGCGCGATCGCCTCGTACAAATAAGCGTGCGCGGGATTTACCCGCTGGACCCGAAAAAGCAAGGCCATCCGCTACGGCGGATGGCCTTTGTTGTTTTGCAAGGTTTTGAGGCCATGGCAAGCCTTGAAACGGCCGAAGCGCGGACCTCAGGGGCTGAAGAGGCCGCGGAGAAAGGGCTGTTTGAGAGCAAATGTCGACTGAAAGTTTTGCAGGGGCTAAAGCCCAACATTGATTTGATTGGCTTTATCGGCCCTCGACCCCGACCCAGAGGGTTCCCCGGTACACCGGTTGGCCCTGTCACAAAGCATTTGAAATCGATTGCCGCCACGGGTTTTTCCGCAGCCTGTGAAGCCCGCATTCTCTCGCTTGGCCTTTAGGCCGGGGATGAATCCCCGGCCTACGACCGGTTAGAACTTTACGCCGGGAACCTGGCGGGCGCTGTCGCTGGCTTTGAAGTAGGCGTCGTTCTGGTGGAAGCCGGCGATGCCTGCCCAGATGCTGTTGGGGAATTGCAGGATGAATGTGTTGTAGTCCTGAATGGCATCGTTGTAGCGCTTGCGGGCCACGCCGATGCGGTTTTCGGTGCCGGAGAGCTCGTCTTGCAGCCGCATGAACTGCTCGCTGGAGCGCAACTGCGGGTAGTTCTCCGTAAGGACGAGGACCTTGGCGAGGGCGTTCTCGACCTGGGCGTTGGCGGCGATCTTGTCCGCCGGGGTTTGAGCGTTCATCATGCCGGTGCGGGCGTTGGAGATTTCGGCGTAGACGCTATTTTCTTCCTTGGTGAATCCTTTGACGGTTTCAACCAGGTTGGGGATGAGGTCGCCGCGGCGCTCAAGCTGCACGTCGACTTCAGACCACTGCGACTTTACAGTCTGGTCTTTGGCAACCATCTGGTTTTTGGCGCTGACATAGCTACAGCCCGCCATTAAGACGCCTAGAACCAACAGGCCCATAAAACCCAAAACAGCTAGAATTCCCTTGCTCATACAGTTTCCTTCTCCTCCGGCCTCCGTTCCTGGAGGCCCCTTTCAACAAAAGTCGTGATCTTGTGTTCGATATCTCCCGAGGGATTTCGAAGCTGAGGTCGAAACCCGCAGGAGCTAAAGCCCGCGCTGATGTGGGACCAATTTCGGCATGACTGAAGTCATGCCCTGATACAACACCTATCCCCCGATGCGGATGGTGTGCTGATTTGTTACCAACTGCCGCCGGCGCCGCCGCCACCGGAATCGCCACCGCCAAAGCCGCCGAAACCGCCGCCGCCGCTATCTCCACCGCCGAAGCCCCCGCCGCCACCAAAGCCGCCGCCTCCGCCGCCAATCCAGGGGCCGCCGCCCCAGCCGCCAAAGAGGAGGCCGAAGCTGGCCAGGAGGCGCACGATGAAGAAGCCGCCGAAGAAGATGATGAGGATGATGATGAGAAGGACCTGGCCGGCTGAGGCATGGTGCTGGGGCATGGGCCGCTGAGCCATGACAGGCGCATTGGTGAGGGTTACATTTGCGTCCGCGGCAATGACCTGGGCAATCTGGCCGACGGCGAGGGTTACAGCACCGTCGAAATTGTTGGCGCGGAGGTCGGGGACCATGGCGCGGCCAATGTCGCCGACTTTGGCGTCGGGAAGAATGCCTTCAAGGCCGTAGCCGGTAACGATTTGCCGTTTGTGGTCTTTTACGGCCAGAAATATCAGGATTCCGCGATCGGACCCCTTTTTGCCGATACCCATCTTGTGCATGAGGTCAGTGGCATACGAAGCGACGTCGTCTCCGTCGATGCTGTCGATGGTGACGACGGCGATTTGGGCGTTGGCCTTGGAGTGGTCGAGCTGATTGCAGAGACTGTCGATTCCGGCGATTGCTTCCGGCGAAAGGACGTGCGCGTCGTCGGTGACGTAGTCGGTGGGATGGGAAAGGTCGGGAGCCTGTTGCGCGGGCAGCGAGGCGGCGGAAAAGACGACGAGGACGGCCAGGAAGAGCCGGGAGACGAGCGAAGGTGAGGTGCCTTTCATCGCTCTCAATTGTACGCGGGAGGGCGGGGGAAAGTTCCACTAGGCGAGTTTCGGTGGTGAGTCAATTTTAAAATCGCGACCCCTCGGGGGCTGAAGTGGCTGCGGAAAAAGGTCCCCGCTTTGGAAGGATTGCTCATTAGCTTCTGCAGGGGCTAAAGCCCGACGTTGATCGTGTGGGCTTTATTGGCCCGGCTGAAGCCGTGCCCTTGTTGCAAAGGCTGCGAAATCGGAAGTGGAATGTGTTTTTCCGCAGCCTGTAACGCCCAGGATGTTTTTGAGTTGTCATGGGACGGGCTGAAGCCCGTACCCTTGATGCCGACCTAATAGACTGGGAGAAGTATGACAATGACCGAAATACCCAATCCGCCTATCGCCCGCAAGGAACACCGGGAAACCACGCTGCATGGCACGGTGCTGACAGATGACTATGCGTGGCTGCGCGACAAAGAAAGCCCGGAGGTGACCGCTTATCTGGAGGCTGAGAATGCTTATGTGGAGGCGGTGATGGCTCCTCTGGCCGGGCTGCGCGAGGAGCTTTACCAGGAAATGCTCTCGCACATGAAGCAGACGGATGCTTCGGTTCCCTATCGTGATGGGGCGTGGTGGTACTACACCCGGACGGAAGAGGGGCTGCAGTATGCGATTTATTGCCGCAAGTCGGGGACAGCGCATGGGCCTGACGCCGATGCAGCGGAAGAGGTGTTGCTGGACGGAAATGTGCTGTCGGTGGGTCATGCGTTTTTCGCGATTGGCGATACGGACATTACGGACGATGGGCGCTGGCTGGCTTACACGGTGGACACGACGGGATTCCGGCAGTACACGCTGCGGGTGAAGGACCTGGTGACGGGCGAAACACTTGCGGGCGTGGTTGAGCGGGTGGGCTCAGTAGCGTGGGCGGCGGACAACGAGACGCTGTTTTACACGGTGGAGGATGAGGAGCAGAAGCGCCAGTATCAACTGTGGCGGCACAGCGCGCGGCGGGGCACGGAAGCGGAACTGGTATTTGAAGAAACGGACGAACGGTTCAATCTTGGTGTGGGGCGGACGAGGGACGGGAAGTTCCTGGTGATGGAGTCGGCGAGCCACATTACGAGCGAGGCGCGGGTGCTGCCGGCGAATGAGCCGTGGAGTGCGTGGCGGCTGATTTCAGAGCGGAAGGATGACCACGAGTATTCCTTGGAGCATCGCAATGGGCTTTGGTTTATCCGGACCAACGATGCGGGGAGGAACTTCAGGCTGGTGACGGCGCCGGTGGACTCGCCGGGGCGCAACCACTGGACGGAACGGATTGCGCATCGGCCGGAGGTGATGCTGGAGGATGTGGACCTGTTCGCGGATTTTTTTGTGGCATGCGAGCGGGAGGACGGGCTGCCGCGGCTGCGGGTTTGGAGTTTTTCGGGAGATGGGCCGGAGGCGGCGATGACGGCGGAGATTGGGTTTCCGGAGCCGGCATACAGCGCGGGGCCGCATGTGAATCGCATGTTTGAGACGGGGACGTTTCGTTATGCATACCAGTCGCTGGTGACGCCGAGTTCGGTGTATGAGTACGAGGTTGCGACGGGGGCATCGACGCTCCTGAAGCAGTTGGAGGTTCCGGGGGGATTTGACCGGACGCAGTATGCAAGCGAACGAGTTCATGCGCGGGCGAGCGATGGGGTGATGGTGCCGGTGTCGCTGGTGTATCGGAAGGATCGGCGGGTAGCGGGGAAGAATCCGCTGTATGTGTACGGGTATGGGTCGTATGGGTACTCGCTGCCGCTGGGGTTCAGCAGCAACCGGCTGAGTTTGCTGGATAGAGGGGTGGTGATGGCGTATGCGCATATTCGCGGCGGGGGCGACCTGGGCGAGACTTGGCACGATGCCGGCAAGATGCTGGTGAAGCGCAACACATTCACGGATTTTGTTGCGGTGGTGGAACACTTGACGGCTGCGGGCTATGGGGACGCTGCAAGGGTGGCGATTGAGGGCGGATCGGCGGGCGGGCTGCTGATGGGCGCGGTGACGAATCTGCGGCCGGATTTGTTCAAGGCGGTTGTCTCGCATGTGCCGTTTGTGGACGTTATGAATACTATGCTGGACGCGACGTTGCCGTTGACTGTGCCTGAGTATGAGGAATGGGGAAACCCGAATGAATCGACTTACTTCCACTATATGTTGAGTTATTCGCCGTATGAGAATTTGAAGGCTGGGAGTTATCCGGCGATGTTGGTGAAGACTTCGCTCAATGACAGCCAGGTGATGTATTGGGAGCCGGCAAAGTATGTGGCGAAGTTGAGGACGCTGAAGACGGATGGGAATTTGCTGCTGCTGGTGACGAATATGGAGGCGGGGCATGGCGGGGCCAGCGGAAGGTATGACTATTTGAAGGAGATTGCGTTTGATTATGGGTTTTTGATTCGGGAGTTGGGGATTGTGAGTTAGGAGTGACGATGCGAGCTATTTGGGTGGTTGGGATGTTGGGGTTGTTGGTGTCGGCGATGGCTGGTGGGCAACAGAGAACGGTCGAACATGCGCCGGCCGAACCTATCTACAAGATTGGGCAAGATGTTACGGCACCTCAACTCTTGCCTTGGACAACAACTCTGAATGGGCCGAAGCTTTGTGGAGAAAGAGTGGATGGCAAGGTGCGGCTGGTGCTGGATGTGGATGGGGCTGGGGAGCCGCAGAACATCATGTTTCTGGAGCCGCTGGGGAATGATCTGGACCGTTTTGCGTTGCAAATTGCGGAGGCGGATCGCTTCAACCCTGGGATGCATAACGGGGACCCGGTAACGGTGGCTGTTTCACTGGAAGTGAGTATCAAGAGCTGCGTAGTAGAAGGCACGGACAGCGCGGGGAACAAAACGGAATCGCTGAAGATGCGGAGTTTGCCGGAGCAGAAGGTGGGTGAGTGGCGGGAACTTCAGGGAAAAATGCAGGCCAAAGAATTGGGTCACGGGTTTTCTTCACCTTTACCGCTCAACGATGTCGCTGCGCAATATACCGGACAGGCGGGACAGGCACATATTCAGGGGAAGTGCCTTGTCTCGCTGGTAGTGGATGAACATGGAATGCCTAAGGATCTGCGAGTCGTGAAAGGGCTCGATCCGGGGCTCGATCAGAATGCGCTCTACGCTGCGAATCAATATCGCTTCAGACCTGCGATAAAGAATGGGAAGGCGGTTCCGTTGATGATTACCGTGGAGATCAACTTTCAGCTGCGCTAGGCCGCTTCTTGGGTCGTACATCCGAAAAACAGCGCAGAATTCATGCTGCCCCTACGGGCGCAGAATTTTGTTTAGGTTGGTTTCCCCGGGTTGCGCTGCGCTCCACCCGGGGCTACTTTCGTTCTCTCCCTCCGGGAGGATAGGTCTGAGTCGATCTACCGCACCAAGGCATCCAACGAGCGCCAAAGAGGAATTGCAATTGAGTGGAGAGGATGAAACTGTGGCCGCGCCAACCGCAGAACTGACTGCGACCGAGCCGAGCGCGGGGAGCGAGCCAGGGAGCGGGATGGGGCATGCCTGGCGGGCGCTGCGGCATCGGAATTTTCGGCTGTTTTTTGGCGGGCAGACTGTCTCGCTGATTGGGACCTGGATGACGCGGGTGGCGACGAGTTGGCTGGTTTACCGGCTGACGGGTTCGGCGCTGCTGCTGGGGACGATCAGCTTTGCGGGACAGATTCCTACCTTCATCTTTGCGCCGCTGGCGGGGGTTTGGGTGGATCGGCTGGACCGGCGGAAGGTGCTGGTTTGGACGCAGGCGCTGAGCATGGTGCAGTCGCTGGCGCTGGCGGGGCTGACGCTTTCACACCACATTACGATTCCGATTTTGCTGGGCTTGAGCGTGATGCAGGGGATTGTGAATGCGTTCGATATGCCGGGTCGGCAGTCGTTCATGGTGCAGATGGTGGAGGACAGGCGCGATCTGTCGAATGGGATTGCGATCAACTCGTCGATGGTGAATATGGCGCGGTTGGTGGGGCCGTCGCTGGCGGGGATGCTGATTGCGGTTTCGAGCGAGGGGTGGTGCTTCCTGGTGGATGGGATCAGCTATATCGCGGTGATTGCTTCGCTGCTGATGATGCGGGTGAGCGGCGCGCCTGTAAAGCGGAAGACGACGTCGATGGTGGAGGAATTGAAGGGCGGCTGGACGTATGTCTCGGAGTTTTTGCCGATTCGGACGATCCTGCTGTTGTTTGGGGTGGTGAGTTTGCTGGGGATGCCGTTTGTGGTTCTGATGCCGATATTTGCGGCGCAGGTGCTGCATGGGGGGCCGCATACGCTGGGGTTTCTGATGGGGGCGATGGGGGTGGGGGCGCTGATATCGGCGCTGGCGCTGGCCGCGCGGAAGAGCGTGCTGGGGCTGGTGAGGATGATTCCGATGGCGGCGGCGGTGTTTGGGCTGGGGCTGATCGGGTTTGGATTTTCGCGGGTGTTCTGGGTGTCGATGGTGATGGTGCTGATTGCGGGGATGGGCATGATGCAGGGGATGGCGGGGAGCAACACGGTGATTCAGACACTGGTTCCGGAAGACAAGCGCGGGCGGGTGATGAGCTATTACACGATGGCGTTTATGGGTATGGCGCCGTTTGGGAG
>Ga0302193_10001038_pt1 | contig 23912 bp, 28 predicted proteins | sample II_Bog_E3_3_FD_200228 | JGI IMG/M metagenome (GOLD analysis project Ga0302193, IMG submission 200228) | Peat permafrost microbial communities from Stordalen Mire near Abisko, Sweden - II_Bog_E3_3 | ecosystem: Environmental > Terrestrial > Soil > Wetlands > Peat | place: Sweden: Abisko...
ATCCCTGTTTTTCCGGCCTTCAAACCCCCAAAAACGCTGAGACCCCACCCCCCCCCCACCCAAATTCGTCAAAAAATCGAAGGTAGAATCCGCTTAACTGATTCCGATTCAATGAGTTACAAAAACAGCCTGTTTACCTATCGGTAAACACAAACCCCCATTTTCAGGCAAAAAAACACCAAAAACACCATCGAAACTGGCACTTTAGAGCAAAAAATGGCACTTTTCGCACATCGAAATTCGCCTACCCAAACCATCCCAGCGTGCTCTGTTTTCCACCTCGATTCGCCCCTCAAAAGCATCTCCCTGACAAGGTCAAGAGCTTGCGGTTCCAAATGCGTTTGCCCTGGGCGAAGCGAATTGAAGTCCTTTGGCTCTCTGCATTCGCCGCGCACGTACAGGACGTACATCGTTATGCGTACATATGTGCTACTATCGGTTCATGGAAGTCCCCATCACCCAATTCCGCCGCCAGATCTTCTCCCTCGTCAACCAGGCGCTGGAAGGCGAAGAGCTCTGGGTCACTCACAAGGGCCGTCGCCTCAAGATCGTTCCCGAGGGCAAGCCCGTCAGCCGCCTCAGCCGAATCACGCCCATGGAAATCATGGTCGACCCAACTTTCGATATGAATGATCCAGTTTTCAAGGCTGGCTGGCTGGCCGAGATGGAAAAAGAGTGGGAGAAGGACTGGGTCGACCTTTGATCGCATATCTTGACACTCCCATCGTCCTTTGGCTCGCTGCGGGCAAAGTCAATCGCCTGAGTCCCAAAGCAAAAGGACTGCTGGACAGGTCGGAGTTATTGCTCTCCGCAATGGCATTCCTTGAACTCGAATACCTCCACGAACTCGGACGAACGAAGTTCCGCGCCCTCGACCTGTTGAAGAAAGTCGAGCACGAGACCGATCTCCGCCTGTGCGATCTCCCGTTCTCAACGGTTGCCAACGCTGCCCTTGATGAAAAATGGACCCGCGACCCTTTCGACAGGCTCATCGTTGCGAATGCTAAAGCCAACGGCTTCGCATGGCTCATCACCGCTGACGAAGTCATTCCAAAGTTCTATCCGCGCGCTGTTTGGTGAACCCAATAGGGGCTACGGCTTCTGATTTGTCGCGTCTGCTCCCGCCGCATGCACCCGCAAAATCACCCGCCGGTACGAAGTCACCGGAAGCTCTCCCTCATTCGTCACCGCCAAAACGATGTGCGCCGTCCCAGATCCTTGGCACGGTACCAGCCCCGGAATCCACATCGGCCTGCAAGCCCCATCCGCCTTCACCGTCACCCGCGAACTCTCAGCGCCGGTAAGCGTCACGCCCGCCAGGTTCCCATCCGCGCTCCCCGCCTCCGCATAATGGAACCAGCGATACTGCAACCCCCGTCCGTTTGGGTCCGAACTGCCCGCAGCATCCAGCATCACCGTCTGTCCCACAGTCACATCCATCTCCACCGGCGCGGTCCCACCCTTCCCATTCACCACCGCCAGCGGCTCATGCGTTGCGTGGGCAAAATCCTCCACAGTCCACCCCATCCGCGCCGCAAAATCGTTCTGAAACGCCGTCCGCCACCGCCAGATTGTCGCCTGGTCGCTCACATGCTCTTTCCCGTCAACTCCCTTCACCGTATCCTGCGACGTCACCCGCGCAAACTCATCTCCGCCCTGCGTCCACATTGCGTGCGTCTCCCCGTAAGGCTGCCGAAACACGTACCGTCCGCCCCATCCGCCCCAATCCGGCCGCCGATACGCATTTAACCCATTGTCAATCAGCCCGAGATACGACGGAGTATCTCCCTCCATGATGAACATGAATCGCGGATAAGGCGTCCCCAGCGGCCCTTTTCGGATATTCGCCTCCAGCCACTCGTTGGTCACCGTCGAAAAATCGGCGCCCTCCCCGTTCCGGTAATACGCATCCCCGCTGATCCCCGTCCATGTCGCATACGCATACTCTCCACCCGTCGGCGTAGAAGGCGTCCCCACCCAGAAAAGGTCCGGAAACTCCCTCCGAATCCACGGCCCCGCGTCATCCTGGTCAGAGATCGCGCTCACCCGCAACCGAGCCACCAGCTTCTCCACCTCCGCCCCCGTATGCCCAGCCCGCAAATCCATCAACGCCTGCCCCAGCGTATTCTCCCCACCCCATAAGCAAATCCAAAGCGGTCGTGAATCCTCCAGCTCAATCGCCCGCACAATCGCCTTCGACCCCTCGCTGCTCTTGCCCGCCCCCGTCGCCGCCATCCCATAGGCAGTCTGTCCCTGGTAAATCTTCGACTCCAAATCCCCTGCCTCCGGCCACCCCTTCGCATGCAGCATCAGGTTCGGCCGAACCTGCCCATAAGCCTCCACCAGCTTGTGCATCGTCTCCGGATGCGTCGCCGTTTTCTGCCATGTCGATGTGGTCGCAATCAACCCTTCAATGTCCAGCTCGTTGGAATAAAGCAGCAGCCGCACCAGCGACATCTGGTCGTCCGGCTCATTACCAATGTCGCTGATAACGATCACCCGCGGCTTGCCTTGAAAATCATCCACATGCGTGGCTGGCAGCGCCTGTGCGCCCAGCTTCCCCACCGTCACCAGCGCCAATGCCGAAGCCAGGATGGCCCAACCCAATCTCCGAATATCCAGTTTCACAAATCCACCTCTCAGCTTCAGCAACCTCGCTACCCGCAACACCAAATCCCCATCATTCTCCATCGTTGCCCCACCCCATGCCAATTGCCCGCCGCTTGACAGCGCCCCGGCACACCATTATATTTAGACAGTCGTCTAATTAGACGCACGGCTAAACAATCATGAGCACCAACCAGGCCTTCAAAGCCATCGCCGATCCAACCCGACGCGAGATCCTCGCCCTGCTGCGGCGAGGAGAGCAAACTGCCGGCGCGCTGGCCGAAGCCTTCGACATGACCAAGCCCTCCATGTCCCATCACTTCGCCGTCCTCAAAGACGCCGACCTCATCACCAGCCGTCGCGAAGGCCAGCAAATCTGGTACGCGCTCAACACCACCGTCGTCCAGGACGTCATGTCCTGGGCCATGGACCTGCTCAGCGAAAACGGCAAGAAGGGAGCAAAGAAGAAGTGACCCGCAAAACCTTCATCCTCGAAATCCTGCTGGCGGCCGCTGCCTTGGCAACCATCGCCATCGCCTACCCCAGGCTGCCCCCATCCATCCCTGTTCATTGGGATCTTGCAGGCCACCCCAATCGTTTCGGCCCGCCCTGGGCGCTATTTCTTCTCGGCCCCGGAGTCATGGCACTCATCATCCTGCTTACTTGGCTACTCCCCTGGCTCTCTCCGAAAAACTTCCAAATCGAAGCCTTTCGCGCCACCTATGGCCAGATCATGCTCATGGTCTTCGGCCTTATGGCCTACATCTCCGCGCTCATCACATGGTCGGCCCTGGGCCACGCGCTCGATACCGGCCGCGACCTCATCGGCGGCGTATGCCTGTTGCTGGCTCTCATGGGCAACGTCATGGGCAAAGTCCGCCGCAACTTCTTCATCGGCATCCGCACCCCCTGGACCCTGGCCAATGAGCGAGTCTGGAACGCCACCCACCGCTTCGCAGCAAAGACATTCGTCGCCGGCGGTCTGCTCGGACTCGTCCTCGCGGTCGCCGGGCTCCAGCCTTGGCCCACCTACGTTCTTCTCGCCGGCGCTTTGGCGCCCGTGCTCTACTCGCTCGTCTACTACAAGCAGTTGCAGCGCCGAGGAGAACTGTAATGGCAACCACAACCAACTGTGCCCCAAACACCGCGCAAGACTACCGATGCTACGATCGGCCCAAAGCGCACCGCCCCCAAAGGCTGCGGAAAAACTCACTCAGGCAGCCGTTTTCAGACGCTCTGTTTCAGGCCATGACTTCAGTCATGCCAATAAAGCCAATCAAATCGATGTTGGGCTTTACAGGCTGCGGAATAACTACCAAATGGCCGAAGTTTTGAAAGGGCACGGCTTCAGCCGTGCCGCAAGTGGCTGAAAATAAAAGCTGGGCTTTAGCCCCCGAGGGATGTTCTTTGTGAATCTTGACTCAAAACCCGACTTTTTCCGCAGCCTCTTTAGCCCCTGAGCGACTGTCTGTTTTGTCAAGGGAAAGTTTTGTGGGGCGCGACGCCATAGTGAGTTTTTTAAGGCATGGGCGATCTATCGTCCGGTGAGGATTCTGCGCCGGGGACGAAGCGATGGACTGTTTCCTCCCCGGCCGCTCACCGTCTCGATGAGTCGCAACCGGTTATTCCTTGGCGGGTTGGTCTCCACCAGAGCCCGCCTCCGCTTCACCGGCTAGAGTGAGTATGCCTTAACGCGATTCGGCTATCAGAGCAGTGCCATCGGGTCGGAGAGTTGCCAGTTGTTGTCTGACCTCCCGTGCCTTGGCGTTGAGCCGCACCAGCAGTTTGTGAGCCAACGCGATGCGGACGACTTTGGGGGCCTTGCCGGCGGCGCGAAGCCGCTGCTGAAAGACAATGAAGTCGGGCTCATAACGGCCCACCACGCTGGCCACGATGAACAGGATTTCGCGTACCGTGGCGCGGCCTCCGCGCACCACGCGCTTGCCTTGGTGCTTGCCCGAGTCGTTGGCCAGAGGCGCCACACCGGCCAGCTTGGAGATGGTCTTGTTCGACAACGTACCGATCTCCGGCATTTCCGCCATCAGCCGCGCCACCGTACGGTCGGCTACACCCTTGATGGTACGGAACGATGCGTTAAGTTGTCGCCACAATGGGTCTTTTTCCAGCAGTCCGGCGATACGCTGTTCCAGCTCGCGGATCTGGCGCGCCAGCATCCCCAGTAGCTTTTTGAACGAAGCCTGTACTGCCCGGTCGGTGACCAGCCTCTGCTGGTTGAGCTGGACAACGCGCATCTCCGTCAGTTGGCGCAGGCGCGTCACCAGCGCGCGCAGATGCTGCTGGTTCTCGGGGGCCAGGCACGCCGGCTGCGACTTCTTCACCTCGGCGTACCAGGCGATCATGCCGGCATCGATCGCGTCGGTCTTTTCCAGTGAGCCCATGCTCTGGGCAAACTGGCGCACCGCGCGCGGGTTCAGAATGGCCACTGGCAGGCCTTGCTCCGATAGCTGCGCAAATGCCTGTTGTTCGTAACCGCCCGTAGCTTCCATGGCCACCAGATCGACCTGATGCACCTGGCAAAAGGCACCCAGCGCCGCGATACCTTCCGGGTTGTTGGCAAATGAGCCGGCCGCGCCTTGCTGGCCGACGCGAACCTCCAGAGACTTGGAGGCAACATCCACACCACAAATTATCCTTGTCACGGTAACCTGCCTTGTATGTACGATTGAAGTCGTGCGACTGTTCGGTCGTACGTGACTTGGGCAGCGGTCCCTGTGCTCAGGGACGGTCATTCGACCAGAGGGATGTCGGGAGCCGCTCGCCCGCGGGGGAGCCGATGCCTCGGCTCCCCCACTGCAACAGTTTCAACGAAACCGCCGCTAATTCAGAGATACAAGGAATGCCTTCGTTGAGAAGTGACACTGATGCAGGCCTTCCTTAATACGATCGTACTGAATTCACAATGCAAACAATCACGGTTCCGCGGCCGATGGATGGAAAGATTTACAGCCCCCGTCTCATCTTGGCCGCCCGCGCCGTGTTGGCCATCAGCATCTTCGGCTTTGAGACCGCATCGGGTCGAAAGCCGATCTGCCGGGTTGGCTTCTCCGGTGGCATGGCGAGCACATGGATCGCCTTGACGATCTCGACGATCTTGTGGTCGTGTGTTTCCAGCCGTTGTTCCAACTCGGTAAGTTTGGCGGCGAGCTCCTTGTGGGTGGCGAGCACCTCACGCAGCCGTAAGAAGGCGCGAACCACGTAGATGCTCATCTCTACCGCACGCGTGGAGTTGAGCACGCTGGCAGCCATGATGGCTCCGTGCTCGGTAAAGGCGTAGGGCGCGTAGCGGCGGCCGCCACGGCTGCTCTTTGAGGTCACAGTTTGTGACCTCAAAGCCTCGTTCTCTTCCGCCGTAAGCTGAAAGACGAAATCCGGGGGGAAACGCTTCTCGTTCCGCTTGACCGCCTGATTGAGCGCCTTGACTTCTACGTCATACAGCGCTGCCAGGTCGGAGTCGAGAAGGACCTTCTGGTCGCGAACCAGAACGATCCGATTCTCAATGGAATTCGGCACAAGGACGCTCTCGCTGGTCATCCCGCCTCCTGGCTTGAGATCACTGCCCTCGCCGCATCTTCGCCGCCCGAACCGTGTTCGACATCAGCATCGCAATCGTCAGCGGACCCACCCCGCCCGGCACCGGCGTATACGCCCCAGCCACCTCAAACGCCGCCGGGTGCACATCCCCCACAATCGTCGAGCCCCTCTTCGCAAACGTCGCCTCGCGCTTCGCATTCCCCGCAAAATAGCGATCAAATTCCTCGCGAGTCGTCACGCGGTTAATCCCCACATCGATCACCGTCGCCCCCGGCTTCACCATGTCCGCGGTAATAAACCCCGGCCGACCGATCGCCGCCACCAGGATGTCCGCCTCCCGCGTTACCGCGCCCAAATCCCGCGTCTTCGAGTGGCAAATCGTCACGGTCGCGTTCTCGTGCAGCAGCAGCATCGCCGCCGGCTTGCCCACAATGTCGCTGCGCCCCACCACCACCGCATTCTGCCCGGAAATAGCGATTCCGCTGCGCTTAAGAATCTCGATCACTCCCGCCGGCGTGCACGGCGCCAGAGCCGGCCGTCCCGCCTGCAGCCGCCCGGCATTTACCGGGTGAAATCCATCCACATCCTTCTCCGGCAACACAGCGTCCAGCAGTGCTTTCGTATTCACCTGCCTCGGCAGCGGCAACTGGATCAGAATTCCGTCAATATCGTCGCGGCCGTTCAGACTCTTTACCAGGTCCAGCATCTCTTGGGTCGTCACCGTCTCCGGAGGCGCAATCAACTCGCTATACAAGCCAAGGTCAGCGCAAGTCTGCACCTTGCTGCGCACGTAGATCTCTGAAGCCGGAACATGCCCCACCAGCACCGCCGCAAGGCCGGGCCGAATTCCCTGCTCCGCCAGCCCGCGCACTTGCTCCGCCACTTCCGCCTTGATCGCCGCGGCAATCGCCGCCCCATCCAGAATTCTTGCCATCTTTCGCTCCCACCCCAATCCTATCGCTTCCCGCCAACCTCTCCGTACAGCACATTCGCCTCTTCGTTTCCCCTGAAGCTGCACTTCGCAAGGAAGTGAGCCATCTCACTTCGTGCGCCACCACTCCTCCGGCAAAATCCCCCCATGCCCACCTCATTCTCACGCAACAGCAAACCACGTCACATGAGCATGTGATTCCTCTCACATACAACCCTCTAACCAAATCCCTAGGTTCATTCCCACCAGAGATCTTTCACCGCTTGCGCAATCCTGCGTGGAACCTCCGGGCATGAACATTCGAGCGAGGGCTTGATGAGCGTCTTCAAGGATGCAGGACATCTTTTCCGGTTTGCGGGGCTGTTTGTCCTCGCCTTTTTAATCTTCCTGGTGGTCCGCCACTTCGTCGTTCCCAAAACCTTTGGGCAATATGGCCACTATCGCGCCGCCGCCATCGGTGAAATCGCCGCACACCCCGTCAGATTCGCCGGCCACGACACCTGCGAAGCCTGCCACTCCGACGAAGCTGACAAAAAGAGCAAGGGCAAACACGCCCATGTCAACTGCGAGGCCTGCCACGGGGCACAAGCCAAGCACGCCAATGCCGACGACCCATCCACCGTAAAGCCGGTCCTTCCCGACACCACCATCCTCTGTGCCCGCTGCCACACCGCCAGCGCCGCCAAGCCCAAGGATTTCCCGCAAGTTGTGCCCGCCGACCACTCCAACGGCATGCCCTGCGACACCTGCCATCAGCCGCATAGTCCCGCCATGGATGCAGCGACGCCCGATGCGACCGCCAAGGCGCCAGATAAGACCGCTAAACAAGCGAGAGGTGCGAAATGAACATCAATCGCCGTCAAATGCTCATCCTGCTGCCGGCCGCGGCCGTCGCCTGGAAGTCCGTCCTCGCCGGAACCCCGGAAGTGTCGCCCAACTACCACATGACCGATCACTGGTGGGGCATGTTGATCGATATCCCCAAGTGCATCGGCTGCGGCAACTGCGTCCGCGCCTGCCAGACCGAAAACGATGTCCCCGACGGCTTCTTCCGCACCTGGGTCGAGCGCTATCACGTCGACGACTGGGAGATGAAGAATCCCCAGGACATCCTGGTCAACCCAATGACCGACCCCACCGTCATTTCACCCGACGGGGGCAAGGAAGGATTCCCGGTCGCCACCGACACCTCTGGCAAATACTTCTTCGTCCCCAAAATGTGCAACCACTGCGCCGATTCTCCATGCACCCAGGTGTGCCCCGTAGGCGCCACCTTTGTTGCTCCCGACGGCGTGGTGCTGGTCGACCAGAAGTATTGCCTTGGCTGCGCCTACTGCGTCCAGGCCTGCCCCTACGGCTGCCGCTACATCCATCCGGAAAAGCACGTCGCCGACAAGTGCACCCTTTGCTATCACCGCATCACCAAGGGACTCACCACCGCCTGCTGCGAGGCCTGCCCCACCGGCGCACGTCAGCTCGTCGATCTCAAGAATCCCAAGGACCCCATCCACGAATTCATGAAGACCCACAGCCTACAGGTGCTCAAGCCGCAGATGGCCACCGGCGCCAAGGCCTTCTACAACGGGCTCGACGGCTCAGTGCGCTAGTGAACCGCACGCTTGATGTTAACTGTCATCTGCAATCTGTCATCTATGGTGAGCATTATGAACGGTGTTGAAGGTTTCATGTATCCAAACGAGATCGGCCTGCAATGGAGCGTGCTGATCGTCCTCTATCCCTACATCACGGGCCTCGTCGCCGGCGCTTTCATCCTTGCCTCGCTGGTGCGCATCTTCCGCGTTGAAGCCATCGAACCCACCTACCGACTCGCGCTGCTCACCGCACTCGCGTTCCTGCTGGTCGCGCCCCTGCCCCTGCAGTTACACCTCGGCCACCCTGAGCGCTCGCCGGAGATGTACTTCACACCCCACAGCACCTCTGCCATGGCCATGTTCGGCTACATCTACCTCTGGTACCTCATGGCCGTCCTGGTGCTCGAAATCTGGCTCGACTACCGTCGCGAAATCGTGCTCCTCTCGCAATCGAGCCATGGCCTGCTGCGCATGGTCTACAAGGTCATGACGCTCGGCTCCACCAACATCAGCCCCCGCTCGCTGGCCATCGACAACCGCGTCGGCTGGATCGTCACCCTTATCGGCATTCCCTCTGCCTTTCTGCTGCACGGCTATGTCGGCTTCATCTTCGGCTCCATCAAGGCCAACCCCTGGTGGTCGTCTCCGCTCATGCCCATCGTCTTCATCTTCTCCGCCATGGTCTCCGGCATCGCCGCCGTCATGCTCCTCTACATGGCCACCACCAAACTCCGCCACCAGAAAATCGACGTCCATTGCGTCGACTCCATCGCCATGTACCTCTTCTACATTTTCATCATCGACTTCAGCCTTGAAATGATCGACCTGGTACACCGCATTTACGAGGCCGACGAATCCTTCCGTTCCCTCAACTTCCTCGTCCACACCCAGCTCTACATTCCCCACATCGTCATCCAGATATGTATCGGCACACTCACGCCGCTGGTGCTGCTCTTCATCACCCAGGTCGTCAAACTCCCTGAAATCGCTCGCAAGCGTATGTATGCCGTCTCCGGCTCACTGGCCCTCATCGGCATCTTCGCCATGCGCTGGAACGTCGTCATCGGCGGCCAGTTGTTCTCCAAGAGCTTCCTCGGCTACACCACCTACAAAATGGCCCTGGTCACCAAAGAAGGCCTGCTCGTAGCCGTCTTCCTCACCCTGCTGCCCCTGTTCTTCCTCTGGATTCTCGTCAAGCTCCTGCCACCCTGGCCGGCAAACTCAGCCCACGCCCACGCCCCCGGAGATTGATTCGCAACTTGTCTGCTTTTTGCTGGTGGAATGTATGAACGATCTTCCCGGCACGATCGACGAACTCAAGACACGCCTCGAAACCCTGGAGCACCGTGTCTACGCCCTGGAACATAGAACTCCCGAAGCCAGTGCAGCCGCCCCCGCCCCTTTCACCATCGCGGCCACCGAGCACCCGGATGCCAACCCCGTCACCGGCCAATCCTTGCCTGAGGCCGGCAGCCTCTTCCCGGTCCTCGGCCGAGCCATGCTCGGCCTCGCCGGCGCCTATCTCCTGCGCGCAATTGCCGAGTCCACCGCGCTCCCACGGCTCGCCGTTGCCGCCATCGCCATCCTTTACGCCGTCATGTGGCTCGTCTGGGCCGCCCGCACCAAGGCGGAAAACTGGCTCCCCGCCGCCATTTATGCAGGCACTTCCTCGCTCATCCTCGCTCCCATGCTGTGGGAACTCACCCTCAGCTTCAAAGTGCTGTCCCCGTCGGCCACCGCAGCCATCCTTGCCGCCTACGTCCTTATCGCGTCCGCCCTTGCCTGGAAGCGCGATCTTGCCCCCGTCCTCTGGGTCGCCAACGGAACCGCGAGCATTGCCGCCCTTGCCCTGGCCATCGCCACACATCAGCTCATTCCCTTCATCGCCGCGCTTCTCCTCATGGTTCTCGTCTGCGAAATTGCCGTCGAGCTCCATCACGAACTGAGCCTCCGCCCCTTCCTTGCAACGGCCGCGGACCTCGCCATCCTGGCCTTGGTCTTTATCTACTCCCGCCCACAGACCGGACAAACTGACTATCCCCCTCTCGCTCCGTTAACCCTACTGGCGCCCGGCTGCCTGCTCTTCCTCATCTACGCCGCGGGACTCTGCCTTCGCACTGTCATGCACGGCAAGATCATCACCGCCTTTCAAACCCTCCAGGCCATTGCCGCCTTCCTGCTTGCCGCCTCCAGCCTGCTCTCCTTTGAGCCGCAATTCGGCGCCACCGCTCTCGGCGTAGCTTCCCTGCTGCTCGCGCTTGCCTGCTACGCGCTTGTCTTCTTCGCTTTTCGCCCTCGCGATGCCGGCCCCAACTTCCAGGTCTTTGCCGCCTGGGCCACTGCCCTTCTCTTCACCGGAAGCCTGCTCTGCCTGCCCCCGCTGGCCATCGCAATCTGTCTTGGACTCGCCGCGGTCGCGTCCACCCTCCTCGGCATACGCATGCAGCGGCTCGCGCTCCAGGTCCACGGCCTCTTCCTTCTGACCGCCGCCTCGGCCGCCTCCGGCCTGCTCAGCTACTCCGCTCACGCTCTGGCCGGAACCCTGCCCGCTGCTCTCACCCCCGGCCTGTGCATCGTTGCCGCCTGTGCGCTCGCCTGCTATGCCATTTCAAAACCAGCGCCCCCAGGCCACTCCACACAGCAGTTGCTTCTTCTCGTCCCCGCGGCCTTAGCCGCCTCTGCGCTCGCTGCATTCCTTGTCCAGGCGCTCCTCGCCCTCATTGCGCTACGCTTCCCTCCCGATGTCCACCACATCGCCTTCATCCGCACCTTGATCACCTGCGCCCTCGCGCTCTCCATCGGTTTTGCCGGCTCCCGTTGGCGCCGCACTGAACTCACCTGGATCGCCTACGCCACCCTCGCCCTGGTCGCCGTCAAGCTGGTCTTTGAAGACCTGCGGCACGGCCACCTCGAGTTCATCGCCGCATCCCTCTTCCTCTTCGCAATCACCCTCATCGCTGTCCCCCGCCTCGCCCGCATCTCCCCAAAACTCCCAAACCCGCAATCCCATATTCCGCATTCTTAGCAAAGCTTAAGTCACGAAAAATCACTGCCCTGCCGACAAACTCATTACCGGGCCGCACTGGCCCGTTTGGAGTTTCAAATGGATTCCTTGCCTCTCAAAGGCGCGTTGCAGACCCCTTCGAACACACGCCCGCCCTGGGCGCATCTGCGCTTGCCACCGTTTCCCCAGGTCGCCATCCGCGTGCTGCAGCTCACCAACAATCAGAATGTTCAGCTCCACCAGCTCAGTGAGCTCATCTCCTCTGACGCCGCCTTCGCCAGTGAAGTCCTGACTGTCGCCAACTCCGTCGTCTACGCTCCCCGCTTTCCCGCGCAGACCATCCTCCAGGCAATCGCCGTTCTGGGCGCAAATCATCTTCAGGGAATGTGCCTCACCGTCGGCATCCGCTCGTTCCTCGGTCGCGCCCTCAACCAGCCACTCATCCGCGCCATCTGGCGGCACAATCTGGCCTGCGCCATGATCGCCCAACAAATTGCCGCCGCTGGATTCATGGACAAGGACACCGCCTACACCTCTGGCGTCTTGCATGATATTGGCCGCCTTGCGCTGGCCGTAATTCGCCCCGAGGACTATGCCAGCCTGCTCAACACCCACGCGGGTGCGGGCTCCAGCATCCTGCCGCTGGAGTCAGAGCTGTTTGGTTGCGATCATTGCGAGGCGGGCAGCCACCTGATCCGCGATTGGCGCCTGCCTTCCGATTTCGACCCCATCGTCGCCGACCACCACTGCCCCCGCCGCGTCGATGGCGCCTGGAGCATGGCCGAGCTGATCAAGATCAGTTGCCGATTGGCGGACGCCGTGGGCTTCAAGGCTTTTCCAGGGTGCGAGGTCACCCCTTTCTCTGAGCTTGTTGAGGAACTCCCGCCGCGCGAACGCAGCGGCTTCCACTCTACCCTCGAAGCTCTCTCCGCCGAAATCGCTGCCAGAATCGAATCCGTAGAAGCCCTTTAGGTTCGCAAAGGGATGCTCCCTTAAGGAACCTCTCATCAAGTCGAAGTTTTGAAAGGGCACGACTTCAGTCGTGCCGCAAAATCAACTGGGCTTCACAGGCTGCGGAAAAACTACCAAATGGCCGAAGTTTTGAAAGGGCACGGCTTCAGCCGTGCCGCAAGTGGCTGAAAATAAACGCTGGGCTTTAGCCCCCGAGGCATGCCTTCGTTAAGAAGTGACACTCGTGCAGACCTTCCTTAAAGGCTCCGCCCCACCGCCGTAGCAATCAGCTTCAGCTCACCAACCAACTGCGCAAACTGATCCAGATACAGCGTCTGCGCCGCGTCGGAAGCCGCCTTGTCCGCATTGGGATGGATCTCAACCAGCAACGCGTCCGCCCCCGCCGCCACAGCCGCTTTGGCCATCGCCGGAACCATGTCGCGCCGACCCGTGCCATGCGATGGATCGCCCACAATCGGAAGATGCGACAGCTTCTTCACCACCGGAATTGCGGAAATGTCCATCGTGTTCCGCGTCGCCGTCTCATACGTTCGAATGCCCCGCTCGCACAGAATCACATCGTAGTTGCCGCCCGACATGATGTACTCGCTCGAAAGCAGCAGCTCTTCAATGGTGGCCGCAATGCCGCGCTTCAGCAGCACCGGCTTCCTTACCTGCCCCAATTCCCGCAGCAGGTTGAAGTTCTGCATGTTCCTCGCGCCCACCTGAAAGCAATCCACATATGGCAGCATGGACTCGATCTGCGCGATCTCCATCACCTCGCTCACCGTCATCAGCCCGTATGCTTCCGCCGCCTCGTGCATCAGTTGCAGCCCGGGAATCCCCAGCCCCTGAAAGGCATACGGCGAACTGCGTGGCTTGAACGCGCCGCCGCGGAGAAATCCGCCGCCGGCAGCCTTGACCGCCGCAGCAATGGCAAAAATCTGGTCCCGATTCTCGATTGCGCACGGTCCGGCGATGATTGACACCTGTTCCCCGCCAATCTTTGAGCCATTGGGGAATTCCACTACCGTGCCTTCCGGCCGGAACGCCCGCCCCGCCAGCTTGTACGGCGACGTAATCCGGTGCACATACAGCACCCCTGAAAGCAGTTCGAACTTGCGCAAATCCACACCGGCCGTCGGTCCCACTCCGGCTAGAATCGTCTGTACCGCGCCCGTGGTTCGGTGGACGTTCACTCCCGCTTCCACCATCTGATCGATCACTGCATCGATCTGTTCTTCGGTGGCCTTTTCCTGCATCGCTACAATCATTGCTTGTTCCCTGTCTCGGCGTCTGATGCGCCAGTTCCGTGGCCCGACTGGTGAGCCTGGGCGTTCCTCTCCGATGCCAACTCGTCCCGCTGCAAGGCTCGCATCACGTCGATGATGCGCTCGTAGATATGCGTCAGCTCGATGTCCGGCAGCGGCCCCTTGTTGTACGCGCGCACGTTGGCATAAATGACCTTCTCACGCGATGGCTCGTAGACCGGCAACTGCGTCGCAGCCTTGAGATGACCTATCATCTGTGCCGCACGCGCCCGTTCGCTCAGCAACTCCACCAGTTGCCGGTCGAGAACATCAATCTGCTTCCGCAATTCTTCCAGCGTCATTCCATCCTCGTCATGAAAACCTTGACCCTCGATCAGGAAACATGCCTGTCATCCTGAGCGAATGGGGCCCCAAACGTTTTCCAGTTTGGGGGTGGTGAGTCGAAGGATCTGCTTTTGTTCTTCAGTGAACTCTGGAAAACCAGGCTAAAGGCTAAAAGCTGTATAGGGTTCTTTTACCGGGCCAGCGCCGCCTCAGGCAGCTGAAGGCCCTTGATAAATCGAGCCACTGCCTCAGGAGCTGTCTCCGCTGTGGAGTTTTCAACCAACTCCACAATTTTGCTGCCGATCACCGCGGCATCCGCGAACTCCGCCACCTGCGCGACCTGTTCCGCGTTGGAGATGCCGAACCCCACGGCCACCGGCAGCCCCGTAGTTCCAGGTTCAGCGCATCGCCGAATCCGCTCCACCAGCCCCCGCGCGTCTCCGGTCATTGTCTGTTGCGAGCCGGTAATCCCTACCCGCGAAATCGCGTAAATAAACCCTTTGGAGTGCTTCGCGATCGCCTCAAGCCGCCCGTCCGGACTCGTCGGAGCCGCCAGAAACACCGGCGCCAGCCCCGCCCGCTCCATCTCCGACAGGTATTCCCCGGCTTCTTCCACAATCAGGTCCAGCGCCAGAACGCCGTCCACCCCAGCCGCCGCGGCCGCATCCACAAACTTGCGCATTCCGAACCGCAAAATGGGATTGAGATAAGTGAAAATCACAAGGCCTGCCTTGGGTCGCGCCGCGCGAATCTCCGCAGCCAGCGCCAGCACGTCTTTCAGCCGTGTTCCCCGCGCAACCGCTCGCTCGCTGGCCCGCTGAATCACCGGCCCGTCGGCCAGCGGGTCGCTGAACGGCACACCCAGCTCAATCACATCCGCACCGGCATCAATCGCCGCCAGCGCAATGGCCCCGGTCGCCTCGAGACTTGGGTCCCCAGCCGTCAGGTAAACAACCAGACCCGGTTTGTGATTGAAACAGATAGCCATCAAAAAACTCTCAAACTACTGACAACGTCATCCTGAGCGACCGAAGGGAGTCGAAAGCCTGCCCTGAGCGTAGTCGAAGGGGACCTGCATTTGCATTCCTCTACTCACCTACACACCCTCAGTGCCCCATCCATTCGCAGCTTCATCGCGAATGGGTGGGAAACCTCAAATCTCAATTGCCGCCTAGGCGGCGTCTGCCCCAACGCAGGTGGTTACAACTTCAGTTCCCGAGCCAATATCCCCATATCCTTGTCGCCACGCCCGGAAAGATTCACCACCAGTATGTCATGGGCCGCCATCGCGGGAGCAATCTTCAGCGCCTCGGCAACCGCATGCGCGCTCTCGATGGCTGGCAGAATTCCCTCCGTCCGCGCCAGCCTCACCACTGCATCCAGCGCCGCCGCATCGTCCTGCGACGTATACTCCGCGCGACCCGAATCGTGCAACGCCGCGTGCTCCGGACCAATCGACGCATAATCGAGGCCGGCACTCACTGAATGCGTCAGCGCAATCTGCCCGTCCTCATCCTGAAGCACATAGGAGTACGTCCCCTGCAACACCCCCGGCGACCCGCCCGCAAACCGCACCGCATGATCCCCCAGCCCCGTTCCGCGACCGCCGGCCTCCACGCCAATCAGCCTCACTTCGCGGTCAGGCAAAAACTCATAGAACGCCCCAATCGCATTCGACCCGCCCCCCACGCACGCTATGATCGCCGTCGGCAGCCTGCCTTCCTTCTCCAGAATCTGCTGCTTCATCTCCCGGCTGATGCAGCGATGAAAATCCCGCACCATGGTCGGATAAGGATGCGCCCCCAGCGCCGACCCCAGCAAATAATAAGTCGTTCGAACATTCGTAACCCAGTCCCGCATCGCCTCGCTGATCGCGTCCTTCAGTGTCTTCGATCCGGACGAAACCCCGCGAACCTCAGCCCCAAGCAGCCGCATGCGCAGCACGTTCAGCTCCTGCCGCTCCATGTCCACATCGCCCATGTAGATCACGCACTCCATGCCCAGCAGCGCGCAAACCGTTGCGGTGGCCACCCCATGCTGCCCCGCGCCCGTCTCAGCGATAATCCGCTTCTTGCCCATCCGCCTGGCCAACAGCCCCTGACCCAGCGCGTTGTTGATCTTGTGCGCCCCGGTATGCAGCAGGTCTTCGCGCTTCAAATAGATCTTCGCCCCGCCCAACTGCTCCGTAAGCCGCTTGGCAAAATACAGCGGCGTCGGCCTCCCCGCGTAGTCCTTCAGCAGCCCGGCCAGCTCCGCCTGAAATGCCGCGTCTTCTTTGGCCAGGTTGTACTCCTGCTCCAGTTCAACCAGCGCCGCCATCAGCGTCTCCGGCACATACCGCCCGCCATACACACCAAACCGCCCCGGCCGCGACTCCGACGCAACCGCTGGAACAATCACCGATGCCATTTTTGAGGCCTCCTGCACGTTTACCCAGGATTGGGGAACTCTTCAGTGTACTAGGAGGGACGGAGCCGAATTTGCGGGATTTCTGTCACTACAGCTGATGGCGCAAAGATGTTGCCGCGCCACCCATAGCTCTTTCTTCCAGCTTGTAATTCCTGTTTAAGTCGAAATTGCGTACAATTCGCAGTGTGAAGACTTCGTATTCTGGTCCGCCCATCGACGACCCCGAATTGCTGAGCTTCCTGCCAGTGGGGATCTCCGATGCCTTGCAGAATGAAAATGGCTTCATCGCAGCGGAGGGCGGGTTTCACGTCCGCGGTGCCTGCTTGGCTCCGAAATGGCACTCAATTAGAGCGGCCTGGGAGGGTGACCTTGCTCTGCATCGGCTCTTTCCGCAGGTTAAGGGATCTGATATCCCGCTCGCCGAGGACTGCTTTGGTGATCAATACCTCTTGCGTGACCTTCGGGTGGTGAGGCTCCTTGGAGAGACCGGGCAGATCGAGGATACGCAGCGAATGTGGGAAGAGTTTTTGGCGTGCGCCGAGGCTGACCCGATAGGTTTTCTTCAGTTGTCCCATCTCAGTCGATTTCAAAAAGAGGGCGGGGTATTGACGCCCGGCTTTCTGCTGTCTGTGTATCCGCCTTTTATCGCGAAGGAATGTGTGAATCCGTCCTTGCGGGCCATTCCAGCCTTGGAGCGCAGGTCGTGCCTGGCCGATTTCTCACGGCAAATCGAGAATATACAAGACGGTCAGAGGATAATGATCAAGGTAGTTTAGCTGTGGATTGCTACTCCGGCCCTCCCGGCATCTCATCAGGCCACTTTTGCGCGCCATGAAGCACCCGCAATATTCGTACCGTGTTGCCCCGTATGCGATAGGCGGCAATGTAGGGCGTTCCGGAAATGACCAACTCGCGCGTTCCTTCAATCCGCCCCGGGCGGCCCATCTCCGGGAACTGAGCCAACCCCTCAACACGCGTCTCGATTCGATCATCAACGGAGATTGCGGCCCGTGGGCTATCCGCCTCAATGTAGTCGAAGATCGCCTCACGATCCTCAAGCGCGAAGATCGACCACTCCAAATTCACAGGCTACCCTGGGTCTTTCCGAATCGCGTCGGCGCGCCTTTTGGCGAAGTGCGCCTTCACCTTTGCGTGAGGAATGGCGGGACGCAGATCGTCCAGCGCCTCCTGCACCTTGGCGCGGAACCATGCATCGTGTTCTGCCGCGTTTTGGGTGAGCGCGAACGGCAGCGCGCCCTCATTCGCGGTTCGCGTCAGTAGCATGCGTACCGCGTCGGAAACCGTAATCCCCAACCCGCCCAATACAGCCGCCGCACGCTCTTTCACGGCGGGATCGATCCGTGTTTGCACCAATGCGCTCGCAACCATAAGAACCTCTCCGGACTATATTGTAATTCACTTGCATTACGTTGTCGAAATCTGTGTCAAAGAAATCGTTAGCTCCCGAATCAAGCTCTTGTCGCGCGGCGCGTCGGTTTCTCACTCAGTTCCGAAGCCACCAGCACCACCGGCTCCTGATCCGGAAACGTCGCAATCAGCGTCAGATGCCCGCCCATAGCCGCCACCGTGCGCGCCATGGTCGACAGCCGCGGGTCCTTGCGCTTCTCCAGTCGCGAAATCTGCATCTGGCCAATTCCCAGTGCTTCCGCAACTGTAGCCTGGCTGATCTTGCGCTCCTTGCGCAGCTCGGCCAGCGTCATGCGCCGCCTCACCTTGGCCACCAACTCTTTTCCTCTCGCTTCAATTGCCTTTTGCCGTTCGATTGGCAAAGTGGCAATCCAATCATCCACTGAAGTGTATCCACGCATAGCAGCAATCTCTCCTGATTAAAGGTCGTCGAGGTGTTCTTTGTACCGAGAATCAGCCTTTTCGATTAACCGTTTGTAGAATTTCGCTTCGCTCACGCCCGATTTGTCCGCGGCCACAAGCAAAATTGCATTGCGCCGTGGGTTAAAGGCGAAGGCGACTCGCCAGACGCCCCCATCCGCCCTGAAACGAAGCTCCTTCATGTTCGCGTACTTCGATCCATTCAGCGTGTCAACATCGGGCCGTCCCAAGGAAGGTCCGAACTCCCGAAGTGGCGAAAGCGCGGTGGCCAGCGCGTCCTGCACCGCATCTGACAGCTCATCGACCTCTGCCTCGAACTTCGGATGGAAGTAGGCGTTCCAACTCACAGCCACAATTATGCCACAAAGCGCATTATGCGCAAAAGAGCATTTATCCGGCCCGAAGCCCCGGCCCCGCCGCCCCCCGCAACCGTCTGTTCATAGGCTCAGAAAACCACCGCGCCACCGCCCATCCCAGCGGCGCGGCCAGCACCACCTCCGCCGGAATCCACACCAGCGGCGAACCCCAATTCCCCCGCCCCGATGCACCCGCACATACAGCATCGTCACCCACACCACCACAAACTCGTGCGTCAAATAGACCTCGTAGCTGTGCCGCCCAAACCACCGAATCGGCGCAGTCCACGCCCTTCCCGTCCGCCCCCGCAACACCGTCCCAAGAATTACCATGCAGGTAGCCAGCGCCAGCGCCGTATCGTCCGTCCCGCTGCGTCCCAACCACTTCATCCAATGCCACGGCGGCCAAACTGCGATCAGTGCCATCATCGCTGCACCCGCCGCCTGAATCCCCAGCAGCACTCCGTCGCCAAGCCAAACCAGCTTCTCCCGCTGTAGCCAATCCACCAGCAGCGCCGTCAGGCACCCCAGCGCGATGTCGCTCATTCCAGCAATGTAATTCGTCCCCTGCCAAATCTCGTTCCCCGACCAAACCGTCCGCGCAAACGGCCCCATCGCCACAAACGCCAGCAGCAAAGCCGCAAAAACCAGCCCTCCGCGCCGAATCTTGAAAAGAAGAACGCAAGCCAGCGGAAAAAAGAGATAAAACATCTCCTCAATCGACAGCGACCACATCACATCCCAGTTCGCCGGCAGATACCCATGCACCGCCTCAAACCAGTTCACCCGAAACGTGAGCGCCGCAAACAGCGCCTGCGGCAGCGTCCCGCACGCGGGCTCGATCACGAAGCCGCTAGCACCCACCAGATGCAGCACGCCAAGCACCGCCAGCAGCGCCAGAAACAGCGGCGCAATCCGCGCAAAGCGTATGCGATAAAACTTGCCCGGACGCATCCCCTCGAGCGACCCAAACCGCCGCAGCGAAGTCAGCGTAATCAGGAAGCCCGAGATCGCGAAAAAGACCGTGACCCCATTCCCGCCGTTCCAGAAAAAGAGCCGCATCCATCGCGGCGGCAGCAGGGAGTTTATGTCGATGTCGTAGCTGAACCGCAGCCGGATCTGCCCATGCAGCAAAATCACCGCAAGAATCGAGAGCCCGCGCAGCAGATCCACACCATCAAAGCGCATCGTCGCAGCCGGCTCAGCAATGCGCCCATCCGTCTCTTCGGAGTCCATCCCACCAGCCTACCCGACCATCCCGCAGCGGAATCTTCAGCCGACCGGAACAGCCCGCACCCGCGCCACAAACGCCCGCACCTTGTGGGCATCCTTGCGTCCTGGCGCGGCCTCGACGCCACTCACCACATCCACGCCCCACGGCTCCAGCGCCGCAATCGCCTCCGCCACATTCTCTGGGCTTAACCCGCCCGCCGCAATCAGCTTCGGCCCTCCGACATCGCCAAACACCGTCTTCCGCGCTTCCGCCCAGTCAAAGGCCACGCCCGTTCCCCCCACCGCGGCCGCCGTCCGCGAATCCACCAGCACCCCATGCACATGCGCATCCTTGGCTAGCTTCGCCACCTTCTGCGAAACAAGCTCCCCAGCAGCCACGTCAAAATGCACCACCCGCAGAATTCGCACATGAGGCCCCAGCCGCTCATGCAGCCGAGCCGGGAAATCCGCCGCCGCGTCGAAGTGCAGTTGCACCCCCGTCAGCCCGCATGCCCGCACCGCCGCGTAGATCTGCTCCAACCCGGTATCCACGAAAACGCCAATTTTTTCAATATTTTCCGGCAGATGCGAGCAGATTGAAGCCACTTCCGCCACCGTCATCTGCCTTGGGCTCGGAGCCAGCACAAACCCCAACGCATCCGCTCCGGCCTCAACCGCCAGCCGCGCATCCACAAGCGAAGTGTTGCCGCAAATTTTGATCCACACGCTCATCGCGCAACCTGGACTCCTGCCACCAGCCCCGCCAGCGCCGCCCCCGGATCCGCCTGCCGCATTAGACTTTCGCCAATCAGAAACGCGTCAAACCCTGCCGCCCGCAGCCGCGCCACATCCTCCGGCGTCGCAATCCCGCTCTCCGCCACTCGAACCACGCTCGCCGGAATCCCCTCCACCAGTTCCAGCGAGTTCTCCAGCCGGACCGCGAATGTCTTCAAATCACGATTGTTCACCCCAATCGCATCTGCCCCCGTCTCGCCCAGCGCGTCCATCACCCGGTCCAGTTCCTCGCCGGTATGCACCTCCACCAGCACATCCAGTTCCAGCCCCCGCGCCCTGGCCGCAAACCGCTTCATTTCCTCATCGCTCAGGCCAGCCGCAATCAGCAGAATCGCATCCGCCCGGTGCGCTCGAGCCTCAACAATCTGGTACTCGTCCACCATGAAGTCTTTGCGCAGGCAAGGCAGCTTTACCGCCTTCGACGCCAGATCCAGATTGCGCAAACTGCCCTGAAAAAACGGCTCGTCGGTCAACACGGAAAGCACCGCCGCGCCGCCCGCCTGATACCGCCTGGCCAGCCACTCCACGTCAAAGTCACCGCGAATCAGCCCCTTGGACGGCGAAGCCTTCTTGATCTCCGCTATCACTGCCGGCCCCTGCACCGCGTGCCGCCGCAATGCCCCAGCCCATCCTCGAGGCCGATGCGCAGCCGCCCGCCGCTCAAGCTCCGCCACCGGCACAAGCTTCTTCGCCGCGCCTACCGTGGCCCGTGTTGAGGCAAGAATTGTGTCGAAACGATTAGCCATACACTCGTCTTGAGTATACGAGCATTCCAACTCGTTACGAACTCCTGATCTCTGACACCTGCCGCCTCAAATCCCTTCGTGGAAATCCCCAATCACCTTTTCGGTCATCACCCGCCGCTCCACCGGAGAGGAAAGCACCGTTGAAGTCGAAGTAGTCCCAAAGTGCCCCAGCCGGTCCAGAAACCGCTCCAGATGCTCCACGGAAACCACCCGCGCCTTCAGAATGAACGAATCCGACCCCGTCACCCGGTGACACTCCAGCACCTCCATCCACTTGTTCACCTGCGTCTGGAAACTTCGCACCATCGACTCCGATCCACCGATCGACAGCCTCACAAAAATCAGAATCGGCATCCCCAGCCGCTCCAGGTCGATATCCGCATGGAACCCGCGAATCACTCCCAGCTTTTCCAGCCGATAGACCCTCTCCGCCACCGCCGGCGTCGTCAACCCCACCCGTCGTCCAAGTTCCGCCCAGGACAGCCGGGCATCCTGCTGAAGCTCCTCAATAATCTTCCAGGAAATCCGGTCCAGTTCCGCCGGCTCGTACCGCGGCCTGTTTCGACTCGTAGCCATCTATCCACCCTTTCGATTCAAAGGACATTAGCATTCTTTTCATGCGAAAGTAAATGCGTTGCCTTGAAAAGGCTATCGAATCGGATTGTCAGTCGTCCCAACCGGGTGCGATACTTCCCGTCGTCGCACTCGCAGGTCGCGCGACCACGGAGCTTCCCCATGGCTCAGCTGCATTATCTGTCCGGCTTTGGCAACGAGTTTGCCACCGAGGCCCATCCCGGCGCATTGCCGCAGGGCCAAAATGCCCCCCAACAAGCCCCCCTCGGTCTCTATACCGAACAAATCAGCGGCACCGCCTTTACCGCCCCGCGCCACCTCAATCGCCGCACATGGAGCTACCGCATTCGGCCCTCCGTGATGCACAAGCCCTTTCACGAGTTCGCCCAAAGCACCTTTCTGCGCAGCGGCCCATTCAACGAACTCCCCACCCCGCCTAACCAGATGCGCTGGAACCCGATCCCTATCCCCACCCAGCCAACCGACTTCATTGAAGGCATCGTCACCCTCGGCGGCAACGGCGACCCATCCATGCAGGACGGCGTCGGCATCCATCTTTACGTTGCCAATACCCCCATGCACAACCGCTTCTTCTCCAACGCCGACGGCGAAATGCTCACCCTCCCCCAGCGGGGCCGCCTGCTGCTGCGCACCGAGCTTGGCATCCTCGAAGTCTCCCCAGGCGAACTCGCCGTCATTCCACGCGGCATCAAGTTCCGCGTGGAACTGCCTGACGGAGAGGCCCGCGGCTACATTTGCGAGAACTACGGTCAGACTTTCCGACTCCCCGACCTCGGCCCCATCGGCGCCAACGGTCTTGCCAACTCCCGCGACTTCCTCACCCCCGTCGCCGCCTACGAAGACCGCGAAGGCGCATTCGATGTGATCTCAAAGTTTCTGGGCCGCCTGTGGCGCGCCGAGATGGACCACTCACCGCTGGATGTCGTCGCCTGGCACGGCAACTACGCGCCTTACAAGTACGACATGGCCCGCTTCAACTGCATCAACACGGTCAGCTTCGACCATCCCGACCCGTCCATTTTCACCGTCCTCACCGCGCCCACTGGCCTGCCCGGCACCGCCAATGTAGACTTTGTCATCTTCCCGCCACGCTGGATGGTCGCCGACCACACCTTTCGCCCACCATGGTTCCACCGCAACAGGATGAACGAGTTCATGGGCCTGATCCTCGGCCAGTATGACGCCAAAGCCGAAGGCTTTCTGCCCGGTGGAGCCAGCCTGCACAACTGCATGTCTGGCCACGGCCCTGACGCCGAAACCTTCGAGCGCGCCAGCAAGGCCGAGTTGAAACCGCACTACATCGACGGCACCCTAGCCTTCATGTTTGAGACCCGGCTCCCCGTCCAGCCTACGAGATTCGCGTTGCAAGAAAAAATCCTCCAGCATGAGTACTATGAGTGCTGGCAAACCCTAAAGAAGAACTTCAAGGCCCCGGCGAGCTGACTTCCCCGGCATCCGTCTTGAAGATGCTGTCATCCTGAGCATCCTAACTTGCATAGCAAGTTACATCCGCAAGGAACACCAATACTGTCGAAGTCGTTCATAGAGAGAAAACTGTCATCCTGAGCGAAAGGGGCCCCAGGCGCACTTCATTTCCGGGGTCCCCGGCGACAGGTCTTCGTCGCTGGGGTGGAGTTCCGGGGTCCCCGGCGACAGGTCTTCGTCGCTGGGGTGGAGTTCCGGGGTCCCCGGCGACAGGTCTTCGTCGCTGGGGTGGAGT
>Ga0302193_10001043_pt1 | contig 23860 bp, 10 predicted proteins | sample II_Bog_E3_3_FD_200228 | JGI IMG/M metagenome (GOLD analysis project Ga0302193, IMG submission 200228) | Peat permafrost microbial communities from Stordalen Mire near Abisko, Sweden - II_Bog_E3_3 | ecosystem: Environmental > Terrestrial > Soil > Wetlands > Peat | place: Sweden: Abisko...
AAGGGCGGTTGGCTGAACCGGGATAGCGCCAGCTGGCTGACCGATTATTCCCTGGTGGTGGCCCGCAAGCTGGGGGATCGGGTCAAGGATTGGTTCGCCCTGAACGAGCCATCGGTTTCCGCCATCTTCGGCCATGGCTATGCGGAACATGCTCCCGGCCTTAACGGCGGGGCTCCGGCTATTCTGGCGGCCTTGCATCATCAGAATTTGGCCCAGGGGCGGGCTTTGGCTGCTCTTCGGGCCGAGAACAAGAGCTGGAGCCTGGGCACGGTCCTCAGTCTTCAGCCCATCGTTCCCTCTTCCGACCGTCCCGAAGATGCCGCCGCCGTCATTCGCTGGGATGCGGTCTGGAACCGTGTCGCCCTGGACGGTGTGATGCGTGGGCAAATTCCAGACATCCTGGCTCCTGCCATGGACTCTGTGGTCAAGCCCGGCGACCTTGACGCCATCCGTTTCCCGCTCGATGTCTTAGGGGTGAACTATTATTCGCCCCTGACCATTCAGCATCAGCCGGGCCGAGCCTTCGAGGCCTGGTGGGGCCTGCCCCATATCGCTCGGCGCACCGCCATGGACTGGCCGGTCGAGCCGGGTGGGCTGTTGCAGGTCTTGACCGAGCTGAAGGAGCTTTACGGCAATCCCAAGGTCTTGATCACCGAGACCGGGGCCGCTTATAACGATCAGCTCTTGGACGGCCATGTGGCCGACCCTGACCGCGTGGCCTTCCTTGCCGATCATCTGGCGGTGGTGGCCAAGGCGCGGGCAGCGGGATGCCGGGTGGATGGTTTCATGGTCTGGTCGCTGCTGGACAATTGGGAATGGCAATATGGCTATTCCCGGCGTTTCGGCATCACTTATGTGGATTACACCAGCCAAAAGCGCATCCCCAAGGATAGTTTTCGCTGGTACGCCGATAGACTCCGCAAGGGAATGGCATGATAGAGGAAATTGACGCTGGTTTGTGGCTGTGGGACGGCCTTGAAGAGGCCAAAGCCCGCCGCCAGACCCTGCAGTCCCATTTGGCCGGGCTGCTGCACTGTCCCGAGGCGGCCTTGAAAATCGTCCGTGACGAGCTGGGCCGCCCGGTTATCGAGGAGCCCGCCACATCCATACAGTTCAGTCAGGCCCGCCGCGACGGCATGGTGGCTCTGGCGGTGTCGGAGCAGGGCGCGGTGGGGGTGGATGTGGAAGTCCCCAACGACGGCCCCTGGCAAAATACGGTGGCCGGGGATTTCTTTGCTCCTTATGAGCGGCGCTGGTTGAGCAGCCTTAAGGACGAAGAACGCGGCGATGCCTTCTTTCGCCTCTGGACCGGCAAGGAGGCGGTGCTGAAGGCCTTGGGCCTGGGCATCGCTCAGGGCATGGCCGAGCCGGACTTTAGCGATATCATGGAGTTGCGCCGTCCCATGACGGCAGATCACGCCTCGGTGACGGCCTTTGGTCGGCGCTTTCACCTCAAATGGTGGTTCCCGCAGATGCAATCCATACCAATGGTATTGTGCAAAGCGGTCGAGGACCCTTGAATCCGAGCATGGCTCTCCTCTAAAAAGGGAGCTTCATTATTGGCCGCCGAAGGGTTATGCCCTGGCCCATAGGCTCTTTGCCCGCGAACTCCAGTTTGGAGAGCCGCGGCAGTTTGGAAAAGATGACTCACGCTTCGCCCGTTTTGCCGGCCATTTCCCCTCAGTGGGACCCCAGCCTTCTGAAGGATGAGCTGCTCTCAGACCTGTTCGCCGTCTCGGCGGCTCGCTTCGCCTCGCGTCCAGCTCTGGAGTTCTCGGGCGAGGTGATCGCCTATGCCGAGTTGGAGCGCCGCGCCAACCGCTTCGCCGACGCCCTGCGGGCCAAGGGCATCGGTGTGGGCTGCTTCGTCGGTCTGTGGATGCAGCGCTCCGCCGATCTGCATGTGGCTTTGCTGGGCATTTTGAAGTCGGGTGCCGCCTATCTGCCCTTCGATGCTGATGCTCCCGTCGATCGCATCGCCGATTGTCTGGCCGATTGCCAGGCCAAGGCCATCGTCGTTGATGCCGTGAACGGAGCCAAGCCGGGTGACCTACCGGCTCCCCGTCTGGATTTTGTTCATACCCTGGCCGAGGGCAAGGCCGAGACCGCCCCCGACATCCGCGCCGAGGGCAAGGGTCCGCTGGACCCGGCCTATGTCATCTATACCTCGGGCTCCACCGGCAAGCCTAAGGGCGTGGTGATCAGCCATCGCAACATCTGCCACTTCCTGCGCTCGGCCAATCTGGTCTATGGCCTGTCCGAGACCGACGTGACGTTCCAGGGCGCGTCCGTGGCCTTTGATCTGTCGCTCGAGGAAATCTTCCTGCCCTATATGGTGGGTGCCAAGCTGTGGGTGGCCTCGCGCCAGACCATGCAGGACACCGAGAACCTGGGCCGCATCCTGACCGCGGCGGGGGTGACGGTGATCGACACCGTGCCGACCTTGCTGTCCATGCTGCCCTCCGACGTGCCCTCTCTGCGGGTGATCATCCTAGGCGGCGAAGCCTGCCCGCCGGCTTTGGCCGAGCGTTGGTGCCGTCCGGGCCGCCGCCTGTTCAACAGCTATGGCCCCACGGAATCCACGGTCGTGGCCACCGCCGCCGAAGTGTTCCCCGGCCAGCCGGTGACCATCGGTCGGCCCATTCCCAATTACACCTGCTATATCGTCGATGAAAACCTTCAGCCGGTAGAGCCGGGCGTCGAGGGTGAGCTGCTGATCGGCGGCCCCAGCGTTGCCGAGGGCTATCTGAACCGGCCCGAGCTGACGGCTCAGAAGTTCATTGCCAATCCTTTCTTATCAGACCGTTGCGACCCTTTGCTCTATCGCTCGGGCGATGCCGTCAGCTTGGACGAGCAGGGCAATATCGCCTTTCATGGCCGCATCGACGATCAGGTGAAGATTCGCGGCTACCGCGTTGAACTGGGCGAGATCGAGGCTCGGCTGGCGGCTTTGCCAGGCATTTCCCATGCCGCCGTGGTCATGCGCCAGGACGGCGGCACCGACCGGCTGGTGGCTTTTCTCACCGGCTCGGCGATCCAGGGCCGGGCCTATTTCCGCGAGGCCCTGAAGGCCGATCTGCCCTGCTATATGATCCCGTCTCACTATGAGGCGGTGGCCGAGCTGCCGCGTCTGGCCTCGGGCAAGGTGGATCGCAAAAGTCTGCAGAAGGCCCCGCTCTCCGCCGTCGAGGTGGAAGAACAGGAAGACCCCGCCAGCGAGACCGAGGCCCTGCTGCTGGCGGCGGCCAAGACCGTATTCCCCGGCCAGTCGCTGCCTTTTGACGCCGACTTCTTCACTGATCTCGGCGGTCATTCCCTGCTGGCGGCCCGCTTCGTCTCGGCGGTGCGCCAGACCCCGTCGGTGGCTGGGCTGACCTTGCAGGACGTCTATAATCAGCGCAGCTTGCGGGCCATGGCGGCTTTGTTGGTGGAGCGTGGCGTCAGTGTCGAGCGCGACCTTTCCTTTACGCCGCCGCCCTTTTTGCGCCGCTTTCTTTGCGGTCTGGCCCAGGCGGCGGTGCTGCCGCTGATCCTGGCTCTGGTCACCGCGCCCTGGCTGGGGGTGTTTGTCGCCTATCAGCTGTTCTCGGGCGAAGAGCAGAATTTCTTCGACGAACTGGTGGCCCTGCTGGCCACCTATGGCGTCATCAATGTCGGCACCTTCATCGTCGCCATCATCGGCAAGTGGCTGGCCATCGGCCAGACCAAGCCGGGCCGCTATCCCTTGTGGGGCGTCTATTACTTCCGCTGGTGGCTGTCGCAGCGCTTCATCAGCATGGTGCATGTGAAGTGGTTGCAGGGCACGCCCCTGATCCGCGTCTATCTGCGGGCCCTGGGGGCGCGCATCGCTGACGATGTCATCCTGGGTGACTTCGAGGCCGGAGCCATCGATCTGATTTCCATCGGCTATGGCTCCTCGCTGGGGGCCAAGCTGTTGCTGTCCAACGCCGAGGTGGTGGGCAACGAACTGGTGATCGGCACCATCGACATCGGCGCCGATGTGATCATGGGCAGTTCCTGCGTGGTGTCCGGCGACGTAGTGGTGGGCGAGGGAACTCAGTTGGGCGATTTGACCAGCCTGCCCATCGGCTGCCAGACTGGCACTTGGGAACGCTGGGACGGCACGCCGGGCCGCAAGGTCGGTGACGTCGATCCGGCGTCTCTGCCCCAAGCGCCCTATGCCGGCAAAGCCAAGCGGACCCTGCAGGGGTTTATCTATCTGGCCATGCTGCTGATCCTGCCGCCGGTGTCCTTGATCCCGATCCTGCCGGCCTTTTATTTCATCGACACCTTCGGCGATCAGCTGGCGGACTCCTGGGGCATTGATCCCCTGGTGATGTTGCCCCTGACCGCTTGGCCGGCGGCCATCGCCCTGATCGCCATCACTGTGCTGTTGATCGCCGCCGTGCGCTGGACCGTGCTGCCGCGCGTGAAGGCTGGGCACTATTCGGTCCATAGCTGGTTCTATCTGCGCAAATGGTTCGTGGCTCTGGCCACCGAGCTGACGCTGGAGACCCTGTCGTCCCTTTACGCCACCATCTATATGCGGGCCTGGTATCGCCTGATGGGGGCCAAGATCGGCAAGGATTCCGAGATTTCCACCAATCTGGCCGGGCGCTATGACCTGACCGAGATCGGCGAGAAATGCTTCATCGCCGACGAGGTGGTGCTGGGCGACGAGGAAATCTATCGCGGTTGGATGATCCTGGAGCCGGTGAAGACCGGCGATCGGGTCTTTGTCGGCAATGACGCCGTGGTGCCGCCGGGAACCTCGATTCCCTCGGGCACTTTGATCGGCATCAAGTCGCGGCCTCCGGGTCATGGCGTGGAGATGGCCGAGGGCGACATCTGGTTCGGTTCGCCGCCCATGAAGCTGCCGGTGCGCCAACGTTTCGATGATGTGGGCTCCAACTGGACCTATGCTCCGCCCCGCTGGCGGAAGTATGCCCGGGCCTTGTTCGAGACGTTTAGCGTCTCGCTGCCGACCATGCTGTTCATCGTCTTTGGCACCATCGCGGTGGACTATCTGGCTCCCAGCATTCTGGCCCATGATTATCTGGGCGTGATCCCGCGCTTCATGGCTTGCAGCGTGGTCATTTCCTGCTCGCTGGTGGCTTCGGCCATCGCCGTCAAATGGATGACCATGGGCGTCTATCGCCCCACGGTGAAGCCCATGTGGTCTTGGTGGGCTTTGCGCACCGAGGCCGTGGCGGTGATGTACTGGGGCATGGCCGGCAAGGTGCTGTTGGACCATCTGCGCGGCACGCCCATGCTGCCTTGGGTGCTGATGCTGTTCGGCAGCAAGTTTGGCAAGGGCGTCTTCATGGACACCACCGACATCACCGAATTCGACTGCATCGACGTGGGCGATTTCTGCGTCATCAACTCGCTGTCGGCCCTGCAAACCCACCTCTACGAGGATCGGGTGATGAAGGTCGGGCGCGTGGTGCTGGGCACTGGCGTGACGGTTGGCTCCGGCTCGACGGTGCTCTATGACACCCATTGCGGCGATTTCTCCCGCGTGGGTCCCTTGACCATCATCATGAAGGGCGAGGAAATTCCTGCCAGCAGCGAATGGTCGGGCGCTCCGGCGGTTTGCCTGCAGTCGGTTCCCGTGGTTGCCGCCGACCCTCTGTTGCAGCCGGCTGCGGTGGCGGCGGAATAGTCAGTGGTGGCGTGAGTAATAATCCAGGAACGGCCCAATCCGGCTGGCCGGGACGAAGGATGTGAGATCGATCCCCCGTGAGGGGTCGCTCAGTTCCAGCGAGATCACGCCTTCCAGGCAATTCGTCTCGGGATCGAAGACGCCGCCGCCCGAGGCGCCGTGGTGATAGCCGGTGCTCAGGATGTTGGTCCAGCCGTTGGTATTGTTGGATGCGGTGTCGCGCCGCTCCAAGGCCGTGGGAATGGTCTTGGCCGTGGTGACTTTTCCTTCGGCGGCCACCAGCATGGGGCTGTCGGTGCCGGGATTGGTCGAGCAAATCGCCGTCGGCGCTTCGTCTCGGCGGCGGGGCGTCAGGTCCTTGGGCTCGATGCGGATCAGCGCCAGATCTAGGTCGGGGGCGAAGATCCGGCCATTGAGAACAACCTCGCCAGGAACGATCACCTGCTCGTAGAACAGAATCTTGACCTGGGGGTGGGTAACGTCCATCTCGACCACATGGGCGGCTGTCAGGATCAAGCCATCTCCCAGATAAACCCCCGAGCCATGGGAAAAGTTCACGCCGTCGCCGGCGGGCTTTTGCACATGCACCATAGTTTCCTCGGCTCCGGGCCCGGTCGGCCCGGTCGGCTCGGTCGGCTCGGCGGTCGCATCGGGCGCGGGTGCGGACTCGGGTGCTGTTTCCCGCTGGGTCAGGACGGCCGCCAGCAGGGCTGCCAGCAGCAGGACCAGAGCAAGGAGGGGGAGGCGCTTTTTCATGGCCATGAGCATAGCTCTTTTGCGCCGCCCCCTGCAATTTCTCCCCTAGGTACCCTTTGAGGCGGCAAAACTTGCCGGTCTGGCCCCGGCATCCCTGAAAAATATCGTTGAAAATCAATGTTGTGCCACTTGGCACGGCATCTGCATTGAAGACGATGGTCAAAGCAGCGGGCTGGGACGGTTTGGTCGCCGTCATCTAAAAGAGTCCGGACCGCTGCGAGCCTGGGAACGGGCGAATCGGGGACAAAACCGTGGTAGCTTCCATCTCGTCATATAGCGCGCAGCAGATCGCGAACCTGACGAAGACCGATATCCAGGGTCTTACGGCGACCCAGATTCAGTCTATGGCAGTGACGCAGGTCAATGCTCTGACCGCCACGGAAATGAGCGAGTTCTCCTCGACTCAGTTCTCCCAGTTTCTGACCACCCAGGTCAGCGCGCTCAGCGCCGACCAGATCTCGGCCATCGATTCCACCCAGATCGGCTTCAATGCCACCCAGATTTCCGTCCTGAACGCGGTGCAGGCTCAGGCTTTGAGCACCACCGACATCGCGGCCATGACCACCACCCAGATCAAGGCCCTGAACACCACCGATATTGCCTCGCTGTCCACCGATCAGATCGCCGCCATGAGCTCGACTCAGCTTGGCGTCATGCTGTCCGGCCAGTTGAAGGCACTGACCAACGACGATATCTCGGCCCTGTCGGCCACCCAGCTGTCGGGCCTGAGCTCGACTCAGATGTATGCCCTTACCAGCACCCAGATGGGGGCGCTGTCCAATAGCCAGCTGTCGGGCATGACCACCACCCAGATCCGCGGGTTGTCCTCGGCGGCGGTTGCGGCCATGACCACCTCGCAGTTTTCGGCCCTGTCGGTGGAGCAGGTGGTGGCCATGTCCACTACTCAGCTGTCGGGCTTGAGCGGCGAGCAGATCGCCTGCCTGACGGTGGCGGAACTGGTGTCTCTGACCTCCAGCCAGATTGGCGGCTTGACCTCGACCCAGGTGGGGCAATTGTCCCTGGACCAGCTGTCCAACATCAGCTCGGCGCAGTTGGCCGGCATGAACAGCACCCAGCTGCGCGGTCTGACCGAAACCCAGACGGGGGCTCTGACCACCACTCAGCTGACCGGCCTGACCTCGACCAGCCTGAAGGGTCTGAACACCACCGACATCCAGGCTCTGTCCGCCGATCAGTTGGGCAGCCTGTCCTTGACCCAGGTCTCGGCCCTGACGGTGACCCAGATCGCCGGCCTGAGCGTCACCGAGCTGTCGGAACTGAGCGCTACCCAGATCAGCGGCATGACCTCGACCCAGTTCGCGGCTTTGACCTCGAACCAGATCAGCGGTCTGACCAGCACCCAGCTGACCACCATGACCACCACCCAGATCAAGGGCCTGAGCAGCACCGTCATCGGCGCGCTGAACTCCGATCAGTTGGCGGCCTTGTCCTCGACCCAGCTGTCGTATCTGACCGGCACCCAGATGAAGGGCCTGAGCGGCGATCAGCTGACCAGCCTGACGGCGACCGAGCTGGCTTCTTTGACCAGCACCGAGCTGGCCGCCCTGACCGTGACCCAGGTGGGTCAGATCGGCTCGAACCAGCTGACGGCCCTGTCCACCTCCCAGATCGCCGGTTTGGCCTCGACCCAGTTGGCGGCCCTGACGGCGGATCAGCTGGGCTATCTGACCACCACCCAGCTGTCGGCCTTGACCGTCACCACCATCAAGGGTCTGACCAGCACCGGGCTGGCGGCTTTGGGCAACGATCAGCTGGGCGGACTGACCACCAGCCAGATCGCCGCCCTGTCGACGACGGCTTTGCAGGGCCTGGCGGATACCCAGATTTCCAGCCTGTCCACCACCTTGCTGCATTCCCTGACCTCGACTCAGATGGGGGCCTTGACCTCCACCGCCGCCTCGGCTCTGACCTCGACCCAGGTGGCGTCCTTGAGCGTCACTCAGATCAAGGGCCTGTCCAGCAGCGCCATCGCCTCGCTGAACCCCAGCGACATCGCCGAATTCACCTCCACCCAGCTGGCCTCTCTGACCAGCACTCAGATGTCTGGCTTGACCAGCGATCAAATCCTTTTCATGACCAGCACCGAGCTGTCGGCCTTTACCTCAACCCAGATTTCCTCTTTGAACACCACCCAGCTGTCCGGCTTGACCGTCTGGCAGATCCCTAACCTTAGCAATACCCAGATCTCGGGCCTGACCAGCACGCAGATCGCCGGAATGTCCACCGATCAGCTGAACGCCATGTCCACCGGCCAGCTGAATTCCGTCTCCACCACCGCCGTCAAGGGCCTGACCAGCACCGAGATGGCGGGATTGAACACCACCCAGCTTTCCAGCCTGACCACCTATCAGGTGGCGGCCATGACCACCACGGCTCTGAGCGGCTTGTCCGATCAGCAGATCGTCACCATGGCCACCACCCAGCTGGCGGTCTTAAGCTCCAACCAGATGGGAGCCTTGACCTCTACCGCCGCCTCGGCCCTGACGGCCACCCAGGTGGCGTCTTTGAACACCACTCAGATCAAGGGCCTGAGCGTCACCGCCATCGGCGGCTTTAACGTCACCGATTTCGCCCAATTGAGCTCCAAGCAGATGGCGGCTCTGACGGCGGCTCAGTTGATGGGCCTGTCCAATGACCAGCTTTCCAGCCTGACCGCCACCGAGATGGGCACGCTGACCAGCAGCCAGATCGGGTCCTTCAACACCACCGAAATCGCGGGCCTGAGCGACAGCGAAATCTCTGGGCTGACCAATACCCAGTTGACCGGACTGACCTCGACCCAGATTTCCGCCTTGAGCGCCGATCAGGTTTCCTCGCTGGGGACCAGCCAGTTTGCCGCTTTCAGCTCGACGGCTCTGAAGGGTCTGACCAGCACCGGCCTTGCCGCCCTTTCGACCACTCAGCTGGCCAGCCTGACCACCACCCAGGTCAGGGGGTTGACCACCACCGCCCTGTCCGGCATGAACGATGTTCAGGCGGCAGCTCTGACCACGGCGCAGATGTTTGTGCTGACCTCGACCCAGCTGTCGGCCCTGACCTCGACGGCGGTGTCGGCTTTGACGGCGACCCAGATGGGGATGCTGAATTCGACCCAGATCTCCGGGCTGTCGACCACGGCAATTTCCAATCTGAGCGATGCGGATCTGGCCGAGTTCAATTCCTATCAGCTGTCCAATCTGACCACGGTCCAGGTCTCGTCCCTGAATTCCGCTCAGTTGGCGGATCTGACCACCAGCGAATTGGCCGCCTTCACCAAGACCGAGATGTCGGCCCTGTCCATCAATCAGTTGGACAATCTTTCCACCTCTCAGATGTCCCAGCTGACCTCGTCTCAGCTGATCGGTCTGTCGGGGGCGCAGCTGTCGTCGCTGAGTCAGGACCAGGTCTCGGCCCTGAGCCAGACCCAGCTTGGGAAGCTGACCACCACCCAACTGAAGGGCTTCACCAGCACTGAAATCGCGGCTTTGAACAGCACCCAGCTGTCGGGTTTGTCCTCCAGCCAGTTGGCGGCCTTCACCAGCTTGGCCCTGTCGGGTTTGAGCGATAGCCAGATCGTCGGCCTGACCACCACCCAGCTGTCGGGTCTGTCCTCGGCGCAGATGAGCGGCTTGAACAGCACGGCGGTGTCGGCCCTGACGGCGACCCAGCTGGCGACCCTGACCGCCACCCAGATTTCCGGCCTGTCCAGCACCGCCGTCGCCGCCATGAGCGCCACCGAGATGGCTATGCTGTCCACTAAGCAGTTGGCGGCTCTGACGGCGAACCAGTTGGGCGGTCTGTCCAACGACCAGCTGTCCGGCCTGACCTCGACCGAGGTCGCCGCCATGACCTCGACCCAGCTGGCCGGTCTGACCGCCACTCAGCTGAACAGCCTGACCACCAGCCAACTGTCGGCTTTGACCACCACTCAGCTGGGCAAGTTCAACAGCGGCCAGTTGGCGGTTCTTGACGCCAATCATGTGGCGGCCCTGACCTCCAGCCAGATCAAGTCTTTCACCACCACTCAGTTGGCCGGTCTGACCGCCACCGAGATGGGCGAGCTGTCGGTCACCCAGCTGTCGGCCCTGACCACCACTCAGATGTCGGGGCTGACCAACAGCACTCTGGCCGGTCTGACCTCGACCCAGATCACCGGCCTGGCCCAGACTCAGCTGTCGGCCCTGACCTCGACCCAGATGGGCGGGCTTTCCAGCACCGCCGTCCAGGCTCTGACCGCGACCCAGATCACCCAGCTGACCACCACTCAGGTGTCGGGCCTGTCGGGGGCGGCAGTGTCCTCCATGTCCTCCACCGAGCTGGGTCAGCTGTCGGCCAAGCAGTTGGCGGCCCTGACCTCTTCGCAGTTGGGCTTCGTGACCAGCACCCAGCTGTCGGGCCTGCCGGCGTCCTCGCTGTCGGCCCTGACCTCGACCCAGATCGCCTCTCTCAGCGGCAGCCAGTTGAACGGCCTGGGCACCAGCCAGCTGGCTTCCTTGTCCACCACCCAGCTGACCGGCCTGAGCCAAAGCCAGCTGGCGGCCCTGGACTCAGACCATGTGGGTGCTTTGACCAACAGCCAGCTGGCGGTTCTGACCTCGACCCAGATCAAGGGCCTGACCAGCACCAGCATGTCCGAGCTGAGCCTGTCGCAGCTGGATAACTTGACCTCGACCCAGCTGTCGGGCCTGAATGCCGCCTCCCTGGCCGGTCTGACCGCGACCCAGGCGGCCTCCTTGAGCGCCACTCAGCTGAAGGTACTGTCCTCGACCCAGATGGCTGGCCTGAGCTCCTCTGCCGCCGCCGCCCTGACCGCCACCCAGCTGTCGGGCCTGACCAGCACCCAGTTGGCCGGGTTGTCCTCGACGGCGGTCTCGGGCATCAGCAGCACCGAGCTGGCCTCCTTGACTTCCAAGCAGCTGTCGGGCCTGACCAGCACTCAGCTGGCTTCCCTGAGCGATGCCGCCGTCACCTCGTTGACGGCGACCGAGATGGCGGCCTTCAGCTCGACCCAGCTGGCCGGTCTGACCGCCAATCAGGTGGCGGAGCTGCCGACCTCGGCTCTGTCGGGCCTGACCACCACCCAGATTTCCGGCCTGACCAGCAGCCAAATCGCCGTCCTGACCGTGGCCCAGGTTCAGACCCTGTCGGCGACCCAGTTGGGGGCCGTGACCACCACCGCCATCGCCGGCCTGATGGATACTCAGGCGGCGGCCCTGACCGGCACCCAGATGGCGGCTCTGACCAGCAGCCAGATGTCGGCTCTGTCCTCCACGGCGATCTCGGGCCTGTCGGCCACCGACCTTGGCTCTATGAGCAGCACTCAATTTGGAGCTCTGTCGGCCAGCCAGTTTTCGGCCCTGAGCCGCACCCAGATCACCGAGCTGACCACCAGCCTGATCTCCACCCTGACCACCACCGAGATCAGTGGCCTGACCGCCACTCAGCTGTCTTCCTTGAGCACCACCCAGCTGTCGGCCCTGTCCTCGACCCAGATGGGCGGCTTGTCCAGCAACGGTCTGTCGGGCCTGACCGCGACCCAGGTGGCGTCCTTAAGCGTCACCCAGATCGACGGTTTGACCACCAGCGCCCTGACCGGCCTGATGGACACCCAGGCGGCGGCCATTTCCGTCGCTCAGTTGACCAGCCTCTCCACCAATCAGATTGCCGCCTTCAGCAGCACGGCGGTTTCGGGCCTGACCAGCAGTAGCATTGCCGCCTTGACCACCAAGCAGTTGACGGCTTTGACCGCCATCTCGCTGGGCGGCATGGCCGACACTCAGCTGGCCTCCATGACCGATGGCCAGCTTGCGGCCCTGACCACCACTCAGCTGGCCTCTTTGTCCTCGTCGCAGCTTGATACTTTGAACGCCACCCAGTTGGGCGACTTCAGCTCGACCCAGTTGGCGGCCCTGTCGGCCACCGCCCTGTCAGGCCTTAGCGCCACCCAGACGGCGGCCTTGTCCTCGACCCAGCTGTCGGCCCTGTCCACCGCCAATGTGGCGGCCCTGACGGCCACCCAGATGTCCGCCCTGACCCCCGATCAGCTGGCAAGCCTGTCGGCGACCCAGATCCAGAGCCTGACCAGCTCCGAGCTTGCCGCCCTGACCACCACCCAGGTGGCGTCGCTCAGCACGACCCAGGTGAAGAACCTGACCGTCACCAGCCTGGCCGGCCTGACCAGCAGCCAGCTGTCCTCTTTGACCACCTCGCAGCTTGGCGTCCTGACCAGCACCCAGCTGTCGGCCTTGAACACCAATTCCATTGCCGGCTTCACCGCTACCGGCCTTGGCGCCTTGAACGCCCGCCAGTTCTCCGGCCTGAGCAATTCCCAGGTCGCGGCTTTGAACCAGACCCAGATCGCCGCCCTGCCCACCAGCCTGATTTCCGCCCTGACCACCACGGAAATCAGCGGTCTGCAAGATACCCAGGTGGCGGCTTTGTCCGCCAACCAGTTCGCCGCCCTGAGCGATGTTCAGGTGGCGGCCCTGACCAGCACCGGCGTCTCGGGCCTGACCTCCACCGAGCTGGGAGCTTTGAGCGCTACTCAGTTCGCCGCCTTGACCTCCACCGAGTTCGGCGCTCTGTCCACCACCCAGATTTCCCAGTTGTCGTCGTCTCAGTTGGGCGGCATGACCACCACCCAGATGTCGGGCCTGACCAGCAGCGGCCTTTCGGCTCTGTCCTCGGACCAGCTGGCCGCTTTGTCGACCACTCAGCTGCGCGCCTTGAGCCTCACCGCCATGGCCGGCTTGACCTCGACCCAGGTGACCGAGCTGAGCACCACCCAGGTCGGCGGCCTGACCACCACTCAGATGGCCGGTCTGACCACCAGCGCCCTGCGCGGTCTGGGCTCCGACGATCTTGGGGTTCTCAGCAGCCGTCAGATGGCTGCTCTGACCGCGACCCAGATGGGTGGACTGACCACTACTCAGTTGTCGTCCCTGTCGGCTACCCAGATGTCTTGGCTGAGCAACACCGAACTGTCGGGACTTTCGGCCACCCAGCTGTCGTCCTTGAGCTCTGATCAGTTGGCGGCTTTGACCTCGACCCAGATGGCGGCCATTTCCATCACGGGTTTGGATGGCCTCAGCTCGACGGTTCTGGGCAGCTTCACCAGCAGCGAGATCGCCTCTTTGACGGCGAACCAGCTCAACAGCCTGGACTCCGGCCAGCTGTCGGGCCTGACCGTCGGCCAGATCGCCGCCCTGACCACCACTCAGGCCCAGGGGCTGAACAGCACCTTCATCTCAGCCCTGGGCACCGCCCAGGTGGCGGCTTTGTCCACCAGCCAGCTGAAGGTTCTGTCGGTTGCCGGCATGGCCGGTCTGAACGCCACCTCCATCGGCGCCATGAGCGCCACCCAGATGTCGGTGCTTTCGACCACCCAGATCGCCGCTCTGACCACCACGGCCATTTCCGGCCTGACCTCCGACGAGATCGGGGCGCTGTCGGGCAAGCAGTTCGCCGCCCTGACCACGACCCAGATCGGCAGCCTGACCACCACGCAGATCGGCACTTTGACCACCACCCAGGTGGTGGCTCTGACCGCCACCGAGATCAGCGGCCTGACCAGCACTCAGGTGGGGGCCTTGTCGGCGACCCAGGTTTCGGCCATGGCCAATACGCAGATCGCTGCTTTGTCCTCCGCCGGCGTTTCGGGGATGGGCCAGACTCAGTTGGCCGCCCTCAGCCTTGACCAGTTGTCGAACCTGACCATCACCGAGATGGCGGCTTTGTCGTCCACGGCGGTCTCGAGCCTGACGGCGACTCAGATCGGCGCTTTGACCAACACTCAGTTCCAGGCCCTGTCCACCACCGGCGTCTCTGGCCTGACGGCGACCCAGATCGCGGGCCTTAGCACCACCAATATCAAGCAGCTATCGGCCAATGAGATCGGCGGCCTGACCTCGGCCCAAGTGGCGGCTTTGTCCACCACTCAGTTCCAGGTCCTGAGCTCCACCCAGGTGGCCGCCTTCAGCACCACCGGCATCGCGGGCCTGACTTCGGACCAGATCGGGATTTTGAGTAACAGCCAGCTGGCGGCCCTGACCCCCACGGAAGTGGCGGCAATGACCACCACTGCGGTTTCGGCGCTGTCGGCGACCCAGATCACCAGCCTGACCACTACCCAGTTCTCCAGCCTGTCGGCCACCGGCGTCGCCGGCCTGACCCCGACCCAGATTTCCAGCCTGGCCACCAGCAACATCACGCTGTTGTCCTCCACCGAGATCAGCGGCCTGACCTCGGCCCAGGTGGCGGCTCTGACCAGCGCCCAGTTCGCTGTTCTGACCAGCAGCCAGATATCGGCCCTGTCGAAGGATGGGCTGTCGGGCCTGAGCAACACGGATATCGACGCCATGACCACCACTCAGCTGTCGGGCCTGACCTCGACCCAGGTGGGCGAGCTGTCCCTGACCGCTATCGCCGAGCTGTCCACCACCGACATAGCCAATCTGTCGATCACTCAACTGAGCGGCCTGGTGCGCATGCAGCTGCGGTCCTTGAGCAGTAACCAGCTGGCGTCCTTGACCACCGGCCAGATCGCGTCCCTGTCCATGACCCAGGCCGGCAGCCTGTCGGCGGATGAGTTGGACGAGCTGACCGATACCCAGTTCGCCACTCTGTCCAGCACCCAGATGGCCGGCTTCACCGCCACCCAATTGAGTGGGCTTTCGGCCACCCGTATCACCGAGATTTCGGCGGTGCAGCTGAGCTCTTTGACCACCACGACCATGAGTTCTCTGACCTCGACCTTCCTGGCGGGCATGACCACGACCGAGCTTGAGTCCTTGAACGGCACTCAGGTCGATGCCTTGAGCACCTCCCAATTGGCGGCTTTGAACACCGATCAAATTGCGGCCTTGTTGGCGGCGGTGGCCTGACCCATATGAAGGAGAAGGGCGGATTCCCAAGGAATTTTCCTGATATTTTTGGGCTCCTCCCTGCTCTATGTCTTTTCAGATGGGTGAGGTTGGACTAACCTTAGGCTTTAGGAAGGCCTGCTAGGGCCGAAGTCATAGGTGCCGGGCTGGCGCCTTTTCTCTTATGGGTTGGGATAGAGGAGCGCACTTTAAGTGCGAATGAGGATTTATGCCTATTGCTTGGCGTGACGCCATGGCCATTGGAGTGCCGGAGCTGGACGCGGATCACAAGCGTCTGGTCTCTCTGGTCAATGCTTGTGAAAAAGCCGTCGGCGAAACCAATCCGGCCGTGGGTCAGCGCATCTTCGAGCTGGTGGTCGATTACGCCCAGACCCATTTCAAGCGCGAGGAGGTGTTCCACCTGTCCTCTGGCGCTCCGGACTACGAGCGTCATAAGCGCCTGCATCTGGCCATGACCGCCGAGGCCCGCGATCTGTGGCGCGAGTTCCTGGCCGAGCCCGACCCCAAGCGCAAGGCCGCCTGCGTTGGTCGCCTGAACGAGATGCTGAACCGCTGGATGATCGACCATATCCTCAAGGAGGACATGAAGCTTAAGGGCTATGCCAGCCGGAAGGTGCAGCTGACCCAGGTCAAGTCTGCCGCCGCTTTCGCGCCCGAGCCCATCATGTCCCAGCCGGGAATGGCCTTGACCGTCAATTCGGAAATCGCCTCACGGACCGGCGAGAAGCCTCGGACCGCCGATGTGGTCTATGATCTGCCGCCGCATTTGCTTCATCTGATGAAGCGCTTCGAGTTCCAGACCCCGCAGATGCCCGAGGCCAAGGGCGATTTCGAGACCTTCGAGGCCTTGTGCGAGGCGGCCATCCATCATCGGGTTAATAAGGTGCTGGTGTTCTTTCAGCGCTCCAACCCCGATGTAAAGCGCAAGCTGCCTCCCATCTTTCTGGCCTCGCCGGCCTTTGCCGCCCGCTTCCACGAGGCGGTGAGCAAATTCATCATTCCGATCCTCACCAACAGCCGGCAGATCAAGATGATGTCGGCCAGCGTCGATTGTACTGGGCTGGATACCGAGAATTTCTGGGATCTGCTGACGCCGATCCTGAAAGAGCACATTCTGGCGAGCTGGAGGTCGGCCTGGGATCTGTTGCGTCTGGTGCCGACCAGCAAGCCCGACGGCAGCCGCGTCTTGCAGGTCAAGGACGAGACCAAGCTGCTGCGCGAGATGCTGGCCTCGACCGAAGACGAGATGTACGACCTGCCCAAGGTGAGCAACCGCGAGATCGACGTCTTCACCTCGCTTTTGGATACCTCCGTCGATTGGTGGTACACCCTGAACAAGGCCTGGGAGATCGTCGAGGATATCTACGAGCAGGAAAAAGACCCGCGCATCTTCCAGGACAAAGCCCGGGTCGGCGCCCTGCGCGACAATCTTTTGAACGCTTTCCAGCGTTTTCCCGACCAGTGGGGCGATTTCCTGGTGCTGGCCTGCCATCGCATGTTCCCCAGGATTTCCACCATTTTCCTGGAAAGCTTCACAACCAACGTGGGGCGCAACGAGGCCGAGCGGGAAGTTTATCTGCCCTATACCGTCCGCTATCTGCGCCAGGTGCGCAGCTTCCCCTCCATCCGCGAGCAGGAATTGGCCGAGGAAGAGCAATGGCAGACCGAGATGGAGCAGTTGCGCAAATATCTGAAGGGTATGGACGACGCCAAACGGGGCTGAAGCCCAGCTTCTTGGCCCTTATATACCCAGCATCATCATCCGAATATCGAGGCAGGGCTCGGAGCCGGCGCTGAAGTCCCGGCAGGCCTGGGGGCGCTGCTCATAGATGCCGCAGCTGCAGTGACTGCCGATCTCGCCGGTCAGGGCCGAGCAGCTGACGTCTTCGGATTGGGCGGACTTATCGACAATTCTGTCTCCGGCATGGCCGCAACAGGCTCCACAGGTCTGGCAGTCCATAAAGGTCCTTTCTGCGAGGCGCTGCGGCCCGCAAGGGGGAAAAGGGCAGAATTTCGACTGGTCGAATAACCCGCCAGCGCCCTGCCTTGTGGTCAAGAGTGCGATGGAAAGCTGGTCTGGCCGGGGCCTGGAAAGCAAAAAACCGCAGTGGCCTGCGGTTTTTTCTCGCGTAAATGGCGGAGGGGGTGGGATTCGAACCCACGGTACCATCGCTGGTACAACGGTTTTCGAGACCGCCACAATCGGCCGCTCTGTCACCCCTCCGCTGCGGAGCGGGAACTTAGTGCAAGCGGATTTACAGTGCAAGCGCTTTCCTTTTCCTGACCGTGATTGAGGTTATTCTGGCGTCTAGAGGTGGAGTGGGTAAAAGCGGCTTGTGGGCTTGACGGGGTTTGGGTACACTCCCCGCTGATTTGCTGGGGGAGCAGATTCTTTAATATTCCCAAAGCTTCTCGAATATCTGATTCCGGCCGAATCGATCACAACTCGCGAGTTAAGGTGTCCTGCCCGATGGCCTTTCGTCTGACCCATACCGCCGCGTTGGCCGCGGCTATTCTTCTCGGCGGATGCTCATTCGTCGATGAATCTCTCTTTCCGTCTCTGACGCCTGATGGCTCGGACACTACGGAACAGGCGACGACCTCGCCCGACTCCGTAGGCGGTTCGACGCCGATCTCGGTGGAAGCGGTGACTCCTGGACAGCCGACGGGGACTTTCGTCGGCGGCAAGGTTGTCGGCTTGCGCAATGACCTGTCTCAGTTGCAGGCGACCCTGAACAGCCAGAATGAACGGCTGCAGCAGGTTCGCACCCAGACTGTGCAGGACTCCCAGCGCTTCCATGGCACCATCGCCGCCATCGAGGCGCGTCTGCAGGTGGGCACCACCCCGGGCAACCCGATCCTGGTGCAGCAGTGGAACGAAGCTCAGAGCGAGCTGGATCGCATCAACGAAGACGTCTTGGCGATGAACCGCCTGACCAGCGATGTGGCTTCCACCTCTGGCATGTCCTCCTATCTGCTGGAATCGGTCCGTGCCGCTCGCGCCCTGCCGGGTGCGGTCGATGAGGACCATCGCCAGCTGCGCATCCTCGAGGATGAGACCAGCCGCACCACCGTGCTGATCGAGCGCCTGCTGACCGAACTGTCCGCCGACTCTCAGCGTCAGCAGCAGTATCTGTCCAACGAGCGGACCGATCTGAACACTCTGTCGGTCTCCATCAAGAACGGCCAGCTCTATGGCTCTTCGCTGTCCGGTGCCCGTATGGGCGCCGGCGTTGCCGCGGCTCCGATCAGCCCCGTGGCCGCTCAGGCTCCGGTGGCTTCGACCGAGCGTCCGTTGGTGGTGATCCGTTTCGATCGTCCCAACGTCAAGTATGAAGACGCCCTCTACACCGCCGTGAAGGGTGCTTTGGATCGTCGTCCGAACGCCGTCTTCGAAGTGGTGGCCATGGCTTCTACCGGCAGCGCTCCGGGCTTCTCCTCGGTGGGCGAGGCGGCTTCGCTTCGCAACGCCCAGTCGGTCTTGCGCTCTCTGACCCAGATGGGTCTGCCCGCCGATCGCGTGCGGTCGTCCCAGTCCTCCAGCCCCTCCGCTTCCAGCGGCGAGGTGCAGGTTTTCGTCCGCTAACAGGCGGCCGTTTGGCAGGGTACTTTTGAAAACGCTGGCCTTATGGGCCGGCGTTTTTCGTTTGGCGACGAGGGATATGGAATGAAACGGCTTCTGGTTCCCCTCTGGCTGCTGGCCATTGCCCTGTCGATCCTGTGGTTGGACCGGCCCTGGGCTGAATTCGCTCAAGGCCAGGCCTTCAAGACCATCGCCATCTTTCCCCTGCTGACCAAATTGGCCGAGCTTTGCCTGCCTCTGGCTTTGCTGGGACTGGCGGGGGCCGGTCTGGCGGCTTTGCGCGGCTGGCGTCCGGGGGCCAGGGGCCGCTTGCTGCTGTGCCTTTGTCTGGCGGTGGCCATTGCCGTCATGGCCAAGACCGAGCTGAAATATCTCTTTGGTCGCACTTGGCCGGAAACCTGGGTGGGTGGCAATCCCTCCTGGATCCGCGACGGCGTCTTTGTCTTTTCCTTTCTGCACGGCGGCCAGGGGTGGGAGTCCTTCCCATCGGGCCATACCTCGGTGATGGCCGCGCCCATGGCCGTGCTGTGGCGGCGCTGGCCCCGGCTTTGGGCCTTGTGGGCCCTGCCGGTGGCGCTGGTGGCGGTGGGGCTGCTGGCCTGCGACTATCATTGGATCAGCGATGTGTTGGCCGGCTCCGGGGTCGGGGTCGCCAGCGGTCTGGGGGCCTGGGCCTTGATGGCGCGGGATGAAGAAGGCAAGCCATGCGGCGGTTGATGGCTTTGGCCTTGATCCTGTCCCTGGATGCCTGCGCCGGAGCCCAAGCCCGTCGTGACGCCGTGGCGGAGACGATCGCTAAGGCCGGGTGGAGCCAAGGCATCCTCGACGCCGGCAGCTTCGAGCTTTACGCCGCCTGGCAGCCGGGGCGGACAGCCGAGACCCTGACCGTCTATCTGGAGGGCGACGGCTTCGCCTATCTGGATGCCAGCCATCCGTCCCAGGACCCGACGCCCATTGACCCTCTGGCCCTGCGTTTGGCCTTGGTCGATGCTCAGTCCGAGGCCGTGGCCTATCTGGGGCGGCCTTGCCAATATGTGATGCCGGCCCATGGTCGGGGCTGCTCCTGGCCCTATTGGACCTTGCGCCGCTATGCTCCCGAGGTGGTGGACAGTGCTGGCCGCGCCATTGATCAGCTGAAGGCCCAGGTCGGAGCCAAGCGGGTCCTGCTGGTGGGCTATTCCGGCGGCGGCGCTCTGGCGGCGCTGCTGGCTGCCCGCCGTCCGGACGTGGCCGGGCTGGTGACGGTGGCGGCCAATCTGGATCTGGCCTATTGGACCCATCGCGACGGCCTGTCGCCCTTGACCGGTTCCTTGGACCCGGCCCAGGAGGCTGGACGTCTGGGGACTGTGCCGCAATTGCATTTTGCCGGTGGGCGGGATCGCGTGGTGGGGGCGGATGTCACCCGCTCGTTCCTTGCTCATCTGTCGGCGGGAAATCTGGCCCGTGTAGAGGTCTTGCCCGAGGCGGATCACCATTGCTGCTGGGTTGAGGACTGGCCGAAACTGAGGGCGCGGGCCGATCTTTGGCCTTAACCCGGCGGCATGCCCAACTTAAGGCCTATGTCTATGGCCGAAAGGAAGGCTGTCGTCATTCCTGGCATTCGGGATATGGACTTGTATTCGGCGGCAAAGCCTGCATGTCATAGGGGCATGTTGCCGTTCCGGGGGCGGGGCGGGTAAAAATGGGAATGGGGGACATGGAGCACCCGTTAGGGCCAGACGAGGAACAGTACGAAGGCCCGGATGGAGGGCATGAGGCGGAGTTTGAGCCTTTGCCCGAGGTCGATCTGGATCCTGGGCTGGGACGCTCCACCAAGGCCTATGTGGCCTTCGCCTTTGCCGCCGCCGATCTGTTGCTGGAAACCGCTTATGACGGACGCATCTTGTTCGCCATCGGCGCCGCCATGTCTTTGGTCGGGCGTCCGGCCCGCCTGCTGACCGAAAGCAAGCTGGAAGAGATTATCCGCGTCGGTGATCGTCCGCGCCTGACCAGCGCCATGAAGCGCATGGCAGCGGGCTCAAGGGTGCGCCACGTGCTGCTTCAGGTGGAAACGCCGGAAGGCCATGAAATCCCCGTAGCCCTTTGCGGCTACAAACATCCCGATAAGGCGGGCCGTCTGCTGATGGTTCTGACCCACAGCGGCACATTGGCCACCGGCCTGCACCGCAAGCGCGACGGCGGTTTGCTGGATAAGGACGGGTTGGAGTCCCTGGCCGAGACGGTGATGAAGGAAAATCCCGACGGTCAGGGGGAAAATTATCACCTGACTCTGTTGGACATCCCCCAAATCACCGAGCTGCGCTCGGCTCTGGGCGCCGAAGGTTCTGCCAAATTCATCGATCGTTTCACCGAGGAACTGCAACGCTGTTCCTTAGGTGGAGAGGGCGCCGCCGATTTCGGCGAGAATAAATACGGCATCATCCACGGCGACGACATCCAGCCCGAGGAAATCGAGAATCGCATCGTCGCCCTGACCCGCAGTCTGGCTGGCGGCGTCTTGGACATCGTGCCGCAGTCGGCCAGCTTCGCCCTGGATTCCGAAGGGGTGTCGGTGGAAGAGGCGACTCACGCCCTGATCTACACCATCAACCGCTTCACCGCCGACGGCGGCGGCTCGTTGGATGATCTGGCCCTTGCCGCCAAGTCGCAGTTGTCCAACACCGTGACCAAGATGCGCGAAGTACGCGATCTGATCGGCAACGGCGATTTCGATCTGCATTTCCAGCCCATCGTCGATCTGTGGAACAATGCGGTCCATCACTTCGAGGGCTTGGTGCGCTTTTCCGCCGGGGATTCGCCCTATGGCACCGTGACCTTCGCCGAGGATGTGGGTATGGCCGGCGAGTTGGATCTGGCCATCCTGACCCGCGCCATCGCCTTCATGCGCGACGGTCCGGGGTCCGAGCGGGGCCTGAAGTTCGCCATCAATCTGTCGGGCCGATCCCTGTCCAACGCCAATATCGCCGCCCGGCTGCTGCATCTGATCCATTCCGCCTCGGACCTGCGCGGGCGGCTGATGTTCGAACTGACGGAATCGGCGGCCATCCATGATCTGCAGGTGGTCAACGCCGTGATCCAGGAAATCCGCTCCCGCGGGCATCTGGTGGGGCTGGATGACTTCGGCGCGGGTGCCGCGGCCTTCCATTATCTGCGGGCGCTCGAGGTCGATCACGTCAAGATCGACGGCAGCTATGTCCGCGAAGCCGTGGATACCGGCAAGAGCCTGCCCTTCTTGCGGGCTATCTCGCAGCTTTGCCGCGAGTTGAAGATCGCCACTATCGCCGAGCATATCGAAAATCAGGAAACCGCCAATCTGCTGCGGCTTTATAACGTCCGCTATGGCCAGGGCTATTATTTCGGCAAGCCCATGCGGCCCCAGTCCTCCACCAAGGCCGGCTGGGCCATGCCAAATACCGTCTGGCGTAACGACGTCCTGTATTTCTCCCCAAAGTAATTGTGGCTCCCATACTTTTAGAGAGTTGAGTCCACCCCAGCTATTCTTTAGGCTTAAATGCCGGGGAATAGAAAAAGCGGGGTCGGGATGGGCACCTGCCATGACATGGATGCGGTGAAGATCGCACCGGATTTATCGATTTTGAGCAGTCTCCAGGACGCCGCCCGCGAGGGTGTGCTGGTGGTGGATGTTGACCGCCGCGTCTTGCATTTCAATCCGGCTTTCCTGGAAATGTGGCGCTATGGGCCGGACTTGGCGGTGGGCTGCGACGCACGTGGCCTGATTCTGGAGGCCTGCTCCAAGGTCCTGGACCCGGACGCTTTTTTATCTCGCGCCGAATCCTTTTACGGCCATCCCGAGGATGGCGGCGAGGACATCATCCCTATGGCTGACGGGCGGGTGCTGGAGCGTTATTCCGCCCCCATGCGCAATGCCGAAGGGGGCATCGTCGCCCGCGCCTGGTTTTTCCGCGACATCACCCAGCGTTACCGCGCCGAAGAAGAGATTTCCCGCCAACGGGCCCGGCTGGCGGCGCTTTTGTCGAAAAGCCCGGTGGCGACGGTGATCAGCCGGCTGGAGGACGGGGCGGTGGTCTATGCCAATCCCCGGGCCGGGCAGCTGTTTCACTTAAGCGTCGGCCAATTGATCGGCCGTGACATGGCCGGCTTTTACGCTCGCTCCGAGGATCGTCAGAGGCTGGTGGAGCTTTTCCGCCAGGATGGTTTCGTGCGCGATGCCGAAGCCGAGATGAAGGACGCGGGCGGCTTGCCCTTCTGGGGGCTGATCACCCTGGAGACCTATCCCGATCTGGTGGAAAACGCCATCATCGCCTGGATCTATGACATCACCGAGCGCAAGCGTTTCGAGATGGCTTTGCATGCCGCCAAGTCCGAGGCCGAGCGCAGCGACCGCGCCAAGACCGCCTTCCTGGCCATGATCAGCCACGAAATTCGCACGCCGCTGACCGGGGTGCTGGGGATGGTCGATCTGGCCGCCGCCACCGAGATGACCGTCCAGCAGCGGGATTACCTGGAGACTATCAGCGAGTCTTCGCGGGCTTTGTTGGGGATTCTTGACGATATCCTCGATCTGTCCCATTTGGACGCCGAGGAATTGCCGCTGGAGACCCTGTCCTTTGATCTTGGCCGCCTGGTCTCCCAGGTGATGGCCCTGACCCATCCCCAGGCGCAGACGTGCCAGCTTCAGGTCGATCTGCATTTTGATCCCTCCCTGCCGCCTATGGTGATGGGGGACCCTCGCCGCCTGCGGCAAATCCTTTCGAACCTTTTGAGCAACGCCCTGAAGTTCACTGAAAAGGGCGGCATCACCCTCGAGGTTGATCGCAGCGGCGAGGTGCCGGGCTCCCTATGGGTGCGCTTCGCCGTGCGCGATACCGGCATCGGCATTGACGAGGGGTCGCGCAGCCGCCTGTTCGCCGAATTCGTCCAGGCCGATGGCTCGCTGTCGCGTCGCTATGGCGGGACTGGGCTGGGGTTGGCTATCTGCAAGCGCCTTGTCAG
>Ga0302193_10001054_pt1 | contig 23787 bp, 14 predicted proteins | sample II_Bog_E3_3_FD_200228 | JGI IMG/M metagenome (GOLD analysis project Ga0302193, IMG submission 200228) | Peat permafrost microbial communities from Stordalen Mire near Abisko, Sweden - II_Bog_E3_3 | ecosystem: Environmental > Terrestrial > Soil > Wetlands > Peat | place: Sweden: Abisko...
GCGATCGGGCCGATCTCGTGGCGGACCCACTGGATCAAGGCCTTGCGCAGCGCATCGTCGGGTTCGACTTCGGCGTTGCAAGTGACAAAGGCGTAGATGCCCTGGCCCTTGATCTCGTGCGGCATGTCGACGACAGCGGCTTCGGCGACTTGCGGGTGGGCGACAAGCGCGCTTTCGATTTCCGCCGTGCCCATGCGGTGGCCCGAGACATTGATCACATCGTCGATGCGTCCGGTGATCCAGTGATACCCGTCTTCATCGCGGCGGCAGCCGTCGCCGGTGAAATACATGCCCTTGAACGTGGTGAAATAGGTCTGGAAAAAGCGTTCGGCGTCGCCCCAGACGCCGCGCATCTGACCCGGCCAGCTGTCGGTGATGACGAGGCAACCGTCGGCCGGGCCGTCGATGAAATTGCCGTCGTTGTCGACAAGCGCGGGCTTCACGCCAAAAATGGGTCGGCTCGCCGAGCCTGGCTTGAGCGCCGTCGCGCCGGGAAGCGGTGTGATCATCGCCCCGCCGGTTTCGGTCTGCCACCAGGTGTCGACAATCGGGCAACGGCCATCGCCGACCACTTTGTGATACCATTCCCAGGCTTCGGGATTGATCGGTTCGCCGACCGAGCCAAGCAGGCGCAGCGAGGCGCGGCTGGTCTTTTTCACCCATTCGTCGCCTTCGCGCATCAGCGCGCGCAGCGCGGTGGGGGCGCCATAGAAGATTTCGACGTCATACTTGTCCACGATCTGCCAGAACCGGCTGGCGTCGGGATAGTTGGGCACGCCTTCGAACATGACCGTGGTCGCGCCGTTCATCAACGGGCCATAGACCACATAGGAATGGCCGGTGACCCAGCCGATGTCGGCGGCGCACCAGTAGATCTGTCCGGGGCGATAATCGAACACGTATTCGTGCGTCATAGAGGCCCAGACAGCATAGCCGCCGGTGGTGTGCAGCACGCCTTTGGGTTTTCCGGTGGAGCCCGAGGTGTAAAGGATGAACAGCGGATCTTCGGCGTTCATTTCTTCGGGAGGGCAGTCCGCCGACTGTTGCGCGACGGCGCTTTCCCAGTCGATGTCGCGCCCTTCGTGCATGGTCACGGCGGCGCCGGTGCGCTTGAGCACGATCACCGTGTCGACATCGGGGCATTGCTTCAACGCGTCGTCGACATTGGCCTTGAGCGGAACCTTGCGACCGCCGCGCAGGCCTTCGTCGGACGTCAGGACGATACGGCTGTCGCAATCGACAATGCGCCCGGCGAGGGCATCGGGCGAAAATCCGGCAAATACGATCGAATGGATCGCGCCGATCCGCGCGCAGGCGAGCATCGCGACGGCCGCCTCGGGCACCATCGGCAGATAGATCGTCACGCGGTCTCCGCGCTTGACCCCGCGCGATTTCAACAGGTTGGCCAGGCGGCCGACATCGGCATGAAGCTGGCGATAGGTAATGCGACGTTCCGGCTCGGTCGGGCTGTCCGGTTCCCAGATGATCGCGATGTCGTCGCCGCGCGTCGCCAGGTGCCGGTCAAGACAGTTGGCCGAAAGGTTGAGCGTGCCGTCCTCGAACCATTTGATGCCGAAATCGGCTTCGTGGAACGAGGTGTTCTTGACTTTGGAAAAGGGCTTGATCCAGTCGAGCCGCTGCGCCTCGTCGCGCCAGAAAGCCTCCGGTTCGTCGATCGAGCGACGATACATCTCGAAATAGCGCGCTTCATCGATCAGCGCTGATGTGGCCCACTCGGCCGGCACCGGATAAATTGCCTCGCCCATGTTACAGGCTCTCCTCTCTTATTTGCATCCAATCTAACCCAGCCGCGTCGTCGCCAACGTCTAGACCATGGTCGTAAGTATAGGACTGATTGGCCGTCGCTTGCAAAGCGGATCGCGCGACCCGGATACGGTAAGTGTCTCAGCAAACAGACACTGGCGGATGCTGCAAATGTCTTTCCCGGATGAGCCCCGGACGAGCCCATGCGTCCTCGCAAACCCGTAAATACGCATCTTCGGGCGGCTAAGTAATAATTCTCATATTCATCAAGCCGTAGAATTAAAAAGAAAAACTCTATGAAGTTAGCTGGTCGTCGAGACGTTAGTCGTAGATCTAAGACCAATATCTCGCTGGTCGCCTGGATGGTGTGCAGAGACAGTGACGCCAGTGCATCGGCAGAAGCTGGCACCAGGGAGAGGATAGCGATGAATAATTCGTTTGCGCGGCGCGCGGCTGCGCTCATGGTCGCCACCGCAATGGTGGTGCCCGCGGTGGCAATGGCCAGCCCGGCGCACAAGAAAGCCGGCAGCCACGAGGCAGAGCTCGAGGCGCGTCTGAAAAAGCTGGAACAGGAAGTGACGGACTTGCGCGACGCGCTCAAGACTGCCCACGCCGATACGACCCAGGTCGCCGCCACGCCGGTTGCCGTGGCCGCCGTCAGCCAGGATGCCGCCGCCGCCCATGCCGAGGCGATTGCTGCGACGCAAACTGCGCAAGCCGCCGATGCTAAAGCGGCCGATGCCGAGCGCAAGATCGCCGCGCTGACCGATGCCACGCCCAAGCTGGGTTTCCATTCGGGCAATTCCACCGTTTCGCTGTCGGGCTATGTCAAGCTGCTCGCCAGCAGCGCGCGTTACAGCGGCGGGGATGTTCCGACCAACACGCTGGGCCGCGACCTTTACCTTCCGCAATCGGTGCCGGTGTTCAATCCGGCCAGCCCGACTTCGCCGACCCGCGTGACCGATTTCAGCGCGAAACAGACGCGTTTTTGGGTCGATGCCAATACCAAAGTCGGCAACCATGCGCTCAAGGCCTATATCGAATTCGACTTTCAGGCCGCGCCCGGCACGCCGATGGCGCTGGGCCAGGGCACGCAGCGCACGACCAACGCCTATGATCTGGCCATGCGGCGCGCGTTCATTCAGTTTGATCGCTGGACCTTTGGTCAGGATTTCACCAACTTTGAAAACGTCGCGGTTCTTCCGGAAAGCACCGACTATGTCGGCGGCATCGACGGTCTGATCTTCATCCGCCAGCCGATGGTCCGCTATGCGCTGCCGCTGCAAAAGGATCTGAAGCTGATCATGGCGGTCGAAAATCCGGAAACGGCTTCGTCCACGTCAGGCTCTGCGGCGCTCATCGAAAATGGTGAGGACCATGCCCCCGACGCCACCGCGCGGCTGGAATATACCGGCAAGTTCGGCTTTCTCGATCTGGCGACGCTCTGGCGGCAATTGCGGATCGACAATGCCAAGGCGGGCGCCGCTCATGTCACCGATTCGCGCCTCGGTTGGGGTGTCAGCGCTTCGGGCAAACTGTTCCTTAACGAAAGCCACAGCAGCGATCTGCGTTTCCAGGCGACGTATGGCGAAGGGATCGGCCGCTACATGGGTCTGAACTTCAGCCCCGACGCGGTGCTTCAGTCCAACGGATTGCTGGCCTCGGTGCGCAATCTCGGCATCTATGGCGCGGGCCATATTGCGCTCAATTCCCAATGGCGCGTCAACGTGATCGGCAGCTATCAGAAAGTGTCCTATTCTGACGCCCTCGATCGCAGTGCGGAAGGGATTGGCACCTATAACCGCGAAGCCTGGAGCGCGGCGGGCAACCTGTTCTATTCCCCGGTCTCCAATGTCGATCTGGGCGTCGAATATCGTCACGGCAACCGCGAACTGGTGAACACGCTGAACGGCCATGTCGATCGTCTGGACTTTGCTGCAAAATATAGCTTCTGATGCTGGAGCGACGCGGTCGATCCGGCTGCGCGGCTCAAAAAAAACATAAAAAAGGAGGGGCGGCTCCGGCCATCGGGCCGCCTCCTGCATACCGGCAACGCGCAGGCGCCGTTGTCAACGGGAAGGGATCCGGCAACCATGGCATCGACATTCGACGACATACCCAAACATCACGTCGCCACGCACAGCGAAAAGATGGTGATCACCGCCAGTTCGCTGGGCACGGTGTTCGAATGGTATGATTTCTATCTTTACGGCCTGCTGACGGCGATCATCGCGTCGCAGTTTCTGACCGGGCTTAATCCGACCACCGCCTATATCATGGCGCTGCTGGTGTTTGCTTCGGGCTTTATCGTGCGTCCGTTTGGCGCGCTGGTGTTTGGTCACATCGGCGATCTTGTCGGGCGGCGCTACACCTTCATCATCACGCTTGCGGTGATGGGCGCTTCGACCTTTCTGGTCGGCTGCTTGCCCACCTACAAGACCGCAGGCGTTGCCGCACCGGCGATGCTGGTCGCGTTGCGCATGGTGCAGGGCCTTGCGCTTGGCGGTGAATATGGCGGCGCGGCGAGCTATGTCGCCGAGCATGCGCCCAACAACAAGCGCGGCCTTTATACCAGCTGGATCCAGATCACCGCGACAGCGGGGCTCGCCATGGCGCTGCTTATCGTGATCACGGTCCGCTCTCCGGTGATCGGCGTGGGCGAGGCGGCGTTCAAGGAATGGGGCTGGCGCATTCCCTATCTCCTGTCTGGCCTGTTCCTGGTGATCGGGCTGCGGCTGCGGCTGAAGCTGCACGAATCCCCGGTGTTTCAGAAGATGAAGGACGAAGGCACCGGTTCGAAAGCGCCGCTTGCCGAAGCGTTCGGGCAATGGGGCAACGTGAAGGTCGTGATCGTGGCCTTTTTTGGCGCGATCGCGGGGCAGGCGGTGATCTTCTACGGCTGCCAGCTTTACGTCATGACGTTCCTCGAAAAGATGCTCAAGCTCGACGGCCTGACCGCCAATGTGCTGCTTGCCGCGGCGCTGATCCTGGGCAGCCCGTTCTACCTCGTGTTTGGCGCGCTGTCGGATCGTATCGGGCGCAAGCCGGTTATTCTGGCCGGCTGCCTGCTTGCCGCCGTGACGCTGTTTCCGGCGTTCGAAGGGCTGACCCGCGCGGCCAATCCCGCGCTCGCCGACGCCCAGGCCAATGCGCCGGTTACCGTGACCGCCGATCCCGCCGAATGCAATTCACAGTTCGATCCGGTCGGCGGCAAGACCTATGACACGACGAGCTGCGACATCATCAAGGCGATGCTGGCCAAGTCCGGGATCAATTATCGCAATGTCGCCGCGCCCGTGGGCACGCTCGCCTCGATCACGATCGGTCAGACGCGGTTTGCCGCGCCCGATCCGGCCAAGCTCAAAGGCGATGACAAAAAGGCCGCGATCGCCGAATTCACGGCGGCGGTTGTCGGCAAGGCGGCCACTCCGGCCAAGCCCGCCGCAGGCGGCAAACCGGCAGTCGCGGCCAAGCCCGCCGAGACAGGGGCGCTGGCCAATGTCGGCTATCCGGCCAAGGCCGATCCGGCGAAGATCAATACCCCGCTGGTGATCGCGATCCTGTTCTACCTCGTGATCCTGGTCACCATGGTTTATGGCCCGATTGCGGCGCTGCTGGTCGAATTGTTCCCCAGCCGGATCCGCTATTCGGCGATGTCGCTGCCCTATCACATCGGCAACGGCTGGCTGGGCGGGCTGCTCCCGGCGATCAGCTTTGCCATGGTCGCGGCCAACGGCAACATTTTCTACGGGCTGTGGTATCCGGTGATCGTCGCCGGCGCGACGGCGGTGTTTGGCGCACTGGCTCTGCCCGAGACGTTCCGCCGCAATATCGACGGCTAAGCGCGAGACGAAGACGCTGCACGCAAAGCAATGGGCAGGGCGGCAAAACCGTTCCTGCCCATTTGCACATCAGCCAAAAGTCGCGCTCGTCCCCGGCCAAAATGTGAGCCACAACACGCAGCATAAAGTTCGCCGCACAGCGTAGAAAAAAAGGATCGAGAGGATGAGCGAGGCTTACGCCCAGGCATGGCAGCGGAGCATGGACGACCGCGAAGGATTCTGGTCCGACGCGGCCCGCGCGATCGACTGGACGACCGCGCCCGACGCGGCCTGGTCCGATACGGACGGCTGGTTTCCCGGCGGTGTGCTCAACACGTGCCATAACGCGATCGACCGCCATGTCGCCGCAGGGCGCGGCGATACGCTCGCGCTGATCCACGACAGCCCGGTCACCGACACGATTCGCCGCTTTACCTATGCCGAACTGGCCGAAGAAGTGGGCCGGGTCGCGGCCATGCTCGCCTCGCTCGGCGTTGGGCGCGGCGACCGCGTGGTGATCTATATGCCGATGATCCCCGAAACGGTCTTTGCCATGCTCGCTTGCGCGCGGCTGGGGGCGATCCATTCGGTGGTCTTCGGCGGCTTTGCCCCGCTCGAACTGGCCAAGCGGATCGACGATGCCGCGCCCAGGCTGCTGCTCGCGGCCTCATGCGGGATCGAGGGATCGCGCACGATCGCCTATAAACCGATGGTTGATGAAGCGCTGCGGCTGGCCGATCATCCGGTGGACCATGTCGTGCTGCTGCAACGCGAACGGGCGCCCGGCGCGATCGAGGGGCCGCGCGATGTCGATTGGGCGCAGGCGCGCGCCGCGACTGCACATGACCCGATTCCCGAGCCGGTCCCGGTCAAATCCGACGATCCGCTCTATGTGCTTTATACCTCGGGCACGACCGGCACGCCCAAGGGCGTTGTGCGCGACAATGCGGGCCATGCGGTCGCTCTCGCCTGGTCGATGGCCAATATCTATGGCATCGGCGCGGGCGATGTGTTCTGGGCGGCGTCGGACGTGGGCTGGGTCGTCGGGCACAGCTATATCGTCTATGCCCCGTTGCTGGTCGGCGCGACCACCGTGCTGTTCGAAGGAAAGCCGGTCGGCACCCCCGATGCGAGCACATTCTGGCGCGTGATTACGAGGCACGGGGTAAAGACCTTTTTCACCGCGCCCACCGCCATCCGCGCCGTGCGCAAGGAAGACCCTGATGCCGCGCTGCTCAAATCCGTCGGCATCGGGCAGTGTCAGGCGATTTTCCTCGCCGGCGAACGCGCCGATCCTGACACGATCGGCTGGCTGGAAGAGCACAGCGGACTGCCGGTGATCGATCACTGGTGGCAGACGGAGCTCGGCTGGCCCGCGCTTGCCACATGCGTCGCGCTTGGCGATACCCGGCGGCGGCGCGGCAGCGCGGGCTTTCCGGTGCCGGGTTATGACTTCGCCATCCTCGATGAAGGCGGCCATCCGGTCGAAACCGGCGCCAGCGGCTCGGTCGTGATGCGCGAACCGCTGGCCCCCGGCGCCTTTCGCACGCTGTGGAACAACCACGCTGGCTACGAAAAGAATTTCCGCACGTTCCCCGGCTGGTATGAAACGGGCGATGCCGGGTACATCGATGACGAAGGCTTCGTCCACATCATGGGGCGCACCGACGACATCATCAATGTCGCCGGCCATCGCCTTTCGACGGGCCAGATGGAACAGATCGTCGCCGCCACCCCCGGCGTCGCCGAATGCGCGGTCATCGGCGCCGATGATGCGATCAAGGGCATGATCCCGGTGGCCTTTGTCGTCCCGCGTGCGGGGATCATCGACGAAGGCGCGCTGCACGATGCCGTGATCGCCTCGGTCCGCCGCGAACTGGGTGCCGTCGCCGCGCTGAAGACCGCCTATGTCGTCGCGGGCCTGCCCAAGACGCGTTCCGGCAAGATCTTGCGGAACCTGCTGCGCAAGATCGTCAACGGCGAAGATTTCGTCACGCCGCCCACGATCGACGACCCCACCGTGCCCGAGGCCCTCGTCGCCGCCGTCCGCCAACCCGCCACCGTATGATAAGTGTTGCAATGGGCCCACAAACCCCATTGCAACCCCGCGTTCCCCCCGTTAAAGGCACCCAACCCGCCCAAGGGCGAGCCGCTTTAGCTCAGTCGGTAGAGCACATCATTCGTAATGATGGGGTCAGGTGTTCGAGTCACCTAAGCGGCACCATTTTCAATAAGTTAGGCGGAAAATCGGGCGAGCTTCGGCTCGCCTTTTTCTTGTCAGGTATCAGATAGGTATCAGGCGGAGCGCAAATTTCTGGGTGCATTGGATGGCAGCGGCGCCACAGGTGAGCAGCCAGAGGAAAGTCCTGCGCCCGCTCTTTAAGGCACCTGCATCCACACATGGGCCGAATCTCCTAACCTCACCCCAACGTGATCAGTTTTCCCAATCGAGATAGTTGTGCGGGGTAAAGGCAACCGCCACCTCGTCTCTGCGCACGAACGCGTGCTCATAGGGTTCGCCGCAGGTGTTACAGTGAGACGCCATTTGCCGAATGCGCCGGACTGGGTCCTTGGGGCTGAAGTAGGCGAGAAACTCTTCCGGCTGAAAAATGCTCATCCGTCCGCACCAATCGCAACTCGCCGAAATCCTCAGCCCATCCTTGATCGTGCTATCGATCGGCGCGTCCCATTGCACGATCCTGATGCTTTGCTCGATCTTGTCGGCGGACATCGCCTTGCGCTGCCCCGGCGACAGATTGGTGAGCGGGTAACCCTGCGCCAGAAATGCCTGTGACCACCGGATCTCGGCTTCGACGGTGTCCATGCGCGTGTCGAGCCGCTGCAAGACCACGACAGGGGTGACAATGTTCCTTTGCAGCAGCTGCCGGATATGAGGCATCCGACCGTTCTCCTTGGCTGTCTTGCGGCATGCAGTCTGGAAATGCTCCATGATCCGATCACGAACCCTGCAGGTTTCGCCAACATAGATCGGCAGGCAGGGATAGACGCCCAAAGGATCCTCCTGCGTTGGGTCAAGGATCGCGTAAACGACATAGCGGGCGTCGCCGGCGGACTGTTGGGCCAATTGCGCACAATGAGAAATCCCAGCCTTTACCTGCGGCGAACATACCAGAGCCTGCGCCACTTCTTTCTTTCCTTTCCGAGCCTTCTTGCTCGGAACACTCCCTCCCTCTTTCCTCTCTTCCCCCGGATTTCATGATCGGCTAAGCAGGCCAGACCCATCGGTCAGTCCCGTGGGTGAGGCGTGGAAACCTCAAAACCGCATGCGCCGGTCGAAACCCAGTTTCGGCCGGGTGGCCGTCGTATGTCCAAGGTTCCTGCCTAAAATGGCGGCGCCTTGTGCGTGCGCAGGGTTTCCAACACCCGGCTTCGGGCCGCCTCCATTCTATTTTGCGGAGGCATCATGGCCAACGGTTCGATTTTCCATCAACTCGGCACGATTGCGCTGTGCGCTGCACTGGCCGGCTTTCCTGTAGCCGCATCGGCGGCAGACGCACTCCCGTTGCAGGAGGCCATACAGAAAGAGTTCAAGCCATGGCAGATCGGCGGGTCTTGGTTTGGGAAAGTTCCCGAAGCACCCGGCGTTCAACCAGATGGCAGCATCTGGTGGGAGAGCGTCAACAATCCTCTGCTTGGCAAGGGGCCGAACAAGCCGCGCAAGTGGCTGGTTGAACGCTGCAACGCCGATCAAGGGGTTCTGGCGCAGGCCCTGCCGGTTTCGACCTCTCACGCGGCTGTGACTATCACCGATCCAGCCAGTCACGCATCGCTGACTGTTACCGGTCGCATGCTTCTGCGCTGGAGTTGGCAGGTCCAGCGCCTGCCCACGCTTGCACCCGATGACCAAGGGTTGGAAATTACGTCTACCGATATGGGGCTGTTCAGCTGCACCGGGCAGAATGGGGCGCCTTTCTGGCATGTCGCGGTCGGCATCGCGGCCCACCCACGGGGCGGATACCTCGTGGCTGTCAACACAGGGCGGGCCGACGAAATGCGTCTCAGCCTGCGGATTGTCGATGCAAAACTGGTGCAGGATACAGCCCAGATCTTGGCTGCCGAAGATCGCGACCGCCAGGCATTGCGTGCCGATCGCTCGGCCAGGCAGCAAAGCGCCGATCAATCCAGGCAAGCCTTTCAGAGCGCTTTGGCCCTTGGCACTCGAACCAATTGCGGCATGGTGATCGGGCTGAACGGCCCGCTTGTTGAGGTGCAATTGCCCGATTATGTCCGCTCTCGAAACGGCGCCACCCGCGTCTTTGTGAGACGGGATCAGATTGATACGCCCGATGGTGCCCGCTGTCAGGTCGAGTGAGTAATCCACCATCGGCCACCTGTGGGCAAATGCACGTCCCTTAGAGCCCTCTGTGGTTGCCGCCCGTGAGGCAAGCTATTGCGTGTCAAAAAGATGATAAAAGTGATAAATTGAGGATCAGGCCGCGATTGGGACCGGTTTGGACAAAGATTGGTGTTGCCCACGCATGGCTCTGTCGGCATCACGCCGGGTATGTTGAATGGTACCTTCGCCTCGCCCGCCGCCCTGTCACTGCGGGCACTGACCGTCAAACGTGTATGTGCAACTGTTCTGCTCGTACAGCTTCTCGGCGGTTGCGCATCGCTGCCGGCAAATGGCCCGACCGTGCGCGAGGTTAGCAAGGCGGTTGAGGCGTCTTCAACCACGCAAATGCCGTACACGCTTGTCAATATCGATGCAGATGTGGTTCGTCGGCAAATAGACCAGCCTGATCCACGGCTGGCAGAGTTTGGCGCGCTTGCGTCGGATGGCGTGCCAGAGCGGGTCGATCTCATTCGCAGGGGCGACACGCTGACTGTGTCGATCTTTGAGGTCGGCATCAGCCTGTTCGCCGGGAATGCACCCGCGATCGCGGCGGATACCCTGCGCGCCCCGACCGCAGGGGTCCAGACGCTCAGCCTGCAAGTGCGCGAAGATGGCAGCGTCGATTTGCCCTATATTGGCACGATCCAGGCCGCCGGCATCTATCCCGAAGCCCTGGCCGCCGCGATCAAGCAGCGCATGCAGGGAATTTCCGAACACCCGGACGCCATGGTCACGATATCGGATTCGCTGAAAAACGCGGTCTATGTTGTTGGTGTCGTTGGCCATCCGGGCCATTTTCGATTGACCGCCGCGCATGAACGCTTGCTCGACTTGCTGGCAATTGCAGGTGGCAGCCCGATTGATTTCAACGAATTGCAAGTCACGTTGGTGCGTGGGCCGCACACGGTTTCCGCGCCACTCAACCAGATCAGCCCCGGCTCGCCTGCCGATCTGCGGCTGATGCCGGGGGATCGCATCGTGCTGGACCATGTGCAGCAAAGCTATACGGTGTTCGGGGCAACCGACCGCGTCAGCCAGGTGCCGTTTGCGGCGCGGAAGGTCAGCCTTGCCGAGGCGGTCGCCCGGGTGTCGGGCCCGGCCGACAGCAGGGCCGATCCGCGCGGGGTCTATCTCTTTCGCCTGGAAAAGGCAGATGACGGCACAACCGGCGCGGTGATCTATCAGATCAATATGTTGAAGCCTCAGGCCTATTTTCTCGCCCAGACTTTTCCGATGCGCGACAAGGACGTGATCGTGTTCGCCAATTCGTCGAGCAATGCCTTGCAAAAAGTGCTCAGCCTGATGAGCCAGTTGTTCAATCCCGCAGTCGCTGTGCGGACGGCAACGCATTAATTTCGCGCAAAGGGATCCTATGCGTATCGGCATCGATGGCTACAATCTGGCCATTCCCAATGGCACAGGGGTTGCGACGTATGGCGCGTCGCTGGCTGGCGCCCTGACAGGTCTGGGGCACGACATCGACGGTGTATTCGGTATCGACCCGGGGCCAAACCGGGATCTGCGCGAGGCGCTGTTTTTCGAGCAATTCGGGCGCGGGCACAATCGCGGCCACGTTGTCCGGCGGGCCGTGTTTTCGGTGCTGTTCCAGCATCGCGCGGTCAACCTGATGGAGGTGCCGCTGACCGGGCATGTCGACAAACGCGGGTTTGGCACACGCTGGCCCGACTTGTCCGCGCTATGGACCAGCCCCCTGTTGTTCGAGGCGGCGTGGGGGCGGTTTCAGGCGACGCGCCGGATCACCACCGTGCGCATAGCCGACCCGCCCAAAGTGATGCACTGGACGTATCCCGTTCCGGTACGCATGGCAGGCAGCGTCAACGTGTACACCATGCACGACCTGGTGCCGTTGAAACTGCCCCACACCACGCTGGACAACAAAGGCTATTACCATCGCCTGATCGAGCGTCTGGTCAAGACGTCCGACCACATCCTGACTGTTTCCGAGGCAAGCCGGAACGACATTCTGGCGATGTTCCGGGCCGATCCCGATCGGGTTACCAACTGTTATCAGTCAAGTCCGCTGCCCGTGGCGGTCGCAGCCAGCACCGAAGCCGAAGATCACCGGATGATCCAGAGCGTGTTTGGCCTGCCGCCGCGCGGTTTCTATCTGTTTTTCGGCGCGAGCGATCCCAAGAAGAACATCGGGCGCATTGTCGATGCCTATCTGGCGTCGCAGTCCGATCGGCCGCTGGTGGTGGTGTCGTCGCGCGACTGGGGCATGAGCGAGGCCAGCGGGGGGCTGGGCAAGGATGGCATGGTCTATGGCCGCAAAGTCGATCGGCCGATCATCCAGTTGCAATACCTGCCCCGCGAAACCCTGTTCCGCCTGATCCGGTCCGCACGGGCGGTGCTGTTCCCGTCGCTTTACGAAGGGTTCGGCCTGCCCGCGCTCGAAGCGATCCAGCTTGGCACGCCGGTGATCAGTTCAAACACCAGTTCCCTACCCGAAGTGGTCGGTGATGGCGGATTGCTGGTCGATCCCTATGATACGGTGGCGATCACCCGTGCCTTGCAGGCGATCGACCGGGACGATGCGCTGGTTGCCCGCCTGTCCGCCGCCGGGCTCGAACAGGCGCAGAAATTCACGCAGGACCGGTTTGCCGAACGGCTGAGCGCGCTATACGCCCGGTTGCCTCTGGCGGAGGCCTGATCGCGTGCCACGCGTCATTGCCTTTGATCTGGCCAGGCTGTTTCTTGGCCCGCTGTTCCTGGCACCACGCGGAATCGACCGGGTCGATCTGGCCTTGGCGCGCCATGTCTTTCCCGATGTGGACAGCCCCAACCTTGGCATCCTGCCCACATTCTGGGGGCTGCGGGTCTATCGCGCGCCACAAGTCCTGCGTCTGCTGGCGCATGTGCAACAACTGTGGGCCGAAGATGCCCCCGGCAACACCGACCCGGTCCAGCACGAGCGGTTTTTGCGCATTGTCGAGGAAATCCGGACCCCGGGCGCCGCCCGCCGCGAGGCCATCCCTGCGCCGCGCAACCTGACTTTGCGCAACAAGGTGGTGCGGATGGTGCAGGAACTCTATGCCACCGGCATGCCGGTTGGCCGAGCGGTGCGTCGCCATGTGCCAGAGCGGGCGGTCTATCTCAATGTCGGACAACTGGGTCTGGCCGTGCCGATGTTCTTTGAATGGTTGCACGACCGGCCGGACATCACGTGTGCCATGATGCTGCATGATGTCATCCCGCTGGAATATCCCGATCTGGTGCGCCCTGGGCAAGTCGTCCATCACGCCCGCATGGTGCGAACGGCAGCGCGGCATGCCGATTGCATGATCTTTACCACCGACTATGCGCGCGACACCGTCAACGCGGCGCTGGCCCATCATGGCCGCCCGCATCTGCCCAGTTTGGTGCGGGGCCTGCCGTTGTCCGAGGCCTTTGCGCAAACCCGGAGCAGCCTTCCGGACCTTGCCGGCAAGCGCTATTTCGTTGTCGTGTCCACCATAGAGCCGCGCAAGAACCACAATCTGCTGTTGCGCGTCTGGGAACGGCTGATCGCCCGGCTGAGCAACGCCGCGCCGCATCTGGTGATTGTTGGCGCACGTGGATACGATGCGGCCCGCATTCTGGCGCCGCTGAAACACGCCCCGCTGTTGCGCGCCCATGTCCATGAAGTGGCGGGCCTGTCCAGCCACGATCTTGCCGCGCTCATGCTGGGCGCAACCGGTGTGCTCAGCCCGACCTGGGTCGAAGGGTTTGGACTGCCGGTGCTCGAAGCCAACACCATGGGTGTGCCCACGATCGCATCCGATATCGCCGCCCACCGCGAAATTGCGAAGCCGGGCAGCATATTGCTGTCGTGTGACGATGACGATGCGTGGGAACGCGCCATCATGGCGCTGCCCACGCTTGGTCTGCGGATGCGTCCGACCGTGCCGCCAGACGCCACCGAGGCCGCCTATTGCACCGATATTCTGGCTTTCCTGAAACACGAGACGGAACGTCAATCTCGGCCCGCTGTGCCGACGTCGGCATGACTGTGCAGCGCTGGATCCTGCAAATGGTGGCCGTGGTCGTACCCAGGGTCCGTTCGAATCTTGCGGTCGATGCCGCCGATGTGCGGCGCGACCGGCGCGAATGGGCCGAAGCTGCCAGTTACTATCGACGCGCCTTGCGCATCTGCCCCGACCGGCGACCGATCTGGGTGCAGCTGGGCCATATGCTGCGCGAAAATGAACAGCCGGAAGCGGCGTTTGACGCCTATCAACGCGCTTGTGCGCTACCGGGTGACGATGGCGACGCGCCGCTGCATCTGGGCCTCATGGCCCGGCGGCTGGGGCGTTTTGCCGAAGCCAAATCCGCGCTGCGGCTGGCGCGCCGGTTGACGCCCGGCCAGCAATTGCCCGGCGCCGCATTGCTTGAATTGCTGCACGACCCGTTGGCCGTGGACGGTCGCGCGCGTCAGGCGGCCGACACGCTGATGGCCGCAGAAACCGCACGACTGGAGTTGGAATCACCCGAAGGATGCGCTGCGGTGGTGTTCGACGTCTGCGATCTGGTCAGCCATTTCCGCCATTCACGCCTGCCCACCGGGATACAGCGCGTCCAGATCGAAGTCATCTGCGCCGCACTGGACGCGTTTCCCCGCCTTCAGGTCGGCTGTTTTTCGGAAGCGGACGGTGGTTGGCAGGTGTTGCCGCTGGCGCATTTCGAACGGCTATGCGCCTTGTCTTTGGCCGGTGCGGACCGGTTGGAACCGGCCTGGATCGATGCAATCGAAACCCTGACCGCCGCACTGGCACGGCGCGTTCTGGTCAGCTTTGCGCCGGGGGCCGTTCTGGTCAATCTGGGCACGTCATGGTGGTTGCAGAATTATTTCCTACATGTGCGCCACGCGCAGCAGACCTGTGGCATCCACTATGTTCCGTTTGTCCACGATCTGATCCCGGCTTTGGTCCCCGAACACTGTTTGCATGAACTGACCCGGGATTATCTCAGTTGGGCGTTTCAGGTTTTCGATCACGCGGATTTCTTTCTGGCGAATTCGCAGTCAACCAAGACCGATCTGCAACGTGTCGCGCACATGCTGGGCCATGCCATCGCCCCTGCGCAAGTGGCGGTCGTGCCCTTGAACGCGGATTTCCGGCGCCCCGGACTGAACGCGACTGTCGATACAGACTTGACGCGATGGGGGGTGAAACCGGGGCGCTATGCCTTGCTGGTCTCCACCATCGAATCGCGCAAGAATCACGTGCTGGCGTTTCAGGCCTGGCGCAATTTGCTGACGCGCCATGGTGCCGATGCAGTCCCCGATCTGGTTTGTGTAGGCAGTCCCGGCTGGCTGAACGACCACGTCCATGCCGCGCTCGACCACGATCCGGCGCTTGCCGCAAAAGTGCGCATGCTGTCGCACTTGCCCGACGACCATCTTGCTTTGCTTTATCGCCATTGCCTGTTCACGCTCTACCCCAGCTTGTATGAAGGCTGGGGTCTGCCGATCACCGAATCCTTGTGTTACGGCAAAGTCCCGGTGGTTTGCCGCATATCCGCCATGCCCGAAGCGGGCGGCGATTTTGCGCTCTATTTCGAGCCGGACGATCTTGCGGGGCTATGCGATGCCGTCACGCGGCTGACGTTCGATGACGATGCCCGGGTTGCCCTGGAACAGCATATTCGGGACGATTTCAAACCGCGCAACTGGCGCGACCTGGCAGACCAGATCCGTGACGAACTCGGTCGATTTCTGGCAATCGTGCGCGACCGACCCCGGGTTGGCGACCCTGCATCGATTGACGCCAACCGGCTGTACCGGTTTGCGCGCAACCGCCGCACGCGGCTGGCCCCAATCTTTGACAACGGCGAACGGTTTCGCAATGGCACAGGCTGGTGGCAGCCCGAAGACTGGGGCTGTGCGACCAGACCGGGGGGTGGCGAATTGACGTTCGCCTTGCCCACGGGGGTGGAATCGGTGCGCTGCTGGTTGCGCTTGCGAGAGCCGAACTTGCGCGCAGGCGAGGCCACAATCCATAGCGGCGACCGGATGTTCCGGTGTGAATTGACCGCAGGCCAGTGCCGATGGATCTCGTTTGTGGCCGAACCGGTCGAAGGCGTTGTGCGCCTTGTCATCCACAGCAGGCACTATATCGACCAGTCAATCGAGTCCAGATTTCAGGACCGCCGCTTGGTGGGCGCGGGATTGAGCGGCCTAATCGTCGCCGTTGACAGGCAGGCGGACAAGTTGCGTGATATTGCGCTGGCCCTGTCGGATGGCGAGGGCGATGCGTTTGAATTTCTGGGCACCATCTACCCGGTGCTGCTCAACCGGGATGTAACTGACAGCGACTTGCGCGACTATCTGCCGCCGCTGCATTCGGACGAGATGCGCAGGGTCGATGTGATAGACAGGCTGACCCGCTCTGCGGACTATGCCCTAGCAACGGAGAATTCACTCGTTTTCGATTAGGGCGTGATCCAGGCCCGCGCACGGCGCGCCAGTTTGCGCATTGCCAGCCATGCCCCGGTGCCAAGCCGCAATGGGGTTGAGGCTCGTTGCAGTTGCAGCGGACTTAGCCAGGCAAGTGGAATGACATAACCCGGGTTGTCGTCCAGCGCGCGTCGCCCTGGCAAATGGCCGCCACGCAGGGCGATGATCGGTCGCGATGGTTGCGCACGCCATTGTGGTTGAACCGGGCCTGCAAACAGCGCGAGCATCGCCTGCGCTTGCTCGCGGTATCCGTATCCTGCCACTTTTTGCCGCCCGGCCTGGCCCATGCGGGTGCGCAGATCGCGATCGCAAGCCAGCCGATCGAGCGCTTGTGCCAGGGCCGTGGCATCATCGGGTTGCACCAGCAGTCCTTCGCGTCCGTCTTCCAGCATTTCGGGAATCCCGCCGATGCGGCTTGCGATCACCGGCTTTGCGCTGGCCATGGCTTCCATCAGGCAAACCGGCTGATTTTCCGGCCAGACCGAGGGCAGGACAAACACGTCACTGGCCGCATAGACCGTGGCCATTGCCGCAGGATCGACTTTGCCGCGAAACCGGACGCGGTCGGCCAAGCCCTGCTGGCGGGCAAAGGCGCGCAAACCGGCATCGAGGGGGCCGTCCCCGACCAGATCGAGAACAACGGCCTCGCGGTGATCCATCATGGCCATCGCCTGCAACAGGACCAACAGCCCCTTGTGCGCGCCGAAATACCCCGCATAAAGCAGGACCACCGCTTCCCCGCCGGGCCTGGAACCGGCATTTTCCGCGTGCCGATAGGGGGCCAGATCAATCCCGTTGGGCAAAACAGTCAGTCTGTCGCTGGCAAATCCCGCCGCCAGATAGGCATCGGCCACATGGCGGCTGGGTGCGATCAGGCCTTCAACATGATCGAAGGCCAGGCGCATGACATCGTTGCGCAGGTGCAAGGCGGCGCGCACATCGGTCTGACTGTTCAGGCAAGCTGCGCAACCGCTGTGATCGCCGCAGGGAGAGCCATCTTTTCGCAGCAGCGTATGGCGCAGACAAAACCCCCAGAAATCGTGCAGCGTCGTAAACACCCGCGCACCGCTTTCCGCCGCCGTGATCAGCATGCGCACCGACAGCCCGATCAGATTGTGCGCATGGACGATCGTGGGCTGAAATTCACGCAGGATTGCCGCGAACTGTGCATCGATGTCAGGGTGGATATAATTGCAGTTATCGGCATCATAATCCGCAGGCAACGTCGTCAGGCGATAGACTGTCAAGCCGTCGAGTTCATCCACGGTCACACCGTGGTGCGCGCCCGGACCATTCAGGTCGCCGGCAAAGACTGCCACTGTATGACCGAGCAAAGCCATATTGCGCGCGACTTCATGCGCCACAAGCTCCGCCCCGCCGACAAAGCGCGGCGGATAGACATTGGTGCAAACGAGAATGCGCATCGGCATAATCAGGAATGCCTGTGCTGAACGCGACACAACTATCGCGGCGGGGCGATGGCCTGCCGCCTGTAAGCGGATTCAGCCCGTCTTTCCAGCATTTTGCGAAACAGTGTCGTGGCGACTGGAAAGACGCCTGCCGCCGTGGTCTGTTTGACCAGCGACACAGGCTTGACCCGGATGGCATGCGCAGCGCCTTTGACCGATTTGTGCAGCCACCCGGCCTCGATCACCTGACGATACCAGCCCCAGTCTTCGTATCCGACCCCCCGCGAAAGATCCGTCTTTGGATAAGGAAATTGTTCGAACAGCGCGCGATCGGCAAAGCACAAGGCTGTCCATGGATTGCCCGAAATCAGCCACAACGGATCGTATTTCTCATCTTCCATATCGATATGGCGAACGATGCGTGGTCCATCGCCAAAATACAGATTGAATTCCGGGTGCCACACCACCGGGCGCCGGTCGCATTTGGCGCTGCGAATGGCCAATTCTATCCAGGTTTCACCAAACAAGTCATCCGCGTCCAGAAATCCGATGTACTTTCCGCACGTTTTTCCAACGCTGAAGTTCCTGGAAAGACCCAAATCGCCAAAACTTGCCTCGATCACAGCCGTCCCGGCCGGGGCAAACTGGTTGATGGCGGCGCGTGTCAAATCATCGCCTTTGTCTAGGCAGACGACAATCTCGATTGTGCGCCCGGCTTTCTCGGCGAACGCTTTCGCCCGGTCGAGCGATTTGAGGGTAGAGGCCACCATCAGGCCTTCGCGATGCGCGTTGACCACTATGCTGGCATCGGGCAAATCGATCATCGAACGCACTCCACTATGCCCGAGCCGACCAGGATCACCTTGAAGTTTTCCCAGCTATGGCGCCGCTCCAACAAGGCTGTCAGATGCTGGGTTCGGGCCTTGCCGTGATCGCTTTCCTGATGCGCCGCCCTGATAGCCGCGACATAGGCATCCGCGTCGGAAATATCGTCGATCAGCCAGCCGGTCTGGTCGTTGATCAGTTCTGCGATACCGCCGACATTCGATGCGATTATGCGCATGGACTTCGCAGCAGCCTCAAGCAGTACGTTGGGAATTCCATCCCAGAGCGATGTGTACAGAAAAATGTCATAGTCCTGATCAGGTATTTCATCGAATGATGCATAGGGTCCTTTGTAAAAAACATTTGACCGATCGCCGAACCACTGCAAAACTTCGTGCTCCATTTCGCCTTTGCCCCAGATGTCGAAATCAAATTCAGGGCATTTCTTGGCAATATCTTTTACGATTCCGACATTTTTTTGGCCAGACAGGCGGGATGCCCACAAAATCTTTGGGCGGACGGATTTTTTCGGGGCTTGATAACTGCCGATCCCGGACTTTCTCGATACCGGATAGGCGCCTTTTTCCGGAGCCGGATTGTACAGTGTGATGAAGCGGTCATGCAATTGATCGGGAATGCCGAATTGCCGGGTAAGTTCATCAAAAAAACTGGCGTTGTCACTGATGACGCCACTCATCCACGGCAGTGAATCCCGCAGATGCGTGTCGGTATATCCCGAAGCCCTGCCGTCGGACGAGTAATCGCGACAAAATCCACAGCCATAGGTTCTGGTCAGTCGTGAAAGCGCAAGGCCTCTGGTCTTGAACAGTTCCCAACAGGTATGGCTGTTGACATTGACAATCGATTTCGGACGGATTGCCTGAACCATGTACGAGAGCACTTCAACGCGCTCTGGCAGCGAGAGCGTACAGCCATCGGGCTGTAAAAGGGCCATGTCTACATTGGCGGGCAGCCACGCCACAGCTTCGGTATTGGCAAAATCACAGACCAGGATGAGAATGGAATGGCTGCGGTCCAATTCCACAATCGCCCGCGCAATATGCATCGAGACCAGATCGGCGCCGCCGAATTTCAGCCACGGCACAGCGATAATATAGTCATAGGGCTTGTCCAAGCTTGCAAACAATTTCTTGAAGCAAAGAAATGCTGGTGAATTGCACGAGCCATCCAATATCTTGAGCGACTTCAGATTTTGCAAATTGGCAAAAGTCTCAACCGCGTAAATATCAGGCTCAATGTCAAAAATGCCGTCGAGCAAATCCTGAATCGCCGTGTGCGCTTGCGGATCGGGCAGCGCCGAACGTCCCTCGACCCTGCCATGTTCCAGAAAATGCAGCAGCGGATTGAGTGCACGCGCCGCTACACTCGGGATCAGGTCGCGATTTTGCAGCATGTACCATTCGGTGTCAAAGTTCGGTCCGGGTGACCGCCATTCATAGACACCTCGCTGACAAAAATGATCGAGCGGCGGCATATCGCGCGTGTCGGGGTACTTTGCAAAATACCAGTTGGGATCGAAATAGCCCGATCTGAGGATTTTTTCAGCGGTACTGATCTGAAATTCATCGAATTGGTCCGGACTTGTTGCCGCAATAGCCCGTCCGGTAATCGCCACGATCTGAAATTCAGCGTCGGAATTTTTATCGAGTTCAAAGCTGCGAATGAAATATTTCAACGCCTCTTCGCGCCTGCCGATCATCAGCAGCAATCGTCCAAAATTCAGCAGCAAGTCTGCATCGGCAGGATCGAGTTCGAGCGCCCGCGCATAAGCGCCATAAGCCCGGTCAAAATTGCCCGTTTCCTTGTGCGCGTGGCCCAGTTGCACCCAGATGGCAAAGCTGCGCGGACGCAATTCCAGATAACCCCGATACCACCGAACCGCTTCTTCCCAATTGCGGTTGTCGCGCGCGGTGTTGCCGCGTCGCCGCAGCTGGATGGCCCGCAGAAAAGACACGGGCTGCAATAGGCTTATGGAGCGCATTTTGCAATTCCGATACAATTTCGGCAATGGTGTGGCCGGACGTATGGGCGGGGCGGTTTCAAAGCCCGTGTTCCTTCACACCGGCCCACAGCAACCAGCCGATGGCATAGGCAAAGAACAGCGCGCCAAACACCGTCAGAATGATCGAGGTGCGTTGCGGGAATTCCGAGCGGACCGGCATGTTCGGTTCGACGACACGGATCAGGTACAACTGCTGCCGCTTGGCATCGGCCTGCGCCTGGGTCAATTGTCCGGCGGACACAGCAAACACCTGGGCAATTTCCTGGCGTTTGATCACCAGTTTCTCATAATCGCCCAGCCGGTTTGCGATCGAATGATCGTTGCCGACAATCTTGGCGGATTGGCCGCTGACTTGCGCCTCCAGCATCCTGACCTGCCGCGCCATTGCCTGATATTGCGGGCTGGACGGACTGATGACGCCCTGCATCGCATTCAGGCGGGCTCTCGCCGCAACCAGACCGGGGGTCATGCCGGTCACCATCGTCACTTGCGCTTTGCCGGTATCGGCGGGATCGACATCCTGATGGGTCTGGCGATAGCCGGTCAATTCCGCCTCGATCGCGTTCAGTTGGTGATTGGCGTCATCATAGGCGCGTTGCGCGCTTGCCACCTGGTCGCGATAGGTGCGCTGGTTGATCGCGTTGACTTGCTGTTCGCCGATCAGCAACAATTTCTGGGTGAGCGCAAAGGCGTCCTCGCGACGAAAGGCGTGTACGGTCAGGTGCATGATGCCGGTCTCGTCGTTGGCATGCACGGCCACTTTGTCGCGATAGAATTTCAGCAGCCGTTCGGGCGACGGCTGGGCAAACCACAGCCGGCTCAGCCAGTCGGTGCCGTCGCGCGAAAACGCGCCGACCAGATCGTTCTCCTTGCGCAAACGCCCCACAGCATCGTGCGACAGCAGATATTCCTGCACGATCGAGGTGTCGCCGCCCGTCCCGGATTCGCCAAATGAAAAGCCCAGCAACTGGCCGACATCGGTGCCCATTTTGGGGGCGCCCGCGCGTCGCACGATGAAATCGGCGCTGCTTTCATATTGGTCCGAGGCAAACACGCCCAGATATATCGTGGTCAGCAGCGTGGGCGCGATGACCAGCGCCAGGAACGCGCGGGCAGCCCACAGCAGAGGCCTGGCGCGCGCCCACAAACCGCCTTGACGTCCGCCGCCGGCACGCGCGGCTTTGGGAAGGAGAACACCACTCACGCTTTGTCATTCCTATCGACCGTGATCACGGCACATGAATTCGTTTACGGACCCGCCGGATCTCTAGCAGACCCCAGAAGGTGGAAAATACGGAAATATTGAAAACATACCCAATATGGATATATTGTCCCGAGGCGTTTTCAAATTGTCCGTAGCGTGCCATTTCAAAAATGGTCATCATCGGGTTCCATGCAATGTAATGATGCGCCCATTTCGGCAGCAGGCTCATTGAAATGAACGCGCCGCTGACCGGCAGGGCAAAATAGGATGTGGGATGTGTCAGGCGCCCGACGATGGGGCTGACATAGGCGTAGGCCGCCACGATCAGGGACAGGGCGAACGACCACCACGAAAACAGCGCGATTGCCCCGATCAGGTACAACGGCCGGGTGGGAAAATCCGACAGTCCCAGCATGATTCCGATGGTCTGCAGGATACACAGCGCCGAAACGCATCCGATCGTTTCGACCATCGATTTTGCAAACATGATGTCAAACGGTGCGATCATGCCGTGATACAGCAAGGATTCTGATGAATGCAGCGCGCTTTCGGCGCGGTTGAAGGTGTTGCGAAAAATGCAGTATATGACGTAGCCCGTCAGCATGAAGGTAAACGGACTGGTTTCCTGCGACTTGCCTTTCGCAACGGCCGCATGCAGCAGGGTCACCACAGATGCCAGCATCATCGGTTCGCCGATCACCCACAAATAGCCGATGTTTTCGCGGCCGTACCGTTCCTGCAATTCGCGCAACGCCAGCGCCTTGATGACTGCAATCTGCGTCAGAAGTCCACGCCAAAACACCGCAGAACCCTGTCCTGCCATTGCCTGGCCAGTAAACGTTTGGTCGGTCATTGCATCAATCCGCGCCGGTTCACTCGATCACATACGCCTGGCGATGATCGCAAACCGCGCCAGCCCTTCGGTATCCGCCACTAGGTCGTCGGGTTCCGAAAACGCCAGCGGTGAAACCGAAAAACCGTCACCGATCAGTCGCAGCGCCCATTTGCCGATTTCGTTGCGGGAAATGTTCTGCCCCTCGACTGCCAGGCGGCTGCTGGTGGGTGTGTCGGACGGGCGATAACGGCACGTGATGATCCCCACGCCGCCGATCTTCAGGCGCCCGAACCATGCCCTGATCGCGGCCCAGCGCAGCGCCGAGTCCGGTTCGGACCACAACCCTTCGGGCCATGCCAGAAAGTCGGCGAACAGCAGGGAACTGGACGGTGGCGGCGGCGCAGGATCAACCTGCCGCACCGCAAATCCACGCGTGTCGAGCGCCAGTCGGAACGCGTCCGAACACCCGCCAACGATCAGACCTTCGAGTGCAGGGACGATCACGCCATAGGCCTGCAACGCATTCAGGCACAGCGCCTCGGCCCAGCCTTCGACACCCTGATCCCTGACCGTGCCCGGAATGATCTCCTTCAATTGCGGCCAGGTGCAATCCTGGGACACCGGCGCGCCAAGATGGGGCGTTATGACATGGATCAGGGCATTGGCCGGGCGCACATCGTCCGGGTCCTGCTCCAGCGCCAGGAACGATCGCGGTGGTTCGACATAGTCCTCCACCTCGCCCTCAAATTCCTGCAACGACACGCTCAGCCCATCGGAATGAATGTCCGAGTCTTCGGTAAAATAGCCATAAAACGCGTATTGCACGTTGCGCATGGCGGAAAAGGGCACGCTGATGCGCAGATCCTGCTCTTCGTCCACGGCGACGGCCATCCGCGCGCCCGCCACCAGGCTGGCGTTTTCGCCGGATTGGGGTTTGAACGCATGGATCCGCAAGGCGAGTTCGCCGCGCGAGGCGCGCACCCGGCGCAACAACAGTTCGTATCGTGCCGGCCCCGGGCGGACATCAATGTAATCAGTGTGAAAGCAATAGCGCGGATCGGGCGACAGACTGTCGCCACCCAAGCCGGGAATGGC